>PVMS01015880.1_pt1 | contig 17764 bp, 15 predicted proteins | sample 1853461 | NCBI WGS metagenome assembly PVMS01 (sample SAMN08582032, study PRJNA380276) | Marine sediment metagenome, whole genome shotgun sequencing project. | isolation source: ocean sediment barecode stripped | collected 2017 | reverse complement strand
GACGCTCGGACGTGCCGATGAAAATGATGTCACCATCAAGGGTAATCTCATATCCAGAGTTCACGCACGTATCGAGTTGAATAAATCGCATTACGTACTTATTGATCAGAGCACCAATGGCACTTTTGTGCAGCGGGATGATGGAGAGGAGGTTTACGTGCGCAGAGACAGTGCCCAGTTGACCGGTAGCGGTTTGATAGGCCTGGGTCGGGTGGCGGCACGAGGCACACTGCTTGCGGTGGAATACAGCTGCGAAGACTAATCCGTTTGAGGCCGTTCTGCCAACAACACTGCATAAAAAAAGCCCGACGAATATCCGTCGGGCTTTTTATTGATTGATATATTTTTATTTAAAAGTCTTGCTTTAAGACTAACCGAGATCGGCCAGTGCCTTCTGTTGTTGCTGACGCAATTCTTCGGGCAGGCGATCGCCGTACTCGTCGAAATATTTTCCAATAGTTTCAAGTTCACTACGCCACAGGGCATTATCAACGCTCAACAAGCTGTCCAGCGCGGCCGGGTCAATATCCAGGCCGCTGGTGTCAAGGTCTTCCGCAGTCGGTAAATAGCCTATAGGCGTTTCCCTGGCACCCGCCCGACCTTCACAGCGGTCGATGATCCAGCGTAATACGCGCAAGTTTTCGCCAAAGCCCGGCCACAGGAAATTGTCATCACTGTCCTGCCGAAACCAGTTCACATGGAAAATCCCTGGCAGATTGTCCGATTTTTCGTCGAAACTGAGCCAGTGTTTCCAGTAATCTGCAAAGTTGTACCCACAGAAAGGTTTCATGGCCATCGGGTCACGCCGGGTTACACCCACCGCGCCAGCGGCGGCGGCAGTCGTTTCCGAGGCGCAGCCAGCGCCTATCAGCACGCCGTGTTTCCAGTCCTTGCTTTGGTAAACCAGTGGTGCGAGCTCGCGGCGACGCCCGCCGAACACTATGGCGCTTATTGGCACGCCAGCTGGGTCTTCCGCCAGAGGTGAATAGCAGGGGTTTTGCCTGGCTGGCACCGTGAAACGCGAGTTGGGATGAGCAGCCGGGCCAATCTCAGGGTCGTATGGATTGCCTTTCCAGTCGGTTGTTGGCTCGCCGGACTTTTTTTGTTCCCACCAGGGTTCGTTATCAGCCGTTGTACCAACGTTCGTAAAAATCGTGTCGTGCTGAATTGAGTCATACGCATTCTTGTTGGTCTTGGGGTTGGTGCCTGGGACTACACCGAAGTAACCGGATTCGGGGTTAATGGCCCGTAACCGCCCGGTGGCGTCCAGATGTAACCAGGCAATGTCGTCACCGATTGTGCGGATTTTCCATCCCTTGTACGTTTCCGGTGGGATCAGCATAGCCAGGTTGGTTTTGCCGCATGCGGAGGGGAATGCTGCCGCAATATAGTGTTTTTCACCTTCAGGATTTTCGATCTCAACGATCAGCATGTGCTCCGCCAGCCAGCCTTCCTGGCGTGCCTGCCAGCTCGCAATGCGCAACGCGTGACACTTCTTGCCTAGCAGTGCGTTACCGCCATAACCGGAGCCAAAACTCTGGATCTGCAATTCCTCAGGGAAATGCATGATAAACCGACGTTCCGGATCCAGTTCACCGATGGAATGCAGCCCTTTGACGAACTGACCCTCGCGTTCGATGCGTTCCAACGCTTCTTTACCCATACGGGTCATCAGGCGCATGTTGATGACGACATAGGCGCTGTCGGTGATCTCGACTCCACAGCGTGCATACGGTGACTTGATAGGGCCCATGCAGTAAGGAATGACATACATCGTGCGTCCCTTCATGCACCCCTCGAAGAGGGCTTGCATTTTCGCATGGGCTTCCTTTGGTGCCATCCAGTGATTGTTGGGGCCAGCGTCTTCCTCATCTTCGTTGCAAATAAAGGTAAGGTGCTCGACGCGTGCTACGTCAGTTGGGTTAGAGCGGTGCAGGTAACAATTCGGATAGCTGGTCTGATTCAGTTCCAAAAGCTCACCGGATGCAAGCATTTCCTGGATCAGTGTGTTGTATTCCTCTTCCGAACCATTGCACCAGTAAACTTTATCCGGCTTGGTTAATTCCTTGACCTCATTTACCCATTGAGTGAGGGCCTCATTTTGCGTGGTCATGCATATTCCTCGGCCGGTAATCCGGCTTGTGTTAGTCAAACACAGGAGATTGTGTTGATTATTCTTTGGGCCCCGGCGCTGGGGAGTGCGTATTATACAGACCGGTGCGGTACGCTTTGCAATATTCAGGGAAAAACTGCAGCGTCTTGGACGGGATCATCTTGCGTATAGCCGTCAAGCCGAACTACTTAAGAGGAGCCGCCCGGGAATGTATGAGCGGCAATTACAGGTAAGTTGAGGAATGGTTTATAACGCTTTGTAATTAAAAGAATATTAAAGGTTTTTATAGTGACGCTTAAAGTACCTTCGGTTATTGAAGAATTGTTTGGCAGTGCCAGCCCGTTGGCAGTCTGTCTGGAAGGTTTTGCCCCACGACCGGGGCAAGCGGTCATGGCCGAGGCTATAAATCAGGCGATAGAGGATGGAGAAAACCTCGTGGTTGAGGCCGGTACGGGAACCGGCAAAACTCTGGCTTATCTTATACCGGCGTTGTTGTCGGGACGCCGGGTGATCCTGTCAACTGGCACAAAAACATTGCAGGATCAGCTTTTTCATCGTGATTTGCCGATGGTGACCGCCGCAATAGGTCGTCCGGCCACGACCGTGCAATTAAAAGGGCGCGCCAATTATCTTTGCCTGCATCGACTACGTGCAACTTTGTCGCAGCCGCAAGAGCACCGCGAGTTTGCTAAAGAGCTCAAAGTTCTGCAGAACTGGAGCCTCGCCACTCGTACAGGCGACATAGGTGAAGTGAATGGTGTTGCGGAAAACTCTCCGGTCTGGTCCCGGGTAACTTCCACGCTTGAGAACTGTTTGGGCGCTCAATGCGAGCTTTATGACACCTGCCATGTGGTTACGGCTCGTCAGGCTGCAATGGGAGCCGATATCGTGGTGGTGAACCATCACTTATTGCTTGCCGATCTCGTGCTCAAGGAAGAGGGCTTTGGCGAACTGCTGCCTGGATGTGAGGCTGTGATTATCGACGAGGCGCACAAGTTTCCGGATATCGCTCAGGGCTTTTTCAATTTGAGTCTGGGGAGTCGCAGTTTGCTTGATCTTGCGGGTGATTTACGTGCTGAGGCGTTGGCTACGTGTGCTGAGAATCCGTTGCCGGGCAAACTGGCCGATAGCCTGATAAAGGGGGTCCGGGATGCGCGGCTGGCGTTACAGACAAATGACAGCAATATGATGTGGGACGCCATCAGTAATGATTTTTTTCATCGTCTGGATCACTGTGTCGAGTGCCTGGATGAAATGATTGGCTGGCTGGAATCCGCTGATGCCTCGCAAGTTGGATTGCAACGGTGTCGTGAACGTGCCTGTGCGGCGATTGAGAGCATCGAGCAAATTTTATCGGCCGATGAGACTGCCGGCCTGCGTTGGGTGGGTCTGACGCGGCTAGGTTTTATCCTGAACTACACACCGGTGGAGGTATCGGATAGTTTGCACAACTTGCTGGACGCTCAGGCTTGCAGTTGGATATTTACTTCGGCCACCCTGGCTGTGGCGAATGATTTCAGTCATTTTCTAATGCGCATGGGGCTGGATGATCCACGCACGTTAATGATTGAGAGTCCATTCGATTATGCAAACTGTGGATTGTTGTATTTGCCACAGGGATTACCGGAACCCGCAGATCAGAGCTATACCGCCCGTATGCTGGATGAGTTGCTGCCCTTAGTTGATGCCAGTGAAGGCAGGGCGTTCATACTGTTCACCAGCCATCGTGCCCTGCGCGAGGCGGCCGTATATTTGCGTGACTGCGAAACATTCAATTACCCGTTGCTGGTACAAGGGGAGGCGCCGCGGTCCAAATTGCTGGAGCAGTTCGCGGAACTGGGCAATCCTGTATTGCTTGGAACCTCAAGTTTCTGGGAAGGGGTAGACATGCGCGGCGATCGACTGGTGCTGGTGGTCATCGACCGTCTGCCATTCGCCTCACCCGGCGATCCCATGCTCAAAGCAAGATTAGAGGCAATTACGCAGCGGGGAGGACAACCATTCAACGATTACCAATTGCCACAAGCAGTGCTGGGCCTGAAACAGGGCGTTGGCCGCCTGATTCGCGATAATACGGATTATGGTGTAGTTGTGATTTGCGATCCGCGAATAACAAGCAAAGGCTATGGCCGACGTTTTTTGACCAGTTTGCCGCCATTTCCAGTAACGCGGGATGCGGTAAGTGTAAAACAGTTTTTCTACAACCGGACAGGTGCCCTCTGATGCCGGGGTTTCGATGTATAGCTCTGGAAACAGCAACTGCCCGAGGATCCGTCGCTGCATGTGATGGTGAGCGGGTTGTCGCTCGCGCGCTGGATAATTCCCAAACCAGTTCACGGGAAATATTCCGAACGGTCGCGGATTTGCTGAATCAACTGGCGTTGACACCGGATGAGCTTGATTGCATCGCTTTTGGGTGTGGCCCGGGTAGTTTTACGGGCGTACGGGTGGCCGCCAGCGCTGCTCAGGGGCTTGCGTATGCCCAGGATCTACCGGTATGCAGGGTGTCATCGCTAGAGGCGTTGGCAACGACAGCGTTTAGAGTGCACCCTGCGTCTACTATTGCTGCTTGCTTAGACGCGCGTATGGGCGAAGCCTTTTTAGGCGTATATACCAAGGATGCCAGTGGGCATTTTCAGTGTGAGCTAACCGACATGCTGGTTGATCCGCAGCGCTTCAGGCTGGCCGATGAATACCCGGGAGCATTTGCTGCCGGAGCTGGATGGGAAGAATGGCCAGCAATGCTGGTTGGACATGATGCAGGCAAAGACAGTTCTGTATGGCCAGAAGCGCAGGCCGTTCTGGAGATTGCCCGCGACATGTATGCTCGTGGGGCCGTTTTGAAGGCATATGAAGCGTTACCCAACTATGTTCGTGACAAGGTGACCCATTGATTCGTCAAGCAAACGGTTAGTGTGTAATGAATATACCGAATAAACGAATACTTAATCTCGTAGGGGTCGGTGCCTGCGCCGGTTTGATGCTCTATGCTTTGTATGCACAATATTTTCTTGACCTAGAGCCATGCCCGTTGTGTGTGTTTCAGCGTGTTGCGGTGATCTCGATGGGGCTTGTGTTTTTGGTTGCGGCCGTGCACAACGCAGGAAGGGTAGGGGCGTGTATTTATGCAGCACTGCTTTTCCTGGCTGCGGCAGTTGGTGTCGGTGTGGCTAGTCGGCATGTCTGGTTGCAAAATCTTCCGCCCGACAAGGTGCCCTCCTGCGGCCCCGGGTTGGAATTCATGTTGGATGCTTTCCCGTTGCTTGATGCCTTGAACATGGTTTTGAGCGGTTCCGGCGAGTGCGCGGAGATTAGCTGGTCTTTATTGGGCTTAAGTATGCCGGCGTGGGTCTTGCTTGCCGTTAGCCTGCTCGGCGTATATGGCATCGTTGCTAATCTACGGCGCGAGTAGTTCGTTTAAGCGAAGATTTCAGGTCATGAGGATACGTAATATCTCGGCATAGGTATCGCGCATGCGCTCTATATCGGCATGCAGAATTTCCTCGTTGGCTTTATGAATAGTTGTATTGACGGCGCCAAATTCGACCACCTGGGCGCCGGCGGGTGAAATAAAACGGCCGTCTGATGTTCCACCGCTAGAGGATAATTCCGGGTCGTTGCCAGTAACTTTTTTTACGGCTTGTTGCACCGCCGGGATGAGTTCTCCGCCTTTGGTCAGGAAGGGTTCGCCAGAAAGGTGCCAATCCAGGGTGTATTTGAGTTTGTGCTTGTCGAGGATGGCGGCCACATGCTGCTTGAGTCGTTCGTGATCCCAGACGGTGGAGTAACGGAAGTTAAATCGTGTAAAGAGTTCCCCCGGTGTTACATTCGGGAAGCCGGTCCCGCTTTGCAGTTGGACGACCTGAAAACTTGAGGGCGGGAAAAACTCATTGCCGTCATCCAGCTTAAGTGCATAGAGTTCAGCCAGTATAGGTGCAAAGCTTTCAATTGGGTTGTCAGCCAGTTGCGGATAGGCGACGTGACCCTGTATTCCATGCACGGTCAGCATGCCGCTGAGCGAACCGCGTCGTCCTATTTTAATAGTGTCGCCCAACACGCGGGTGCTGGAGGGTTCACCTATAACACACCAGTCGATGTGATCACCGCGTTCGCTAAGAGTACGAATAGTTGCTTTAGTGCCGCCCTGGGCGCGACCTTCTTCGTCACTTGTTATAAGGAATGCAATCGAACCCTTGTGCTCCGGGTGCTGTGTGACGAAACTCGTTGCCGCATCAACCATAGCTGCCAGCGCGGTCTTCATATCCGCTGCCCCGCGTCCGTGCAGTTTCTCGCCTACGACTTCAGCCTTGAACGGATTGCTGTTCCAATCTTCAAGCGGTCCTGGCGGGACCACGTCAGTGTGACCCGCAAAGCAGAATACTGGGGAATCGGTGCCGTGGCGTGCCCACAAGTTGCTGACATCGTTGCCTTTATCGTTTCCTTTTCCATATCCTGGGGCACCGCCTTCTTCACCATAAATCAGTCGTTCGGTCGTAAAACCAGCTGCTTCAAGGCGCGTCGCGATCAAATCCTGACAACCAGCATCCTCCGGGGTGACAGATTCGCGTTCAATAAGGTCTATGGAAAATTTTACGGTGGGGTTCATTACGATTGTGTCAGGCCAGTATCTGAGTCCATCCCTCTTCATCATAACCGACTAGAGCGGTAGCGCCGTTATCGACCAACGGACGTTTGATCAGGGTGGGGTATTGCAGGATTAGTTCACAGGCATTCGTTTCATCCAGCTTCACACGCAATTGTGGTGAGATATCTCGCCATGTTTTGCTACGTGTATTAATAAGGGTTTCATTCCCCAGTCGTTTCAGCCAGTCACGTACAAGCGATTCGCTTAATCCGTCGGTGCGTACATCATGGAATGAATACTCGATACTACGAGCAGTGAACCAGCGTTTTGCCGCCCGGCATTTGTCGCAGCTGGCTATGCCATAAATGGTTAACATGCGCTCAGTCCTCGCGCAGTAATTCGTTGATACCCACCTTGGAGCGAGTCTTTGCATCCACGCGTTTAACGATAATAGCGGCATATAGACTGCAATTACCCGTGCTGGATGGAAGACTGCCCGGTACTACCACCGAGCCAGCCGGCACGCGGCCATACAAAATTTCATCTTTTTCCCGGTCATATATTCGGGTGCTCTGGCCGATGTATACGCCCATCGAAATGACAGCGCCTTCTTCCACGACCACGCCCTCGACAATTTCTGACCGCGCACCGATGAAGCAGTTGTCCTCGATTATGGTGGGACTGGCTTGCAGTGGCTCCAGAACTCCACCGATGCCAACCCCGCCCGACAGATGCACGTTCTTGCCTATCTGGGCACAACTGCCAACGGTCGCCCAGGTGTCAACCAGCGTACCGCTGTCCACATAAGCGCCAATGTTGACGTATGAGGGCATCAGTACGACATTGCGAGCTATGTAAGCGCCCTTGCGCACACCGGCATCCGGCACAACTCGTATACCCGCTTCGGCAAAACGTTGTTGCGACCAGTCAGCAAATTTCAGTGGAACCTTATCGAAATAGTTTCTGTGGCCGGCCTTGATTACCTGGTTGGATTCGGTTGCGAACAATAACAATACGGCTTTCTTGAGCCACTCGTTTACTTGCCAGCCATCGGCGGTCGGTTCGGCAACACGCGCTTCGCCTGAATCCAGCAATTCAATGCTGGAATGAATTGCGTCGCGCAGATCCGTAGACGGATTAGTAAGGTCCAGTGTTTCGCGCTGTTCAAAGGTAGTTTCGATAATTTTCTTGAGATTATCCATGCTGTTCCTTGTCCGTACTGGCCGCCGTTGACTGTAAGTGCAGTGAAGCGATGTTACAGCTTACTTTTATCCGCTGAAACCAGCACATCGCGCAGTTTATTCTGCAACTCCACGGAAACTGGCTTGCCTTGATTGTCGGTGATGTAAAATACATCCTCTGCGCGTTCGCCGACCGTAACGATTTTCGCCATCAAAATGAAAATATTCAGATCTCGCAGTGCCTGGCCTGTTTCGGCCAGCAGGCCTGGTTGGTCGCTGGATGTCAGTTCCATGACTGTACGCTGATTTGTTTCATCATCGGCGAAGCTGACCTGGGTAGGAATATTGAACATGCGCACCTGCCTGGGAGCTTTACGGGTTATTCGGACAGGGCTGTCAGCAGTGGCCTTGAGTATATCCAGCAGGCGTAGGCGTAATTTTTCACGCCGATCTTCCTCGGTAATCGGCTGCCCATCCTGTTCCAGGATGGTGTAGAGCGACAGGCTCTGCTTATTCTCCAGTGGAATGATGCGTGCATCGGCAATGGAGAGGCCAAACTCGTCAAGTACTCCGGTCACGATCGCAAACGTAAACTGTTCCTGCGAGGCGTAGACCATGACCTCGGTGCCGCCCGTGACAGTTGCTTCCTTGATGCCGATTGTTGGGTGCTCAGGTGAGTCAGTTAAATCTGCCAGTTGCGAGGCATGCCAGGCTATTTCTTCCGGACGGCAACGGACCAGATATTCATCCCCAAATCGCCGCCAGAGTGCTTTGGCGAGATCCGCTTCCTCAAGTGATGCCTGCATCAGCGTTAGAGCCTTCTGCTGTTTCTCCTGTAGCAGTTCTTCCTTATCTATAGGCGTTTCCAGGCCCTGGCGCAGCGCACGCTTGGTTAGCGCATAGGTTTCTTCAAACAATTGTGCTTTCCACGTGTTCCACAGCTTCGGATTGGTCGCTCGGACGTCTGCAACGGTAAGCAGGTAGAGATAGTTCAGGTGATTCTCGTCGCCAACCAGGCGAGCAAATTCACGAATGACTTCCGGGTCATTGATATCTTTTTTTTGTGCGGTTAGCGAGAGTGCCAGGTGTTGACGAACCAGCCATGCAACCAGTCGGGAATCGTAGCGGCTCATGCCGTGTTCCAGACAGAAGGCTTCAGCGCTAACCGCGCCAAGTTTGGAATGATCACCGCCGCGTCCTTTGGCGATGTCATGAAACAAGCCTGCCAGATAGGCGACTTCCGGGTTTTCGAGACTTTGCATGATCTCGCTGCAACGAGGAAATTCATGATCGAATCTTTCCAGTGCAAAGCGCCGCAGGTTACTGACTACAAACAGTGTATGTGCATCGACTGTATAAGCGTGGAACAGGTCGTACTGCATGCGGCCGACTATGCGACCGAAACTGGGAATGTACTGACCGAGTACGCCGTATAGATTCATGCGACGTAATTCATGGGTCACGCCTGCAGGCGCCGCCAGAATTTTCAGGAATAAGCGGTGATTGCGGGGATTCTGTCGAAATGCGTCATCGATCAGGTGCAGATTGCGCCTTAGCAAGGCAATAGTTCTGGCGCTGACACCTTTGAGTTCCGGATGTTGCTGGAGAATAAGAAACATTTCCAGCAATGTCGATGGGTTTTCCAGAAATACATCATCATGCGCCATCTGAAGAAAGCCGTTCTTGACTTCGAATTCCGTGGTTAGCGACTGGGATGGTGCATCCGGATTCATCAGGATGGCTTCCTGGAACAGCTGCAACAACATTTCATTCAGGCGGCTCAAGTCCATGACCGTTCGGTAATAACGCTGCATAAGTTGTTCAACTGCCAGCGTGTAGGCGGCGTCCTCGTAACCAAACAGGTTCGCGATTCGAGCCTGGTAGTCGAACAACAGCCGGTCTTCGCGTCTGCCCGTCAGGGTGTGCAGGGCAAACCTGATTTGCCAGAGAAATTTACGGCCCTGGCGCAGGATTCTGAGTTGGGCTTCGGTCAGAAAGCCAGCTTCTACCAGGTTTGACAGGCTGCCCGTTCCGAAGTGGCGGCGGGTGACCCAGGAGATAATCTGGATGTCCCGCAATCCGCCTGGGCTGCCTTTGATATTGGGCTCAAGGTTATAGGCCGTGTCATCGTACTGCAGGTGACGAGCCTGTTGCTCTTTGAGTTTGGCCTCAAAGAAGGCACGTACCGGCCAAATGCCCGGGGGTGCGATGGCCCTGGTTAGCTTGGCGTAAAGCTTTTCCGGGCCGTGCAACAACCTTGATTCCATCAAGGAGGTGGCAATCGTGAGATCGCCTTTACAGGCGGATTTGGATTCAGCAATGGTACGCGTGCTGTGCCCAACTTCCAGGCCAATATCCCATAGAAACGCAAGAAAATCCGCAATAGCATTGCGTACCCTGTGAACATTCGACCCGGTAAGCAAGAGCAAATCGATATCGGAGGCCGGGTGCAGTTCGCCGCGCCCGTAACCGCCTACTGCCACCAGTGCGATGCCGGTGTTGCTACTCTTAGTGAAGTGCAGCCAGGCTGACACGATAACGCGGTCTACGACTGCGGCCCGATCACGGACGAGCTGCTCAACGGAGTCCCCATGCAGGAAACGCTGTTTCAGAGCTTCACTGGAGGATCTGAGCACTTCACGAAATGTGCTCAACTGGTCACTGTCATCATTGTCCAGCCACGCATCAATGGCATTCCAGTCCAGTGATGTGCCTTCATCAGTGAGACAGCGTCGTGCGAGTTCTGCTTCCTCCGTTGTCGTGGTCAGCGCAGGATCAAGTGTTGCTTGCTCGGCGGTAACGCTCATTATCGTTCTGCCGCTCCGAGGGTCAGAACTTCGCAGCCTGCGGCGGTTACCAGCAAAGTATGTTCCCATTGGGCGGATAACGAGTGGTCCTTAGTGACTACCGTCCAGCCGTCTTTAAGCAGCTTCACATGCCGCCTACCTGCGTTCAGCATAGGTTCGATAGTGAACGTCATGCCTTCGAGCAGCTCGATGCCGGTACCTGCTGTACCGTAATGGAGGACCTGGGGGTCTTCATGAAACGCACGGCCTATGCCATGGCCGCAGTATTCACGCACAACCGAGCATCGTTCTGCTTCGGCATAGGTCTGGATGGCTTGGCCTATGTCTCCAAGACGAGCGCCGGGCCGGACGCATTCTATGCCGCGCCACAGTGCATCATGAGTGATGCGGGTCAGCCTTTCCGCCTGTACAGAGGGTTTGCCGATAAAGAAAATGCGGCTGGAATCCCCATGAAAGCTGTCTTTGATAACGGTAATGTCGATATTTATCATGTCGCCGTTGCGCAATATCTTATCGCCCGGGATGCCATGGCAGACCACGTGATTGACGGACGTGCAGATCGATTTTGGGAATCCCCGGTAATTCAGGGGCGCGGGGATCGCCTGCTGGATATCCACGATATAGTCATGGCAAATCCGATCCAGCTCATCGGTGGTAATGCCAGCCTGCACATGTGGCCCGATCATATCGAGCACATCGGCCGTCAACCGGCCCGCAACCCGCATTTGGTCTTGTTCAGCTAAATTCTTAGTATTAATAGTCATTTATTTGATATTAAAGCAATTATATCCAGTAATCCCTGTCGGGAGCAGGGTATTTCAGCAATCTAAACTGTGCCTGGCCGTGTTGCTGGCGGTCTCCCGTCCATGGATCAATTTGCGGTTCAGCCAGCCCGTTTGGTGGTTTGGTAGCTGTTACATAGAGGGTTTAACTGCGGGTCACGTTTCCGAGACGAGAATCCGTTGTTGCTGAAGGGGTCATATGGTATAAAGCGCGCGAATTTTAAGCAATCAAATCCACACATGTGCCGACACATACGGCTGGGTGCTGCTGCAGGGAATCCCGCAGTGGTTGCCGTATGGGGCACATGGAGGCAGAACCCCAAGGAGTTACAAAATGGCAGAAATCTCCATGCGCCAGATGCTGGAGGCTGGTGTGCACTTCGGGCATCAGACCCGATACTGGAATCCGAAGATGGAACCCTTCATTTTCGGCAACCGCAACAACATTCATATTATTAATCTCGAGCAGACCCTTCCGCTGTTCGTAGAGGCCCTTGATTTCATAAAGAGTGTTGCCGCAGATAACGGCACGGTGTTGTTTGTGGGGACCAAGCGTTCGGCTCGAGAAGCTGTGCGCACCGAAGCCGCACGCTGTGGCATGCCCTTTGTTAGTCATCGCTGGCTTGGCGGCATGCTGACTAATTTCAAGACTATCAAGCAGTCCGTCAAGCGCCTCGAAGAGTTAGAGGCCATGGCTGAAGATGGCAGCTTTGAGAAACTTACCAAGAAAGAAGCACTGGGGCTCAGTCGAGAACAGACCAAGCTTGATCGCAGTCTGGGTGGTATCAAGGAAATGCGTACTCTGCCAGACGTTATTTTTGTGATTGATGTTGGTCATGAAAAGATAGCGGTTCACGAGGCTCGTAAACTCGGCATCCCGGTTGTCGCGATTGTTGATACGAATTGTTCGCCCATTGATGTTGACTATGTCATTCCGGGGAATGATGACGCCATGCGTGCAGCGCAGCTGTACAGCTTGGGTATTGCAGATGCTGTACTCGAAGGAAAGGCAACACTGCCGCAAGTACCGGCAGGCGATGATGAATTCGTTGAGCTGGACAGTGAAGGGCATCCTGCCGGCAAGCCAGCGCGCTCTCGTAGGGTGGCAACTGCGAAACCTACCGCTGAACGGAGTGCTGAGAAGGGTGTGATCAAGGAAGTGGCCAAGGAAGAGCCTAAGGAAGTGGCCAAGGAAGAAGCCAAGGAAGTGGCCAAGGAAGAGCCTAAGGAAGTGGCCAAGGAAGAGCCTAAGGAAGTGGCCAAGGAAGTGGCCAAGGAAGAGCCTAAGGATGTGGCCAAGGAAGAGCCTAAGGATGTGGCCAAGAGCGTTGCCAGTGAAGAAACCGAGTTAGCGGATAAACTTGCAGCAACAAAAACACCCGCCAAGAAGAAAGTCACCAAAAAGAAAGTGACTAAAAAGGCCGCTGCTAAAAAGACGACATCGAAGAAAAAGGCGACGAAAAAAGCCCCGGCTAAAGCAGCCGACAAGGACGCATAGAGCATGACTATCACAGCAAGCCTGGTTAAGGAACTGCGTGAGCGTACGGGCGCTGGCATGATGGATTGCAAAAAGGCGCTTGTAGAAACTGACGGTGATGCTCAAGCAGCAGCAGAATTGCTTCGTACCAAAGGCCAGGCCAAGGCTGATAAAAAGGCCGGACGCATAGCTGCGGAAGGATGCATAGCAATTGCGGTTGATGAATCCGGCAAGCGTATTGTGGTGATGGAAATCAATAGCGAGACAGATTTTGTCACCAAGGATGAAAACTTCCGTAATTTTGTGAAATCTGCTGTCGACCTGACACTGGATACACAGGCGTCAGACATTACTGGATTGCTAGCAACAAGCTTAGTTGATGGCGGTACTTTGGAAGATGCTCGCAAGAACCTGATTGCCAAAATTGGCGAAAATATTAGTGTGCGCCGTTTCGAAACAATCAACGCATCTGGTGAAACTGGTCAGTATGCACACGGTGATCGTATAGGTGTGATTGTGGATGTGAGCGGTGGCGATGCGGAATTGCGTAAAGATCTGGCGATGCATATAGCCGCCGCCGCACCGTTATGTATAGCAGAAAAGGATGTTCCCGCTGACCAGCTTGAGCGTGAACGTCGCATTCTCACCGAACAGGCAGAACAAGAAGGTAAGCCCGCAGAGATCGTCACCAAGATGGTTGAAGGCAGGCTTCGTAAGTACCTTGCAGAAATTACACTGGTAGGCCAGCCCTTTGTGAAGAATCCGGATATTTCCATTGCTTCGCTTCTCAAGGAGAAGAATGCCTCTGTCAATGCCTTCGTCCGGTTAGAAGTCGGCGAAGGTATAGAAAAAAAGCAGGAAAATTTTGCCGCTGAGGTTGAAGCACAGGTTCGCGCCAGCTAATAGCGGATTCGGCCGTTTATGAGAGCCTGCAGGAAAGTGAGTACCTAATATTGGCGCCATCCAGATGTAGGTTAGTCGTGGCGATGCGAAAGCTTTACAGCAGGTTTTAGTCACGCTGTTTTTTCTTGTTAACCGGGATTGACCTATGACAGCCACTGATCTTCCGTTCCAGCGCATACTCCTGAAGTTAAGCGGGGAAGCTTTGCTTGGCAAAGAGGATTTCGGCATAGACCCGGAAGTGTTGAGTCGTATGGCCGACGAGTTGAGTGAAGTGGCCGCTCTTGGGGTGCAAATCGGTGTCGTCATTGGTGGCGGTAATATATTTCGTGGCCAGGGGCTCGCTAGAGCTGGCATGGATCGTGTGACCGGCGATCATATGGGTATGCTGGCGACCCTGATCAATTCGCTTGCGTTTCAGGACGCCTTGGAGCGCGTGGATATCAAGGTCCGGGTCATGTCGGGGCTGCAGATCAACGAAGTTTGTGAAGATTACATCCGGCGGCGCGCTGTCCGGCATCTTGAAAAAGGGCGGGTGATCATTTTCGGCGCGGGAATGGGGAACCCTTATTTTACGACCGATACTGCAGCCAGTCTCCGTGCCATCGAAATAAGTGCTGATATCCTGATCAAGGCGACACGCGTAGATGGGGTCTATGACTCGGACCCGGAGAAAAATCCGGATGCCAAACGCTACGAGCAACTAACTTACGATGACGTAATCGATAAGCGTCTGAATGTTATGGATACTACGGCCATCGTCATGTGCCGTGACAACAACTTACCAGTTAGGGTGATAGACCTGAATGCATCGGGTAGTCTTATGCGTCTGATTCAAGGCGAAGATGTGGGTACGCTGGTAACAGCAGACTAAGTTAATCACTGGATATGCTGAGGAGACGCGAGTGATTGAGGACCTAAAAAAGGATGCAGGCCAGCGCATGAAGAAAAGCGTAGCGGCGCTGTCGCACGCGTTAACCAAGTTGAGAACGGGTCGTGCACAACCGAGTTTGCTTGAGCACATTTCTGTTTCATATTATGGAACCAATACCCCGCTGAACCAGATTGCCAACATAAGTGTGGACGATGCGAGAACGCTGTCGGTAACACCCTGGGAGCAGCAACTGATTCCTGATATCGAGAAAGCAATCCAAAACTCAGAACTGGGCCTCAACCCGGTTACGGCTGGCAAAGTAATCCGTGTGCCACTGCCGGACCTTACCGAGGAACGGCGTAAGGGACTGGCGCGGATGGTTAAGAAGGAGGCTGAGCAGGGGCGAGTTGCTGTACGGAATATCCGTAGGGATGTTATCAGTGACATAAAAACCTTGCTCAAGGAAAAGGAAATATCGGAAGACGATGAACGGCGTGCAGAGCAGGATATTCAGCAGATAACTGACAAGTACGTCGCGGAAGTTGACAAGATTTCCGAAGATAAACAAAAGGAAATTATGGATTTCTAGAAGTCAGAAATCCTTTAAGAGTACTGATCCATGAGTTCACAGGAATCGCATAACCCTGATGCCTTACCCCGGCATATTGCTGTCATCATGGACGGTAATGGCCGCTGGGCTCGAGCCAATGGACGTGCCCGACATGTCGGGCATCGTGCTGGCGTCAAGGCTACCCGTAATATTGTTGAAATGGCCGCTAAACGAGGTATCAATGCACTGACACTATTTGCTTTTAGCAGTGAGAACTGGAGTCGTCCGGCGGAAGAAGTTAGCAGCCTGATGCAGCTGTTTCTTGAAGTTTTGCAGCGGGAAGTTGATGCGCTAGACAAGAACGGTGTTCAGCTACGGTTTATAGGTGCACGGGATAAATTATCTGAACGCCTGCAGAAGCGGTTAGCGGTCGCTGAAGCACAAACAGCAGACAACACAGGGATGAAGCTGCTACTGGCCGTAGCATACGGGGGTCGTTGGGACATTGTGCAGGCAGTCCGGGCTATTGCCGCACAGGTAGCGCAAGGTCAGCTCGCGGCAGTCGACATTGATGAGCATACAATTGCTGGAGAATTATCCCTTGCTGGAATGGAGCCACCGGACTTGCTTATTAGAACGGGTGGAGAGCATCGCATCAGTAATTTTCTGTTATGGGATATGGCGTATTCTGAGCTGTACTTCACCGACACGCTATGGCCAGATTTTGGCGAAGAAGACCTCGATCAGGCCATCAGGTTTTTTGGCGGACGTCAACGTCGATTTGGCCGCACAGGTGAACAGGTTGGCGTCCAGAAGGAAAATGAGCGCGGATGAGTAATCTCGCTAAGCGTGTGCTTACGGCAATCGTGCTCGTTGCCGTGCTTATTATCACACTTTTTATATTACCTGCACCTGCGGCAAAAATTTTATTTGCTGTTGTTTTTCTGATCGCTGTATGGGAATGGTCAGGTTTTTTTACTGGTAATCATGTGTTGCAACGGGTTGGATATGTAGTCCTTCTCGTTGCTTTGGCAGCAGTTCCGGATTTCTACGGTTATTTTAATCAGACCGTTGGGATTGCGTTATATATAGGTGTTGTGTACTGGGGAATGGTGCTGGTGGTCTCGTTTTTTGGCACCAAGCCATTTGCAACATGGAAAACTGCTCTTGCCGGTATTTTTGCGTTGGTGCCAGCATGGTATGCGATTGCTCTCATACTGTCCCGCGAGACCGGTCCTCAACTTTTATTATGGTTTCTGGCAATTGTGTCTGCGGCTGATATTGGTGCTTATTTTACCGGGCGCTATTTTGGTCGCATTAAATTGGCACCCGCTATCAGTCCGGGTAAAACACTTGAGGGTCTGTTTGGCGGGCTGTTCGCAGCATCCCTGATCGCCGCAGTTGTTGCTGGGTTCATTAGCCGCTCTCCATACTTATATGCGGTAATGGGGCTTGCGGTGGGGGCTATGTCGGTTCTAGGCGATCTATGGGTAAGCCAATTCAAGCGCGCCGTCGGGTTGAAAGATACCGGCAAGATCCTGCCAGGACACGGAGGCATATTGGATCGGATAGATGGTCTGGTCGCTGCGTTGCCCCTGTTTACACTTATAGCGTTGCGCACCAGCGTGATGGCGTTTTGACGCGGGCAGAATATCAACCTGCGAGGGCTGTATGGCTACAGTGAGGGATTCGATTGGATGTACGAGATTACCGGCGCGATTTAAAATGATTTCTACACTATGAATACTGTCATATTGTCTTTAGTTGCATTTCTGTTCGCCATTGGCGTGTTGGTGGCTGTCCATGAGTGGGGTCATTACATTGTTGCACGCATGGTTGGGGTAAAGGTCCTGCGCTTTTCTATCGGCTTTGGTCGGCCTGTGTGGATCAGACGTGCAGGTTCCGATCAAACAGAATATTGCCTGTCCGCAATTCCCTTGGGTGGATATGTGAAATTGTTGGATGAACGGGAAGGTGATGTCGCTAATACGGAATTACACCGTGCATTCAATCGGCAATCGATTCGCGCTCGAATTGCCATTCTGGTTGCTGGGCCACTGATGAATTTTGTGTTTGCTGTGCTGGCTTACTGGGTTATGTTTGTAGTAGGCGTGCCGGGTATGCAGCCGATCATTGGTGAGGTCGAGCCGACCAGTATTGCGCAAGAGGGTGGTTTGCGAGTCGGGGACAGGATCGTAACAGTAGGTGAGCAACGCATATCCACCTGGGAGGGTGGGGTACTCGCGATTCTGGAGGATATGCTGAAAGATGAGCAGATAACGTTAACGGTGTTGGGTGATGATGGCCAGGAGCGGTCAGTTCATCTTGATGTTGTAGGCAAGGTTAGTGAATTAACTGAGCCAGGGGCGCTATTTTCCGGTCTTGGACTGCGACCGTGGTCGCCATCGCTGCAGCCTGTGATTGGCGACCTGACGCCTGGTGGATCTGCAGAAGAATCCGGGTTGCAAGTTGGAGATCGGATTCTAAGCGCCGAT
>PVMS01085135.1_pt1 | contig 17776 bp, 15 predicted proteins | sample 1853461 | NCBI WGS metagenome assembly PVMS01 (sample SAMN08582032, study PRJNA380276) | Marine sediment metagenome, whole genome shotgun sequencing project. | isolation source: ocean sediment barecode stripped | collected 2017 | reverse complement strand
TGGTGCCCTCGTAAATAGTGGTGATGCGTACATCCCGTGCAAGGCGTTCCAGTGGATACTCGCGGATATAGCCTGCACAACCAATCATTTGCAGTGCGCTGTAGCAGGCGTCGTTGGCCTTCTCGCTGGCGAAGACCTTGGCCATGGCGGCGGAGGTGCCAAAATCAAGTCCCTGTTCCTTGTTCCAGGCGGCCTGCATCAATAGCAGGCGAGCCGCTTCCAATTCGGTGTAACGATCTGCCAGCATCCACTGCAAGCCCTGGAAGCTGCCGATCTTGGCGCCGAACTGTTCCCGCTCACCCAGGTAGTCCCGGGCATAGTCCATGGCCGCCAGACCGATACCCAGTGCAATGGAGCCAACCCCGATACGGCCCCCGGCGAGTTCGCCAACGGCTACCTTGAAGCCTTGCCCTTCCCGGCCCATCAGGGCTGAGGCGGGAACCCGGCACTCGGTAAACGTCACCACATTGGTGGAGGAGCCGCGCTGGCCCATCTTGTCTTCGGCCTTGCTGATGTCGATGCCCGGCAGGCCGTTGTCCACGATAAAACAGGAGATGCCCTTGCCCTTGCGCGCCTCCGCATCGGTGACCGCCCAGACCACGAAACATCCGGCGTATTCGGCGCTGCTGATAAAGATTTTGCTGCCGTTCAGGACCCACTCATCCCCGTCGCGCATCGCTCGGGTGCGCATCGCCGCCGGGTCGGACCCGGCGCAGGTCTCGGTCAGGCAAAAGCCGGCTGCGGAATACTCGCCGCTACAAATGCGCGGCAGATAGGTGGTTCTTTGCTCCTCATTGCCCACCGCCTGTATCACCTCGGCCACCATATTGGTTACCGAAACCGTGACGGCGGTGGCGGCGCAGCCCCGGGCCAATTCGGTGATCGCCGTACTGAAGGCGATGACCCCGGCTTCCGTGCCGCCATATTGAGCCTGCACATTCAGGCCCATAAAGCCCAACTCCGCCAGATTTTTCAGGTTGGCGAGCAGGGTGTCGCGACCCTCGTGTTCGTCCAGCGTGGCGGCGTGGGGCGCCAGTTCGCTCTCGGCAAACTGGCGGGCGGTGTCCTGTATCATCTGTTGTTCTTCGGTCAGTGCCAGCAGCATGGTGTGGTTCTCCGTAAAGGGCCAGTTTCAGGGTGCGTACTATGGCTGATAAATCGCGCCAATAGAAGCACCAGGGGTCTATATTGCCACCAGGGGCTAGGGGTTGACCGGCTCGGACATCAGGCATCAACGACTCAACAGATAGCCCAGGCCTGCGCCAGTCGCCATTAAGACAAAACTGGCCAGGCAGGCTACCTGTGCGGGAATCAACTGCTGCGTGACGCCTTCACTTTGCAGCAACCGCCAGGCGGAGAAGGCAGCCGGCCCGGCGCCCAGTAAACCCCACAATAATCCTGTAGCCCCGGGGTGGTTCACTGCGGTAAACACCAGCCACAGGTATCCGGTGGCCAGCATTACCACATAGCACAGCGCGGCTCGCTCCCGCCCCAGGCGCACCACCAGGTTTCGCTTGTCAGCTTGCCTGTCCGCCAGGTAATCGGGAAATTCATTAATCCACAGAAAAGCCGCTACCAGCAGACCCAGGGCCATGGATGTGTGGAGCAGCGGGGCGTTGATAGATCCGGTCTGCACAAAGTAGGTGCCGCACACCACCAGAGGCCCGTAGGCCAGGGCGACCGCAAGTTCACCCAGTCCACGGTAGGACAGTCGGATGGTACCGCCGTGGTAATACCAGGCCAGGCCGATGCCGATAACACCTAAAGCGAGCACCCGCGAGTCCCGCAGGGTTACAATTATCAGCCCGATGACGATAGCCGCCAGGAAAAACACGGCGGCTATCGCCCAGGTTTGATTGCGGGTCAGTAATCCATCTACCAGCACTCGTTTACCGCCGGAGAAGGGGCTGCGATTTATAGGTTCCACGGCCAGGTCTGTACCGCTGTCGTAGTCGACCACCTCGCCCGAGGCATTCTTCGCTACCTCCACGCAAAATATCCCGGCTACTGTCAGCGCAAGCCAGCCCCAGGCCAGACCCTGGTCAGCCGCCGCCACACAGGCTCCCAGAAAAATACCTGCAAAAGAGGCCAACGAAATCTTGGGGTCCGCAAGGCGCCAGAAGCCTCGCCAGAAATCCGGGGTCATTTTTAGTTCACTGTGCCATGCTGTCAGGTGGCTGTTCACTCATCCGGAGTATTTGTGTCCTGGGCATCCAGTGCCGGACTATCTTCACCAAACCAGTGTTTGATTTTAGCCGCAGACTTTTTCCGCACATCGTCGTTGATGTAGGTGGCCACCGCGGCGATGGCCAGGGCCAGTACGCCCAGGTCGTCGGCATAGCCGACCACAGGTGTCAGGTCGGCAATGGCATCCAGCGGTACGATAAAATAGCCCAGCGCACCCGCGATGGTCGCCTTGGCCCAGGCGGGCGCTTTTTCCTCCTGCGCGGCGTAATAGAGCAGCAGGGCTTTCTCAACCACTTCCACCCCGGCGGATTTAGCGTAGTGCTTTAACTTGCTCCAGAAGCCTTTGTCCGAAAAGGCGTCTTCAAATTCGTTGTGGTCAGTCATATTTCAGGGTGCCTCGTTATCCAAACAGCCAGGGGCTCAGCTCATCCCGGTTTTCAACAATAATCTGCTGGGCCATGGGGTCCTCTAACTCTTCTTTGGGATCTACATGCAGTAATTTCAAGGCATAGGGCACCAATTTGGCGCGGGTCGTCACCTCCAGTGCGCCATTTTCCATGCCGTAGTCCACCTCTACGACCTCCTGCTGGTCCCGGTTCAGTCGTGGGTCAGGGGTGATGCGAATGGTGATGGTGGTATTCCACTCGGTATCGCCTGTTACCCCGTGCTCGGAATCATCCATGATTTCCGGGATGTCCCGAAACCGGCTCAATACAAAGTCTCGATACTCCTGGTTTTTTTTCACACCATGCGCGCACATGCCAGCGCAGGCCGGTGTAGACCAGGGTGTGGGGGACGATGATACGCCCTTCACGATCCGGGTTGTTAATGGAGACATAGTCCACATCCAGGCGCTTTTGCTGGCGGGCCGCCTGCATGATGGGGCGCAACACCTCGGGTTTTACGTCGCGTACCGGCACGCAGAGCACTTCGATATTGGCCATATTGAGTGACAGGGACTCAAATACATTCATCAGTTCATTATTGCGCGCCATCAGATGCAGGTATTCGTCGGCCAGGCCCTGGGTGACCTGTGGCTGGAAATCGTCTGTCGGTTTGTAACCCTTCAGGAATTTGTCGTATTCCAGGTTGCCCGGTCCGACCTCGCGGATGTAGTTGTTGATATCCTTGCTGGCCTGTTGCCGGCCGATGCCGAAGGTGTCGCACAGGTGGCGGGTGGTCAGGCGTCCCTCCCACAGGGCGATAGTTTCGATATAGCGATAGCGCAGGAGAAGCTCCCAGCGAAAGGGCCATTTTTCGGTCGTACGGGGGGGCATAAGGGGTCCTGTCTGGTGGCTTTGCCAACACAGTATAGTTGCATGCGTACTATTTGTGTACATGTCGTGACAGGCGGCGAGTTTCAGGGCTGCATGCATTGCCCTGCTGGCAGGCAGCCGCTAACATTCCATCTTTCCCCAAAGAGATAATACATGAAACACTCCCGCTTAGTGGCAGTGCTCGCCCTGTGGACACTCGGTGTCGCGGCTGATACGACCTCAAGTGCAGTGACGCCGGCTATGGTGGCCACCGCCCAAAAATTGATGCAACACGCCAGATCCGCCAATACCGGCTATGCGATTGTCGAGTCCCTCACCACAGAAGTGGGGCCGAGACTGGCCGGTACAGCAGCGGAGGGCAGGGCCCGGCAATGGGCGGTTGCCAGGCTGAATGACCTGGGCTTTCACAATGTGCGGGTGGAGCCTTTTGTAGTGCCCCTGTGGCTGCGAGGTATTGAGCGCGCGGAGATACTCTCGCCTTTTCCCCAGCCCCTGACCATAACCGCGCTGGGTGGCAGCGCCAGTACCGGTCCCCACGGCGTTGAGGGCGAGGTGGTTTCTTTCGACTCGCTCGCAGCATTGGAGGAGGCCGCCGCAGGCTCCCTGCAAGGAAAGATCGTATTTGTCGATGAAGTCATGGCGCGCAGTCGGGATGGCTCCGGTTATCGTGTAGCCGTGGCGAAACGCCGTCAAACAGCCTTTACCGCCGAGCGCCTTGGCGCCAGCGCAGCCCTGATCCGCTCGGTTGGCACCAGTAGCCATCGTTTTGCCCATACAGGTCAAATGCGTCGCATAGACTACAAGGGGCAGGCAGGTGTCCCAATGGCCGCATTGACGGCACCGGATGCGGACCAATTGCGACGCACACTCAGCCGCGGCGTGCCGGTTATGGTGAAGCTGGTGATCACACCACAATTGTTGCCACCGTCGGAGTCGGGCAATGTCATTGCCGAAATTCCCGGTAGCGCGGCGCCGGAGGAAATCGTCCTGGTCGGGGCACACCTGGACTCATGGGATCTGGGCACCGGCGCCATTGATGACGGTGCCGGGGTAGGGATTGTGATCGGTGCCGCCAAGTTGTTGTTGGATGTCCTGCCACATGCGCCCAGGCGGACCATTCGCATTGTCCTGTTCGGCTCTGAGGAAGTGGGCCTGGTAGGCGCCCAGGCCTACGCCGAGCGGCATGCCGGGGAGTTGGACAAGCACATCATCGCCACCGAATCGGACTTTGGCGCCGGTGAAATCTGGCGCTTCGATACCGGCGTGGCAGACGACAAGGTGCCGTTGGCTGAGGCTATAGGTGCGTTGTTACTGCCCCTGGGGATAGAACCGGGAACCAATACCGCCAGCGGTGGCCCCGATATGAAGTATCTGAGGGAGGCGGGGGTGCCGGTGGTAGGCCTCAAGCAAAATGGCTGGGACTATTTTGACCTGCACCACACGCCCGATGATACGCTGGACAAAATCGCCCCGGATGCCCTGCAGCAGAATATTGCGGCTTATGCCGCATTTCTTTATCTGGCAGCTGAAGTGGAGGCGAATTTTCGCTAGATTACGCGGGGCCGCTTCGGCCTTTTATTCGGCTGAATATTGAAGAGGGTCATTGGGTGGAAAAATTAATTTATCCCGTATGGAAATCAGATTTGGAAAGCAATGAGGAGTTTAGGGATAAACTGCTGCAGGCGTTAGCGCCGAAACTGCTGGAATGCGACCCCAGGCGATTGAAGGTTTGCGCGGTAGATGAGCATGTCGCTGAGGCGGCGCCTTACAGGATGGAGAACACTTGTCCGGCGATGTCAGGTGTACTTATCATCTGGGTGAACACTGCTGTATATCGGCAAGCCCTGGAACAGCTTATTGCAGAGCATGTGGCTCGTTTTACGGGCTATCTGGTGACGGAGTCTGAGCCACTGCTTAGCGATAGATGTGGTGCCGCGCCGGGGGAGAAAACACCCGGAATGAATCAGCTGGTATTTCTGCGGCGCCCACCCCGTTTATGTGTTGAGGAATGGCTTGATGTCTGGCTTGGTAGTCATACGCAGGTGGCGATTGAAACCCAGTCAACGTTTGGCTATCGGCAGAATGTGATTGCCCGGTCGCTAACCTACGCCGCTCCCCACTACGATGCCATTATCGAGGAGAATTTTCCGCAGGCGGCGATTAGCTCTCGAGCCGCATTCTACGATGCTGATGGCAATGAAGAGTTGTACCGACAAAGGGAAAAGGAGATGGTCGATAGCTGTGTGCGGTTCATCGATTTTGACAAAATAGACTGCATTCCGATGAGTGAGTATATATTTAAGTAGAGAGTGGCTTAGCCATGTTTCCGGGGACACAATACTTAATTACAATAATCGGGAGTAATAGGTATTGTCCCCGAAATCAGGGAGTAATTAAGCATTGTGTCCCCGGAATTAGATGCATCTCGACAATAATGGGAACTCAGGTAATATCCTGTGGTCTATTTTTTTTATCGCTGATCGAACACTGTACGAAATTGATAACAAAAAGGTGAGAGTCGTATGAAGTTACAACGCAGACAATTGTTACAGTTATCCGCGGCGGCCGCCGCAACACCTATACTGGGAGCCTGCAGCGGAGATGACTACGTTCTCACTCCCGATACACGGTTCCCCACCGGTCCGTTTGGTTCTGCCTCAACGGCGGAGGAGGTCACCGACGGCCTGGACCTGAGCGGACAGATCGCACTGGTGACTGGCTGCACCTCCGGCCTGGGTTACGAAACGATGCGCGTGCTTGCCCAGCGTGGCGCACATGTTATCGGTACCGGCAGGACGATTGAAAAGGCCATCAAGGCTTGTGCCAGTGTCGAGGGGCAGACAACGCCCCTGTGGTTGGAGTTGTCTGACTTCCAGTCAGCTGTGAGCTGTGTCTCCGCTATGCAGATGATGGGGCTGGCGCCGGATATGGTGATTTGTAATGCCGGTATCAGTACCTTTGGGGACCTGGAACTGGTTGACGGTGTCGAGAAGCACTTCGTGGTCAATTTTTTGGGTCACTTTGTGCTGGTTAACCGCTTGATGCCGTCATTGCTGGCCAATGGTTCCAGCCGTATCGTTCATGTGGGGAGTCGCGCAGGTTACACCCGCGCGCCATCGGCAGGCATAGACTTCGATAATCTGCGTGGAGAGGGAGAGTTCGATGCCATGGAGGCCTACGCCCGTTCAAAATTGGCCAATGCCCTGTTTTCGCTGGAGTTAGCCCAACTTCTGGAGGGGTCCGGTGTCACCTCCAACGTGGTACATCCGGGCCTGGTGAAAACCAATATCGCCCGGACGGCGCCTGCTCCGCTGCGCGGAGCGTTCAACCTGCTGGGGGGCTTTTTCGCGAAAACCCCGCAGGAGGGTGCGGCAACGCAGGTTTATGTGGCGACAAACCCGGATCTGGAAGGTGTGAATGGCGCGTACTTTGAAGACTGTAACCCGGTGCGAATCAGTGGCGACAATCACATGTTCGATCAAGCGATGGCCGAGCGGCTCTGGGCTCTTGCAGAGGACATGACAGGGGATTACCTTCTCTAGGCTTGGCAGATGGCGGCGCTTTAGCGTTGCCCGTCTGCGCTGATTATTTTGTTGGCGCGCGTCATCATGTCTGCTGATTGCAGGATTTTCATGCGTAGCTGTTCATTGTAATCGGGTCGTTCCTGCAAAAACGCGCTTACGGTGTGAGAGGCGGTGGAGGAGTTGTAATTTTTGAGCGTGGCGTCCAGCCACTTCTTTGGGAAAAAGATATCCCCGGTAACCTGTATCTCCTGTAAAAGCTCCAGGCTTGGCAAAATATAGGCTTCCGATACATCTGATCGTAATGGGTGGTGAAGATTATCCAGGGCATCCAGTACCCAGGATTCGATCTGCCTGTTTTCTTCCAATGCCAGGGACGAGAAGAAACGATCGCGTTCCGCTTTCTCGGGTGACAGAGAGGCGGTGAGGAAGCGCAACTTGCGCTGGCTGTCAGGGTTTTTGGTTCTTTTGACCTGGGCAGCGACAATCGTGTTTGCGTGCACCGGCAGCTTGATCGCCAGTATTTGTGACAGGGCGATATAGTCGTCTTCAGACAGCAGCAGCTCGTCGATTACAAGATCCTGGGACCATAGCTTGTAAATTTTCTGAATTTCAAGCGGGGAGATGGCGATATCGGCAAAGGCATCAAAGTACATTTTTTTCCTGCTACTGAGAGATTCAACAAGCATCGTTTGCCACAGCAGGTATTCCAGTTCAGGTGCGCGCTCCAGTCTCGTTTCCGGCGTCATAAAGCTCCAGTAAATCTTGTGCAACTGCTGCAGCGCCAGGTTCAAAAGCAGTTGGTTCTTCTCCCGGCCAATGATTTTCCGCAGGGCTGTGAAATATCGCTGCACGTCGGGATCAGGGCCTGCGAGTAATTGCTCATAAAGGTTGATCAGTTCAGCGCCTTTTTCAACTTCGCTCAATTGATCCCAAATCTGGAGATTATTCATTGATGCCGGAAACAGCCCATAGCCGAATCCGTTGGCATTAAAGAGTATCCTGGTATCCGCGCCGGGCTTTATGCCGATGATTGGCGTGGCAGCTTTTGTGGATAAAATATTGTCCCGGTGAGTCGTGCTCCCGGTGTACGCCGCCACCTCGAATTGCTGAGGCCAAACCCGGTTTCCGCCAGAAGTATCTATTTGAAAAAGAGAGTATTCTTTGGTCTTCTCGTCATTTGACGCCACAATCACCGGGCGCCCGGAGGTGTTGACCCAGACCTTGCTCCAGGCATGCAGGTCAGGCCCGGATTGACTATCCAGAATCGCCACTAAATCCGGCCAGGTGGCGTTGCCGAAGGAGTAGGCCTGCAAATATTCCCGCATACCCTTTCGAAATTTATCCTCGCCGATAAGCGCCTCGAGCTGGCGCATCATGATCGGCGCTTTATTGTAGATAATAGCCCCATACATTTGCCCGGCTTCATTGAGGTTGCCCAGTTGTTGGCGAATGGGGTTGGCGCCGGGCGTGCGATCCACTGAGTATGCGGCGGGGTAGTGTTTTACAAGAAAATTCAGGTCGTGATCGATTTCCGGGAAGTTCGGAGTGACGATTTTCGCCGCCATGAAATTCGCGAATACTTCCTTGGTCCATACATCGTTAAACCACTCCATGGTAACCAGGTCGCCAAACCACATATGCGCGGTCTCGTGGGCTATCAGGCTGGCGCGAGCAAGCAGCTCCACCTCAGAGGGAGATTCGTCCAGCAACAGACTGGAGGCGCGATACTGTATGGCGCCCACATGTTCCATGCCACGGTACTGAAATGTCGGTATCAATGCGAAATCAAATTTTTGATATGGATAGTCGATGCCGGTATAGGTCTCCAGCCAATCAATGGCTGAAGCGTGCAGGTTGAAGATCGCATCGAGGTTGCCTTGCAGTTTATCCTTGTCCGTTTCACGGTGCAGCATGGTCATGGACCTGCCATTGTGCTCTCGGGTGACGGACTTAAATTTCCCGGCTACGAATGAGAATAGATAGGAGCTTACAAGGTCTGATTTTCGGAAGCGGTACTCAGTGCCGGTGCCGGTGTCATTAATCGATTCCACCAGTGCATTGGATATGGCCACCCAGCCTGGCGGTACCCGGAGCGTCAGATCATAGGTGGCCTTGAGGTCCGGTTGATCGAACAGGGGGAAGGCGGTTCTGGCCCTGTCGGGCACAAACAGGGTATATAAGTACTCCGGATTTCGATTGAGGGGCTGTGACCCCGCGATGAATTCGATCTCGATTTCATTGCGCCCGACCACGAGCTCGGACGCGGGTATCACCACATGCTCATTTGTGAATACGTAAGCGGATAGGCGTCCGTTAGTTGCCACCCGTTTTATTTTGTCTTCGTTTTCGCGAAAATCAAGCTGTAGAGCTTGACTAACATCAGCCAGCATCAGGGATATAACGATGTGCCCTCTAATTTCTTCAGTGGCTTGCGCGGGAATATCGAATGAGAGTCGATAGTTTAGATTGGATATGACCCCGGATCGAAATTGGGCAAGTTCCAGCGAAATTCCCGGTATCACGGCGGCGGGTTGTGGGCCGCAGGCGGCGGTCAGGCCGATGCTAAGGCCGAGCAGCATGGCTTTACCCAGCCGATGCATAAGTTTGTCAATCGTAGTCACCCCAACCACGCTCTATGCAATTGTCGGGAATAACGGTGGGTGAAAATCGTGGCGTCATTGTAATATTCAGTTCCTGTAAGTATCGAGTCTCACTCGATCATGGCTGTGTTGGGGAGCTTATATCAAAAGCGGCGCAATATGATACACGGGGATCTAACCACTACCACCCGTCCCTGGAGTAGGGCATGATGTGCCCCGAGAAAATATAGGGAACACCAATGAAAATTGAAGTGTTGCGAGCGGATTATCGCGATAGCAGGCATGCGGCTGACCTCGCCTACTTGTTAATTTGTTATGCGCAGGATTTCATGGGCGGCGGATCGCCCCTGTCCACAGAGACACCACAAAACCTGGCCTCTGAGCTGGCCAGGTTGCCACATGCCTTTAGCGTATTATGCTATGTCGATGGTGTGCCTGCCGGCCTGGTAAATTGTTTTGAAGGCTTCTCTACCTTTAAGTGCAAGCCACTGATCAATATTCACGATATCGCTGTGGTCAGTGAGTTTCGCGGCCTGGGCATCAGCCAGCGCATGCTCGAGGAAGTTGAAAAAATAGCCAAAGAGAAAGGCTGCTGCAAGATCACCCTGGAAGTGCTGGAAGGTAATGAGCCGGCGCGAGCGGCCTATGTGAAATTTGGCTTTGACAGCTATGAGCTGGACCCGGAACTGGGGAAAGCGATGTTCTGGCAAAAGAATATTCAGGAGGCCGCCCGGGAATAGGAGCCTACCGCGCGGCACTGGGCAAGCAAAAAAAAGCCGCCCGGGGAGGGGCGGCATAAGGACCTACATTGGGGATAATTGGGGGCCCGCCTTCCCTGGCAGGCCATAAACTCTTAAACGACCAGGTTGACCACTGTGATCAACGTCACCATAAACATAACGGTGAACGTCAAGCCTGCGATAATGAAATGAACCGGCTTGCCGCTGTTGAAATCCCGCAGCTGGTTTTCTTTGGATTGCACACCAAAGCTCGCGGCGAATACACTTCCCATGACCTGACGAAGGGTTAAATTACCCTGCTCGATGTCAGTCGCTTCATTAGTGCGTGTTATCACCTGATCCATCAATTCGTTCCAATAATCCAGTCGAAAACAACTCGACGATGTTGCTGTTTGTGTTTCCAGATTCTCTGTAATTAGATAACGCAGGTTGCGTGCCAATTTACGACAAAGAGGAGGTGATTTTTTAACCCGCTGAAAAATAACGATTAAATAGATTTAGAGCTGGGCTGGCTTGGATGAATCAAAGTCAGCACCGCTATCAACTTGCCGATAATGACAGCGGGCGCTGTCAAAAATGACAAAGCTGGTCGACGCAAACCGTCCACCTGGTCGCCCGCCACAAGAAGAAACGATCGCATCGTGTAAAACAGGCGCTTGCAACCTATAATCACCGCCCTTCACACATGCCTCGCTGCTCTCACTTCTCTTACAACGACAGGACTGCCTGCCACCAGTGAACATATTGTCCATGACCACCTTGCGCGAGTTGCTCCGGCTGTCGCTACCGATGGTGGTTTCCCAGGGAGCCTTCGCGGTGATGGTGTTTACCGACCGCTGGTTTATGTCCCAGATAGACGCTACCCATATCGCGGCGGCATTGGGGGGAGGGGTGGCGTCTTTTTTCTGTATTTCACTTTTTATGGGCGTGATTACCTATTGCAATGCGATGGTCGCCCAATATTACGGTGCCGGGGAGCATGCCAAATGCCCCCGTGTGGTGACGCAGGGTGTACTGATGGCGATTGCCAGCATACCGCTATTGGTAGCGGCCGGTTATTTTGGCAGCCTGGCGTTTTCCCATCTGGGACACGACCCGGCCCAGGTGCCACTGGAACGAAGCTATTTCCTTGTTCTCATGAGCGGTAGCTTCTTTACCCTGGTGAAAGCCTGCCTGGCTTGTTACTTTGCCGGCATCGGCCGTACTCGAGTGGTGATGATTTCCGATGTACTGGGTGTTCTCCTCAATATTCCCCTGTCCTGGATGCTGATTTTTGGCAAGTTCGGGCTGCCGCAAATGGGTATCACCGGCGCGGCAATGGGTACGGTGGTCGCCTCGCTGTTCGCTATCGGGCTGTACCTGTATTTCTACCTGTCACAGGGTCATCAGCGACAATTTCATGTGTCGGATTCATACCGGTTCGATCGCGGCATTATGCGGCGCTATCTGCGATTGGGTACGCCCGCCGGCCTGGAAGCGTTTATGAATACCGCCACCTTTAATCTTTTCCTGTTGATGTTCCAGTCCTATGGCGTGGTGCAGGGGGCGGCCATGGCCATTGTGTTCAACTGGGACATGCTGTCGTTTATTCCAATGATCGGCCTCAATATCGGGGTAATGAGCCTGATCGGGCGCTTTGTGGGAGCCCGGGATATGGCCCGGACCAACCAGGTGATCTCCTCCGGTTTCATTCTCGCCATGGGCTATTCCGGCGTGCTGGCGTTGCTGTTCCTGGTATTTCGCGTTTCACTGGTGGATGTGTTTGAGCCGCCGGGGTCGGATTTCAGCGAGATCCGCGAGCTGGCGAGCGATATGATGATAGGTCTCACTACCTACATGCTGGCGGATGCGATCCTGCTGATTGCCGGTGGCGCATTGCGCGGGGCTGGGGATACTCGCTGGATAATGATCGCGTCTATTTCGGTGCACTGGCTGATGTTGATCGTGCAGTACTTTGTGATCGTGGTATTCGAATATGGCCCCAGGGTTTCCTGGTGGGTATTTGTGTCTATGCTTATTACCCTGGCGCTGCTTTATCTTTGGCGCCTGCTGGGCGGCGCCTGGCGTCATCCGGACCGGCTGGCCCGGGTGATGGTCGAGTAACCCGCGTCTCTTGTAGGCCCGGTTGCAACCGGACAACCCGATCAGATGGTAAGTAAGCGGCGTAGCAAACTGTCCTGACCCTTATGCTGCTCGCGCGCAAACAGCAATTCTGTCAGTTGCGTTTCGATCTGCTCGGCGACTTCCCCGCGAATAATCTGCTGGCGCTTTTTGGTCAGGGTTTTGCCCTTGTACTTGGCCAGGTTGATCGGCTCACCGAAACCGAGGTAACAGCGCTGGGGCTTGGGGAACAGGGTGCCCAACAGACCCAGCGGAACAGGGGGTAAAATGTCGGAGCGGAAATCGTCGGTCAAAAGGCCGAGGCGTTTCAGTAGCTGGCCGAAGGCGGAGTCGGGCAGGTCCTGGCCCTCTATTAACCGCCCGTAGAATTCATCGGGTCCTACAAGCCCGAACGGCATGATGGTGTAGCCGTGCTTTGCCGCCAGCTTCACAAAACCATAGCGTTCCTTCCAGCGCAGTTCGTACACCTCACTGGCCGGCTTGACCGCCTCGGCGGCGCCTCCGGGAAAAACCAGCAGGTCCTGGCGCGCTTTCATCATCGCGCTGCACACTTCCGGATGCCCCATTACCGCGCCGTTTTTCAATACGAAATCCCCAATGCGCTGATTTGTGAACAGGAATTTGTCTCCCATACCACGGGGGAAGCGGTTCAGTTCCTTCATGAACAACGGTCCAATCACCCAGCCGTCCAGGGCAAATAAGGAGTGGTTACCCACGAACAGGCAGGGGCGTTTGGGAATATTCTCCGCGCCCAGTACCATGGGATTGAACAGGCGTTTAACCATCTGGTAGCTGAGGTCCAGCTCCAGTCCGGTGGGCATCTTTACCGCCAGCGCTTTCTCGATATGCCGCGCGAGGGCCTCCTCGTCACCAAGGGGCTGGTTGTCTTTGTCGAATAGGGCCATGGGTGTCGCTGCCTGTTAGTGCGGGTGGGGGATTATAGCGATTTGGGGATGGGGGGCATAGCCCGTAAAATGAACCCGTAAAATGATAGCTGGGTTCCAGGCTGGATAGAGAATGGGGTAAACGGTATTGCGCTTATTTTTAATGATATGGTTGTGCTTTGCGCTGGCAGGCTGCGAATCGCTGGGATACTACTCTCAGGCAGCTTCGGGCCAATGGTCCCTGCTCAGTAAAAGACAAGCCATCGAGCAGCTCATCGAAGACCCGAATACCCCCGTCGACCTGAAAACCCAACTGCAGTTGGTGCTGGAGCTCAGGGCATTCGCGCAAAGTGAGTTGCTGCTGCCGGTGGAGGACCAATATAGCCAATACGTGAACCTGGAACGGGACGCCGTGGTCTGGAATGTTTTCGCGGCGCCCGAGTTGTCACTCGAGCCTAAAACCTGGTGTTACCCCATAGCCGGATGTGCCGCTTACCGGGGTTACTTCAGTGAAGCGGGGGCGCAGGGCTACGCCGCGAAGCTGGCCGACCAGGGCTATGACACCTATGTGGGTGGGGTTGCGGCCTACTCTACCCTGGGTTGGCTGAACGACCCTGTTCTGAATACCTTTGTCTTCCGGGAAGAATCACAATTGGCGGACCTCATTTTTCATGAGTTGGCGCATCAATTGCTCTATGTACCCGGCGACACGCAGTTTAATGAGAGCTTTGCCACAACAGTTGCCATGGTAGGTGTGCAGCGGTGGATGCAGAAGCGGAACAGCACCGAACAATATGAAAAATACCTGCGGGGCAGGGCCCGGCAAGATGACTTTATTCACCTGCTGGGCCGTTACCACGAGCGCCTGGTGCGTGTTTATGAGGCTCCTTCAGGCGATGATGAAAAACGCCGCCACAAAGAACAACAGATCAGGCAGTTGCGGGAGGAATACAAATCACTGCAACAGCAATGGGGAGATAAGCAGGCTTACAGTGCATGGATGGCAGCACCTATCAATAACGCAAAGTTGAACTCGGTCGCATTGTACTTTGATTGGGTGCCGGCCCTGGAGCGTTTGTTGGCAGGAGAAAATTATCATTTGCCGAACTTCTACGAGCGCTGCGAACAGCTGGCGGACCTGAGCCAGGACCGGCGCAGGGATCTACTGGGGACACCGTAATCTATTTGGTTGACCCATTGACGTCACATCAAGTGTTTAGCCGCGGCCTGGGATTGTCCAGAGCTTATAAATTGAGCACCTATGACGCTGCCTATTTAGAATTGGCCATTCGTGAGGGGCTACCGCTAGGCTACCCTGGACAAAAACTTGATTAAAGCTGCGAAGAAAGCTGGCGCCGCACTCTATATAACATAATCTATGTTATACACTCGAGTCGCTCGCATCAAAACCGCACTGAACAATGTGCCGACAGTGGCTATCAGTTATAATCGCACGCTTTCTCTGCAATACCAAAACAAAAGGCTATGACTATGACAACAACAGGTTTACAACTGCGTTCGCTGGTGAAGGAAGACAACACGCTGGAGCTTTCCCTGGTGGAGATGGAATTTCCCCAGCCGGGTCCCGATGAAGTGCTGGTGCGGGTGGATGCCACCCCAATCAATCCCTCTGACCTTGCGTTGTTGATCGGGCCCGCCGATATAACAACGGCTCGCGCCGGCGGCACCGCGGAGCGGCCGGTGATTACCGCGGATATCCCCGAGAACCTGATGAAAATGGTTGCGGGCAGATTGGGGGAATCCCTGGCGGTGGGTAATGAAGGCGCGGGAACGGTTGTCGCCGCGGGCGAGTCCGAAGCCGCCCAGACGCTGCTGGGCAAGACCGTCGGTATAGTGGGCGGGGAGATGTACGGCCAGTACCGCTGCCTGAATGTTTACCAGTGCATGCCGCTGCATGAGGGGACTACCGCCTCGGAGGCCGCTTCCTGTTTTGTCAATCCCATGACGTCCCTGGGTATGGTGGAAACCATGCGTATGGAGGGTCACACGGCGCTGGTGCATACCGCGGCGGCCTCGAACCTGGGGCAGATGCTGAATAAGGTATGTCTGGCCGATGGCATCGACCTGGTGAACATCGTGCGCAAGCCCGAGCAGGAGGAGATTCTGCGGGGCCTGGGGGCGAAGTACATCGTGAACTCATCCTCAGATAGCTTTTACGCCGATCTCACCGAGGCGCTGGCGGCAACAGGCGCCACCCTGGCTTTTGACGCTACCGGTGGTGGCAAACTGGCCGGCCAGATTCTCACCTGTATGGAAGCGGCGGCCGTGCGCAACATGACTGAATACAACCGTTATGGCTCGGACGTGTTCAAGCAGGTGTATATCTACGGCGGGCTGGATCGCAGCCCGACCACCCTCAGCCGTAACTTCGGTTTCTCCTGGGGCCTGGGGGGCTGGTTACTCTCGCCTTTTCTGCAAAAAGCCGGATTGGAGAAAATGATGGAGTTGCGTGGCCGGGTGGCGGCACAGATCAAGACGACCTTCGCCAGCCACTACACCAGTGAGATATCCCTGGCGGAAGTGTTGTCGCTGGAGGCCATGGCCGTCTATGGTAAGCAGGCCACGGGAGAGAAGTTCCTGATCAAGCCGCAGGGCTAATTACCGGGCAGCGGCGCTTACAGGACAGTGGCGCTTTCCTGTTTTATTGATGCAGGACAAATCAATTTTCCCGCGCTCAGGTATGTTTGTCTCCTATAAGAAAAGTTTGTAGGAGAAAGGCATGTCTGCCTACGCGATAGTTGACCTGGAAGTCTTTGATATTGAAACGTATCTTGTGTACCAGAAGGCTATCAAGCCCCTGGTAGAGTCCGCCGATGCGCGCTACCTGGCCAGGGGCGGGGAATTCAAGGTGCTTGAGGGGGATTACCAGCCACACCGCCTGATCCTGATCGAGTTTCCCTCACTGGCGGCCATGGACGACTTCTACGCCAGTGATGCCTATCAGGCACTGGAGCCCCAACGCCGGGCCTGCAGCAGTGCCCGCATACTGGGCGTGGAGGGTCTGTAGCGCCTCCTCCAGGCCTTATTCGCCCAATCTACCACTAATCAGTGGTATCCTCTGGCGTTCGCTAAAAGGAGACCCTCATGACTGATACGTTTAAAGCGCTGGTAGCGCGCAAGGACGACGAATTTTCTGTTGCATACGAAGACCTGACCCTGGCGGACCTGGGAGAGGGCGATGTCACCGTGCAGGTGGAATATTCGACGATCAACTACAAGGACGGCCTGGCTGTCACCAATGCGGCGCCTATTACGCAGAAACACCCGTTGATACTGGGTATAGACCTGGCGGGCACGGTGCTGGAGTCCACCCACGGGAATTTTTCCGTGGGAGACAAGGTGGTTCTCAACGGCTACGGTGCTTCTGAAACCCATAACGGCGGCTATACACAGCGCGCCAGGGTGAACGGCGATCTTCTGGTGAAACTGCCAGACGCGTTTTCTACTCGCCAGGCCATGGCGATTGGCACGGCCGGCTACACGGCCATGCTGTGTGTGATGTCCCTGGAGGAGGGTGGTGTGACCCCGCAAAGCGGTGATGTGTTGGTAACCGGAGCGGCAGGCGGCGTCGGCTCGGTCGCGTTGGCGCTGTTGAGTAAATTGGGTTACCGCACGGTGGCCTCCACCGGGCGGGCACAGGAGGCGGAGTTTCTCACCGGCCTGGGTGCATCCGAGGTAATCGACCGCCAGGGCCTTTCCGAGCGGGGTAAACCCATGCAGCGTGAGCTCTGGGCGGGTGTCGTCGATTGTGTGGGTAGCCAGACCCTGGCCAATGCGATTGCCCAGACTCAGTACAACGGTGTGGTGGCAGCCTGTGGTCTGGCCCAGGGGCCGGACCTGCCGGCGACGGTCATGCCCTTTATTTTGCGTAACGTGCGTCTGCAGGGCGTTGATTCGGTGCAGGCGCCTATGGCGCGGCGTGTTGAGGCGTGGCGACGCCTGGCCAGTGACCTGGATATCGCAAAACTGGAGGCATTGTCTTTCGATGTGCCTTTCACCGAGTTGCTCGAAACGGCACCGCAGATTCTGGCCGGGAAGCTGCGCGGGCGCGCCATTGTCGACCTGTCTGCCTGAAACCTGTGTGACTTGACGCCAGGGTGGTAGCCTGGCGCATCCGCCTAAGACTGATTCTGATCAATATCCTCGCCGCCGTTTCGAACTATAGTTACACGGCGAGTATTTACTGATTGCGGGATTCGGTTCATGGATAAACAAGGCACGGTCACTATCGACGGCAACCAGGCCGCTGCGACGATAGCCCATCTCACCAATGAAGTGATCGCCATCTACCCGATAACGCCCTCGTCCAATATGGGTGGGTGCAGGCGCCTATGGCGCGGCGTGTTGAGGCGTGGCGACGCCTGGCCAGTGACCTGGATATCGCAAAACTGGAGGCATTGTCTTTCGATGTGCCTTTCACCG
>PVMS01079498.1_pt1 | contig 17787 bp, 13 predicted proteins | sample 1853461 | NCBI WGS metagenome assembly PVMS01 (sample SAMN08582032, study PRJNA380276) | Marine sediment metagenome, whole genome shotgun sequencing project. | isolation source: ocean sediment barecode stripped | collected 2017 | reverse complement strand
TCAAGCGCATAAAAGAAATATGTGATCAGTATGGTATTTTGCTGATCGCGGATGAAATTATGTGCGCTTGAAATAGCCGGGTACCGGGGGGTATCACACCGGCTGTCGCGCCTACTATAGGCTCGGCGATAAAAGCGATGACCTTTTCCGCACCGAGTTCGAGAATTTTCGTCTCGAGTTCATTTGCAGCGCGCAGGCCATATTCCTCCTCACTTTCGTTCTCAGCCTGGTGCCGATAGGCATAACAGGGTGGGATTAAGTGCGCTTCAGGTAATATGGGTCGAAATGTTTGCTTGCGCCATTCGTTTCCACCTATCGCCAGCGTCATGATAGTGTTGCCATGATAGCTTTGTTCGCGAGCAATATAATATTTACGCTCGGGTTCCCCAATTTCAACAAAATACTGGCGTGCAAGTTTGAGTGCGGTCTCATTGGCTTCAGAGCCGCCCGTGACAAAATATACTTTATCTATATTGGAAGGCGCATCCCGAATCAGTTTTTCAGCAAGGCGTTCAGCGACTTCGGAGGTGAAAAACGCAGTATGCGCGAATGGGATGGCATCCATCTGTTTTTTTATGGCATCCTTTACTACCTGATTACTGTGCCCGAGACACGATACGGCTGCGCCGCCGCACGCATCGAGATAGCGCTTTCCATCGGTATCAATTAAATATACGCCATCGCCGCTCGCGATTCGCGGCATTTTGGACAGGCTATGTCTGTGTAGTATATCGCTCATGTTTCAAGGGTTGTATGCATGTTGTGAGGCAGGTTGATGCCAAATTCTTCAATTATTTGTTCGCGTTTTTTTAAAGTCTTGAGTGTACTTTTCCCCATCTTTTGAGCGACCATAGTCAGCAAAGCTTCCGCCATCGCGAATGCAGCCGCCATACTATTACTATAAAAATGGCTATCGATAGGGATAATTAAATGGCGCAATGCATATGTCGTCAGCGGTGAGTCATGAGTATCCGTAATCGCTACGATCGGGATATTATGTTTGTATGCAATGCGGCAGGTGTCAACGGTTGCTTTTGTATAGGGCGCACATCCCAATACGACCACCAGATCTCTATCATTCATGAAGGTCAATGAATGGCTGAGGCCGTGAACGTCGTCTTGCATGATCTCCACTCGTTCTCTGATCAGGCCCAGACAGTAAGAATAAAATACGGCAAGCGAAAAAAATTGACGACGCCCGTAAAAACGAACCTTACGTGCCTTTATAAGCAAATTGACTATATCCTGATGCGTTTTAGCTTGTTCATCATGTATCAGGGACACAATATTTTTTGCTTCCTCTTTGATGACAGTATCAAAAATAGAATCGCTTTTCTGATCAATCGTCGGTGTCTGTATAAGGCGATTCGCACGTCTGGTATAGAAATGTGCATTTTCTTCAATGTAGTCTCTAAATAATTGTTGCAGGCTTGAGAACTTTTTGTAACCGAGCGTATAGGCTAAACGAGTGAGCGTAGAGGGGTTGACATTATTGATTTTCGCGATGCTGGTCATAGTCGAAACAGCAGTATAGGCGGGGTTTTCAATCATATACTTTAGAATCTTTATGCTGGTCGCGCCTAGCTGAAACGACGATGATCTGGTTTCGATCTGAATAAGTAATTTTTTGAGTTCGTTAAAAGTAGCAGGAGCGGATGACATGATTCAGGGATGGTTTTGTGAGATTGCATTCGTGAGATGGTCCAAAATGCAATAATTATTGCGTAATTTACCTAACCTTTGTGAATTAAGCAAAAAAATTTTGCGCCTACACTAAACTGTAGTATGCTTGTCGCTTCGGCAAAGAATGAAGTTAATAAAATGTTCAGTCGAATTCTTAAATAATACGTATACTTTTTATAATCCAATGGAGGTTTTTAACCACAATGAAAAAACAATTTACATTATCAATTATGGCTGCCGGCCTGATTGCCGGGGCGGCAGTATCAACCCCTGCTGCGGCAGAGCAATTTGTATCAATCGGCACCGGTGGTGTAACAGGCGTTTATTATCCGACCGGCGGAGCAATCTGTCGCCTGGTGAATAAGAAACGAAAAGAGCACGGCATTCGTTGTTCTGCAGAGTCAACCGGCGGTTCAATCTATAACATTAATACTATTCGCGCAGGTGAACTGGAATTTGGTGTGGCTCAGTCTGACTGGCAGTACCACGCGTATAACGGTACCTCCAAATTTAAAGATAAGGGCAAGTTTGATAAACTGCGTGCTGTCTTCTCAGTTCATCCAGAGCCGGTTACCGTCGTTGCACGAGACGATTCGGGCATCATGAACATCACCGACGTTAAAGGCAAACGTATGAACATTGGTAACCCGGGCTCAGGAACACGTGGTACCTGGGAAGTTATGGAAGGTGTTTTAGGTTGGGAGCGTTCAGATCTGGCTTTGGCCGGCGAAATGAAATCAGCTGAAACCGGCGCTGCGATGTGTGATGGCAAGCTTGATGCCTACTTCTGGCTGGTAGGCCATCCTTCAGCATTAACCCAGGAATCTCTCGCATCGTGTGCTTCACATTTGGTGAACGTATCCACGCCTGAAATTGATGCCTTGATTGCGGATAAGCCCTACTACCGTACAGCGACTATACCGGCTGGCATGTATAACAACGATAAAGATATTACTACCTTTGGTGTCGGCGCGACTTTCGTGACCAGTGCTGATGTGCCTGAAGAGGTGGTATACGTTATTGTGCAGGCAGTGTTTGAAAATCTTGATCAATTCAAGAAGCTTCACCCGGCTTTCGCCAATCTGAAGCAGGAAGAAATGATTAAAGATGGATTATCTGCTCCACTGCACGCGGGTGCTGTGAAGTACTACAAAGAACAGGGCTGGATGTAATCTCCGCTCTTACAAGAAAAGGGAAGGTTTCGGCCTTCCCTTTTTTCTTACTAAATTGAGAATTGAAGTAATAGAACTTCTATTTGTTGGTTAGATTGTCAACGGAAATAATTTTATTGAATGAATAGAAGTTCTAAGCTGTAAAGAGCACTGGGATTTATCCCTGCTTATGTAAAAGGCATGGGAATTAACCAACAATAACTAATTTATATGTTCTTGATGTAAAGGAACAGAACCGGAGGTAGGAAATGTCAAAAGAGAATACGGTTAACAGCGCAGAAGACCTGGTGGCTGAGGTTGATTCGGGAGCGCGAAACCTGACAGGCAGGCTCACGAATCTTATCCCGGGGATTTGCCTGGTCTGGGCATTATATCAACTGTACATCGCGTCAGCGTTGCCTTTTATACTGGCTCAAACCACAGGCGTGGATTTTTTCCTGTTTATCGGAAATTTGTCGATTTCTAGAAAAATTCATTTGTCGTTTTCTCTCGCCCTGGCGCTGTTAGCGTTTCCGATGTTTAAAAGCAGCCCCAGGGACCGAATTCCTACCTACGACTGGATTTTAATTGCGTTGGGACTTTGCGGTACCCTGTACATGGTGATTATGAACGCCAATATTTCGGAACGGGCAGGCGATTTCGTTCACGCGAATATCAAATACGATATGACGGTCGCTCTGCTTGGCATGACGGTGTTAGCTATCGCCGTGTATCGCTCCCTGGGATTACCCCTGGTAATTGTGGCTGCCGTCCTGGCCGGTTACGTGTGGATTGGGGGTGGCAACTGGGGTGGCGCGTCCTTTATTAAAGGCATGTGGCACTTCTGGATGCAGGAGGAAGGGGTATTCGGTAAACCACTTGCGGTGTCGACCCAGACGATATTTTTGTTTGTGTTGTTCGGTGCGATACTCGAAAAAGCAGGTGCCGGCGGGTATTTTATTAAAATCGCATTTGCATTGCTTGGACACCTTAAGGGTGGGCCGGCAAAAGCGGCCGTTATAGCCTCTGCGTTGAGCGGCTTATATTCAGGTTCGTCTATCGCCAATGTGGTGACCACGGGTACATTTACGATTCCACTGATGAAACGCACCGGTTTCACTCCCGAGAAAGCAGGGGCTGTTGAAGTTGCATCGTCTACAAACGGGCAGCTAACGCCCCCGGTTATGGGCGCAGCCGCTTTCCTTATCGCTGAATTTACCGGTGTTGAATACACTCAGTTGTTAAAACATGCGTTGATCCCGGCGTTAGTATCCTACATCGCACTGGTATATATCGTGCATCTTGAAGCCTGTAAACTGGACCTGAAAGGATTACAAAAGCCGCCTAGTTCGCGAACCTTTGCCCACAAAATGATTGGATTTCTGGGTGGGTTCATCGCGATTTCCATTATGTTCCTGATTGTTTATTTTACGCTTGGTAAAGTTAAAGCGGCGTTTCCCGGTCTATCCGTTTACGTGGTGATGGGAATATTGTTGCTGATATATCTAATACTGGCCTACATTGCCTCAAAATACGATGATCTGGAAATGGATGATCCCGAGGCACCAATTACTGAACTACCCGCCGCCGGGCCTACCGCTGTAACCGGCTTGTATTACATATTGCCAATCATTTTGCTGTTGTGGTGCATACTTCCCACGCCGGAACGTTTGTCTGCTCACTTATCAGCATTCTACGCCTGTCTCGCGATGATTGTTGTTTCGTTTACGCAGCATGCCCTTAAAAGTTTCTTTCGTGGTGTAGGTGGCTATCTGGGCGAACTCAAGCGAGGTTTCAATCAGGTTGTCGAAGGCATGATTGCCGGCGCACGCAGCATGATTTCTATCGGTATTGCAACCGCTGCGGCTGGCGTAATTGTTGGCTCAATTTCTCTGACGGGTGCGCATGCAATGGTCGGAGAACTCGTAGAATTTCTTTCCGGCGGTAACTTGCTGCTAATGTTGGTGCTGGTGGCCATTATGAGCCTGATCCTGGGAATGGGTTTGCCAACCACTGCGAATTATCTGGTGGTCTCCAGCCTTATGGCACCTGTTATCGTTGCTCTGGGTGCTAAGTCTGGTTTGATTGTGCCGTTGGTTGCCGTACACCTGTTTGTATTTTATTTTGGTATTCTGGCGGATGATACACCACCGGTTGGTCTGGCGGCCTATGCGGCGGCGGCGATATCCAAAGGGGATCCGATCCAGACAGGCATACAAGGTTTTGCTTATGACATACGAACGGCCCTGTTACCGTTCCTGTTTCTATTTAACACCGAACTGCTGCTTATAGATGTCGGGCCGGTCAAAGCAATATTTGTGTTTGTGATCGCTACCATTGCGATGATGTTATTTGCTGCGGCAACGCAGAGCTGGTTTCTTACCCGGAGTAAAGTCTGGGAATCCATCGCCTTGTTGTTGGTCGCCTTCACCCTGTTTCGTCCGGGTTACTGGCTGGACACCGTCTCCCCTCCTTTTGAGGAACTGCCCGGTTCGCAAGCGGTTATGCAGGCTGAGACTTTGCCTGACAATGCAAGTATCCGCGTCAGGATTGTCGGCCCTGATTTTGATGACCCCGATCGACTAAATCACACCAATATTATTTTGGAATTGGGTGAACAGACTGATGCAGAGTCGCGATTTATGCAGGCCGGTCTAATGGTGTTGCAGGACGGGGATAAATTGCTGGTCGATGGCGTGACCTGGGATTCTGAACACAAGCAACTGGACAGGTTATTTGAAATTGGTAATCCGGATAATCCAATGGTTATTGATAAAGTGCTGTTGACTCGAGAGCGAACGGCCAAAGAGTGGTTTTATCTACCTGCCTTGTTATTGCTCGGGCTGATCATTTTGATGCAAAGACATCGCATCAGGAAATATGGTCATCCTGTGATGGTTGATAACGAATAATTTGGAGAAATTAATAATGTATAAAAAAATCCTAGTACCGGTTGACTTGGGGCGTGAGAAAAATGCGATAAAATTGTGTCGCGTCGCTGCAGAAATGAGTAGCGAGGGTAGTCAAATTCGACTAATTTCTGTCGCCCCCGGTTATGGCATGCCTGTCGTCGCTTCCTTTTTTCCTGCGGATGCGCAAGAAAAAGCGCTTGCCGAGATGCTTGCCATGCTTACAACTATTGCAGAGAACAACCTGAGCGGAGAAGTGTCCGTCAGGGTCCGCGAGGGAAAACGTTCTAAAAAGATTCTGGAGGAAGCAGAGGATTGGTCAGCGGACCTGATTGTTGTTGGGAGTCGTAAGAAGCTTTCCAGGGGTGGACAGCGGGTATTAGGATCGTGCAGCAGTAGCGTGGCTGATCGGGCGCAATGCGCGGTATTGATTGTGCGCGGGTTGCCGCTTAAATAAAAAGACTACTGGCGGGCGTTTTTAGAACGTTCCATCGTATGCCTGGCGTGAAAATCGACAGGCCAGAAGGCTGGTGTTTTTACGCTTCAGCGCAGAATTCAACTCGGTCTCCAGATTTTGAGCGTCTTCAACCCATTCGCTATGAAAGCCGTAGGCGCGTCCGATTGATACGAAATCGGTAGGCTCAAAATCAACCCCCGTATTTTCAAATTTCATCGCGCGTTGTTTCATTTCAATCAACGCCAGCGACTCATCAACAAATACGATAATAATGATGGGAAGTTTCGCATCACGAATGGTGGCAAGGTCTCCAAGAACCATTTCCATTCCTGCGTCACCGGTAAACGCCACCACGGGCACGTCGGGAATGATGGTTTTATAACCTAATGCCATGGGTGCGGCGACCCCCATGGTACACAGAGCGCTCGATTGAAGCAGGGTTCGGGGTTGTTTACAAATCCAAATCTGGCTGAGTAATATTCGATGGGCGCCGGTATCTGCCGTGGCTACTGTATTCTCAGGCAGGGTTGCCATGGCAGTTTTGATTATTGCGTGTGGCCCCCAATCAGCGGTGGCGCTAAAGGCTTCCTGGATTGCGAGCCTGGTTGTCTGTATCTCACCCTTAGGCCACGGTAGCTCAAGCGCTATGCCATCCTGCAATAAAGGCAGCGTGGTTTTGAGATCGCAATAAAAATGGTGGCTGCTTTGGTGCATGTAGTGGGTGTTGATCAGGGTGCTAAATTCCAGTACCGTGGCATTTTCTCCCCATACGTTGCGCCAGCCCGCTCGCATTTCAATCGGATCGTAACCAAATAATAATACCAGGTCGGCTTGTTCGACCAGCGGCAGCAAAATGGATTCAGATTTGGGTGATAAGCCAGTTGCCCCCAGGCTCAAGGCGTGATCCTCGGGCAGAATACCTTTTGCTTTATAGGTGGTAATGAGTGGAATGTTATGAGTTCGTAGAAAGGAGCTAAGTTGGGATTCGGCGCGTTGTTGCAGTACGCCGACACCGGCGATCGCGATGGGTTTCTTCGCCCGATTGATCTGTGCCAGTGTAGTTTGCAGCGTGCTCGCATCAAGCACACCATACTGTGGCTTGCATCTTTTTATCGGGCGCCGCTCGGCTTGTATTGCGGTCGCAAGGCTGACAGGGATATCCACATGTACAGGGCCCTGTGGTTCATCCATCGCAATGGATATCGCTTTATCTATGGTTTCCTCTACAGCACCATCCGCGACTTTAAGCGTAGCCTTGGTGATGGGTTTCATTAGGGCCTGATGATCGAATACCTGGTGGGTGTAGCTCATCGCTTCCTTTTCATCAACGCAACCGGTCAAAAAGATCACCGGAACGCGATCCTGGTGGGCATTGACAATAAAATTAATCGCATTGGCGACACCGGGTCCGAGGGTCGCTACCAGGACAGCGGGTGCGCCGCTGGCGTGAAACGCGCCTTCGGCCATAAACCCACCCGCATTTTCGTGTTTTACGAGGGTAAATTTAATTCCATTTTGGCGTAAGGCATCGATGATCGCGACCACCTCGCCACCGGGAATGCCATAGGCATGTTTGACGCCGGCGTTTACCAGATATTTTGCAATGATGTATGCGGATGTAGGCATTTTGTTTAGTTCGTATGGGTTTTCGGGTGTGCGATACTTAATCTCGGCTGGCGCTATCGTTATCTAGGAATGTACAGGTTTTATTCGGTACCCTTTCTTTAAATGAGAGTGCTATTACACATAGCCTTCCCGGGTCTGTGGCAACTTACGTTCAAGTATTTGTGAGGCCACAACAGTTCGTAGTATTTGCGCGGTTCCACCACCAATGGTGAACATGCGCACGTCGCGATACATACGTTCGAGTGGCAGATCACGAGAATAACCTGATGCACCAAACATTTGCAGTGCATCATTGGTGACCTGAATAGCAGATTCTGCAGCGAAAATCTTTGCCTGAGCTGCCTCGGTAATATCCGGAAAGCCATCGCCGGCATTTACCGCTGCTTTGTATACCAGGCCCCGAGCAGCCTGTAACTTGATGCTCATGTCCACCAGCATCCATTGTAAGCCCTGAAATTCGCAAATTGGACGGCCAAACTGTTCGCGCTGCTGGGTGTATTCAAGCGCAAGTTCATATGCCCCTTGAGCGATTCCGAGCGCAACCATACCCGCGCCGACGCGTTGTGAATTGTAGGCTGCCATTAGCCCGGCGAAGCCACGTTTTAAACCTTCGGGCGGTTCAATCAATCTATCTGAGTTCAATACCAGATTTTCCATAATGATTTCCGTTTCCGGGATGCTGCGCAAGCCCATGGTGGGTTCACGATGCCCGATTTTAAGACCGTCTTCCCCTGCTAAAGCGATAAAACCGCCGATGCCAAGATGCTCGCCTTGTTCATTAAATACGCGTGCGAAAATAAGGTGAAATTTTGATACGCCGCCACCCGTGATCCAGTGTTTTTCCCCGTTTAAAATGTAGGTATCGCCTTTTTGGTCAGCGCGCGTAGTCATTTGGCTTGCTGCGCTGCCAGCGCCCGGTTCGGTGATGCATATAGCTGGTTTATCGCCTTTTAATACATACGAAGCCGCAAGTTTCTTTTGCTTTTTATTGCCATACTTCATAATTGTAGAGATCGCGCCCATATTCCCTTCAACCACAATTCGTCCGCTAACACCGCATACCTTGGCCATTTCTTCTACTACCAGCACGGTATCAAAATAGTTTAGTCCCAGGCCGCCATATTTCTTTGGCACAGTCATGCCCATGAAACCGGCATCTGTCAGGTCTTTGACATTGTCCCAGGGATAATCCTGGTTTATGTCATGTTGTTTAGCTCGCGGGCCGATCACTTCCTGCGCCAGCCGGCGTGCGCTTAGTTGAATTTGTTGTTGTTCAGGGGTCAGGCTATACATGGTATCTATGACTATATAATTGAATTTGATTTGAGATGTTCGATTTCGGACTGGCTAAGCCCAAGTTCATCTCGAAGGATTGAATCTCGATGTTCACCAAGCGAGGGCGGGTGAAACCGGTAACTGACCGGGGTTTCCGAAAACTTTACAGGGTTGGCAATCAGGTCAACCTTATTGTTCATTGCGTCTGGGTGGGGCATGCTTAAGCGCATTTTACGGTGCAAAGCCTGTGGGTCTGTAAATGCCTGCTCTACCGTGTTTACCGGACCGCAGGGAACGCCGACTTTACTCAGATCTTCGAGCCAGACCCGAAGCCGACGTGTCTGCGTTGCATCGCTTACAATTTGATTGCATGTTTCACGATTAGCCACTCTGTCTTTATTGCTTACGAATCGCGGGTCAGTCGCGACATCGGGAATTCCGGCACATGCACAAAAACGTGCAAATTGCGTATCATTGCCTATCGCCAGTGCAATGTATTGATCTTCGCAGGGGTATACGTCATAAGGAACAATGTTGGGGTGACCGTTGCCATAACGTTCAGCAGGTTCGCCGGTGGTGATATAGTTCATTCCGGTATTGGCCAGCCAGGCCAATTGTGAGTCGAATAGCGCGCAGTCAATATACTGGCCTTTGCCACTGCGTTCCCGGTATAACAACGCCGCCTGTATTGCGTTGCAGGCATACATACCGCACATGATGTCTGCGATACCCACCCCTACCTTATACGGTGTGCCCGTTTCGGGACCGGTAACACTCATAATGCCACCCATGGCCTGAATCATAAAATCGTAACCCGCGCGACGCGCGTACGGGCCATCCTGACCAAAACCGGTTATTGAGCAATATACCAGTTGTGGAAATTCATCTTTCAGATGCGCATAGGAAAGATTAAATTTCCCCATGTCGCCGACTTTATAGTTTTCGATCAGTACGTCCGTGTTTTTCAGCAGCGAGCGGATCAGGGCCTGGCCTTCTACCTGCCCGATGTCAATCGAAATAGAACGCTTATTACGATTACAGCTTAAATAGTAGGCACTTTCAGCCAGCGGCTGTTCCTGTGTATCCTGCAAATACGGTGGCCCCCATTTACGTGTATCGTCCCCATGATTGGGTCTTTCGACCTTTATAACATCGGCACCAAAATCTCCGAGTAACTGAGTACAGGTAGGCCCGGCCAGAATACGTGATAAATCGAGAACACGAAGACCCGATAAAGCAGAAGGCGTTATATTCTTAGAAGTCATAATATAAAAAATAATTAATTAATTTGTATATTTCTTAAATTAAGATAAAGTATAAAGGAGGTCAATTGTGGCTTCAAATTAATATTATTTAAGTATAAGTTGAGTTTCACAGTGCTTTCGAGTCGACATTTTTCCAAACTGCCTTTCGATAGTTAATATATAGAGGCGCCCTTAAACCCATTAGCCGGTAATAATGAGATTAAAATTTAGCTTACGGGAACTGGAAACCCTGGTTGCGATCTCGGATTACGGTACCTTCGCTGCGGCCGGGGAAGCCGTCGACTTGACCCAGTCAGCAATCTCCTTACAGATTAAATCACTCGAAATCAGTGCTTGAAACTGAGCGCTTTGATCGCAGCAAGCGTCCGCCAGTAATGAATACACAAGGCTTGAAGCTGGTAAAACGCGCCCGCGAGATAATTAATCAATGTCAGTCTTTAAAGGATGATGTATTTGACAGCCCACTGGGCGGCGTATTGCGCATCGGGGTGATTCTTACGGTGGATGGGTGGTGTATTGCCACAAACACTGCTTAAACTGCGCCAGACGCATCCTCAGTTGATGATAGAGTTGTCAAGCGGCTTGTCGGCTAAACTGGTCAGCGAAGTGAATAAAGGAGTACTGGATGCCGCCATCGTAACAGAACCCGCACAACTGGGGCGCGGGATGAGTTGGCACGCGTTTGCCGAAGAACCCCTGGTGTTGATAGCGCCGCAGGATGCCCAGGGCGAGGTCGATACCGAACTACTGGATCGATATCCATTTATTCAATTTCAAGTTGATACTTACGCTGGGCAGCAGATTAAAACCCTGCTACAGGATCGCGGCATCAAAGTAGAGCCGCGCATGAAACTCGATTCGCTCGATTCCGTTGCTATAATGGTGGCGAGTGGGCTGGGCATATCCATTGTTCCTCAACGAACCGTCGAGCAACCATTTCCAGACGGAGTGAAGGTTTTTCCGTTTGGTATTACGCCGGTTAAACGTGTGGTTGGTATAGTCGAAAGGGTGACCAGTCCCAGGCAAGAATATATTCAGGTGCTCACAGCGGCCCTGATTGAGCAATCGGAATAAGTGCAGCCACAATGCAGGCTTGCCTGTTTTATCTATTTGATAACGATTCTTAATCTACTTCACCCGGTCAAATAGAAGCTCAACTGGTGTGAAGCTTTGAATTATTACTTGCTTAGACAGGTATTCAATTTTGGCTTTGTGTTAAAATCCCGCGGTGCACAGGCGATGCCTGTCGCGCGCTTTATGGCGGTGAAAATGGGCCACTTTGATGGCGATAGATTGTGAACCCGGTCAGGCCCGGAAGGGAGCAGCCGTAGCAGTCAACTCGGGTGTCAGGCTCGGCTTATTGGATCCGCCACCTTCAAGTTAATAGGGACCTGTTAAAGTCTCTGTGCAATACAATATAGGTTAAATGAGTTATCAGGTTTTGGCGCGTAAATGGCGACCTGCACAATTTGCAGATGTGGTCGGGCAGGCGCATGTCGTCTCGGCGTTGTCGAACGCGCTGGATCAAAATCGTGTTCATCACGCGTTTCTGTTTACCGGTACACGTGGTGTTGGCAAGACTACCCTTGCGCGCATATTTGCCAAAGCACTAAACTGTGAAAAAGGGGTGAGTTCAACGCCCTGCGGAGAGTGCACTGCGTGTGTCGGGGTGGCAGAGGGCCGATTTATTGATTTGATCGAAGTTGATGCGGCCTCACGCACCAAAGTCGATGATACGCGGGAATTGCTGGAAAACGTCCAATATGCACCCACGCAGGGTCGATACAAGGTGTACCTGATAGACGAGGTACATATGTTATCGGCGCATAGTTTTAACGCCTTGCTAAAAACGCTCGAAGAGCCTCCCGAGCACGTGAAATTTCTGCTCGCGACCACTGACCCGCAGAAGTTACCGATGACGGTGTTGTCGCGTTGCATTCAGTTTAGTCTGAACGCTATCGAACCACAGGCAATTGAAAAACAGCTGTCTACCATTCTGGATAGCGAATCAATCAGCTATGAGCAGGCGGCATTGAGATTGCTTGCGCGTGCAGCCGATGGCAGTTTACGGGATGCGTTGAGTTTACTGGATCAGGCAATCGCATACAGTGACCGGCAACTAAGTGAGGTCAGTGTGAGAGAAATGCTCGGCCTGGTCGATGGGCAAACAGTGGTCGCGATTCTCGATGCACTTGCAAAAAACGACAGTGATGCGCTGATGAGCAGTTCAACTAAGTTGATTCATGCAGCACAAGACTTGAAAACAGCTATAGACGAACTACTTTCCTATCTACACGCCCTGGCTTTGTATCAATTTTCGCCTGAAGCAATCAAATGGAAGGGGCTAGCGCAGGAAGATGTTGCGCGCCTGGCAGGTACATTTTCGCCTGAAATACTTCAACTTTTCTATCAAATTACACTTAATGGAAAGCGGGATTTCTCCCTCGCTCCGGATCCGAGAACCGGTTTTGAAATGGTGTTGCTAAGGCTGTTGGCGTTTAAGCCGGGCGAATCAGCGGTTGCCGCGATGCCAAAAACCGGGAAGAAAGGCTTTCAGGGTGGTGGGGCGGACAGTGCCTCGCCTGGTGTCGAGCAAACGCCTGATGCGGTGCCATCAGAGGTGTTGCCTGCCTTGCGGGAATCAATTTCAGAGGAGGGCGTAAAGCCGTCACATAAAGTGGCTGAAGAGCTTGAACCGTTTCTTGAAGATGGTCTGCAAAATTTCGACCTGAAGCAGCATCTCAAACCCGCTTCAGCAATTTCCCGGCCCGAGAAAAAGAGTGACGAAGCACTGTCCGAGACGCAGGAACAATCCGATCAGCTTAGGGGTAAGTCTTCGTATCTTCCGAATGAAATGTTTGAAATCAGTAGTTTAATAGATAATATTAATGTTTGGTCTGATTTCATAGTCAAAATTGGTTTGACTGGAATGGCACGTCAGTTGGCCGTTCATATGACGCCCTTATCATTTAAAGACGGTGTATTACACGTGCAGCTGGATAAGCAGTACAGTAATCTTCAATCTGATGATCGTTTAGAGCAAATTAGCCGTGCGCTGCAAAAGGGCAGCGGACGGGTGATTAAAGTAAAAATTGAAATTGGGGAAGTCGCTCGCAATAAAACGGCTGCAGGTGTCATTGCCGAGCGCGAACGCTCTAATCTTGAAAAAACGCGGGAAGATTTTAAACAAGATGATTATGTGAAAGAAATGGTATCCCTGTTTGATGCGGATATTGATGAAGCATCGATCAAGCCGGTTAATTAATGCTGGATTTAATTTACATTATGTCCTGAATATTTATCGGCTAGTGTTGGAGATCTTTAATACTCAGAGCATCCAGCTTACTGTTTGATAGTGAGCCACACGGCTTCTGTGTTTTAATATCAAACTGATGCCGCGTGTGGCAGTTAAAATTATGTATTAAAGTACATTAATGGGCTGAGTCCGCAAAGAGATTAGCAATAAAACCCGGTAGGGTAGGTAAGACGTAGCGTCTCTACCTTTTTATAGACTAGATATGCATGAGAGCGAGGTAAGAAAATGAAAGGTGGTTTGGGCAACATTATGAAGCAGGCGCAAGCCATGCAGGAGAACATGAAAAAGGCACAGGATGAACTGGCGGAAATTGAAGTTGAAGGCCAATCAGGTGGTGGCCTGGTGAGTATTATTATGAGTTGTCGACACGATGTGCGACGCGTAAAGATTGACCCTGAACTGGCGGGTGATGATATCGATGTGCTTGAAGATCTGATTGCAGCGGCATTTAATGATGCGCTTAATAAAGTAGAAGCCGCTACGCAGGAGAAAATGGGAGGGCTCACCGCAGGACTGAACCTTCCCGGTGGTATGAAGTTGCCTTTCTAGCCTTTTTGCCTAGCTTATGCCAGATTCCCGTTCAGTTGAACAACTACAAATTTCTTTGCAGCGACTGCCAGGTGTTGGCCCGAAATCTGCGCAACGTATGGCGTTTCATTTGCTTGAACGCGATCGGGAAGGTGCTTATTCAATAGCCGATGCGATTAAGGCCGCTTTATCCAAAGTAAATCACTGTCAGCGATGTAATAATTTCTCCGAAAATACCTTGTGCAGTATTTGTGCCTCCAGGCGCCGCGACAGTGCAATTTTATGTATTGCCGAAACCCCGGCTGATGTCGAAGCGATCGAACAGGCTAGTGCCTATAAGGGCATGTATTTTGTTTTGATGGGGCACCTCTCGCCGCTCGATGGCATCGGGCCTGAGCAATTGGGTATTACCCGAATGCTGGATTTAATTCGAACGGAAACAATTGACGAAGTAATTCTTGCAACTAATCTGACGCTGGAAGGCGAAGCAACCGCCGATTATATTGCAGATTTATTACATGAGCAGAGTGTATCTGTGACGCGTCTTGCACGCGGTGTACCGGTGGGAGGCGAACTTGAATATATGGATGCCGGCACGCTGAACCAGGCATTTAGTGACCGGCGTAAAATATAGTCTGAACAATTAGTGGACAATCTATTTCGATGACACAATCTGCGCTGCAGCTTGTCAGCCAATACCAGCCGGCTGGCGATCAATCACGGGCGATTATAGCTTTGCTGGACGGACTGGAGGCGGGGGAGCTTTATCAAACCCTGCTCGGTGTCACGGGGTCAGGTAAGACTTTTACCATGGCCAATATTATCGAAAAAACCGGGCGTCCGGCGATTATTCTGGCGCCCAATAAAACGCTGGCCGCTCAGCTGTATTCTGAAATGCGTGATTTTTTTCCACACAATGCTGTGGAATATTTCGTCTCGTATTACGACTATTATCAGCCTGAAGCCTACGTACCCAGTTCGGACACTTATATCGAAAAAGATGCATCGGTCAACGATCATATTGACCAAATGCGCTTGTCGGCGACCAAGGCTCTGATTGAACGCCGTGATACGATTATCGTCGCAACTGTATCTGCGATCTATGGCCTGGGGGATCCGGAGTCATACCATAAAATGATTCTGCACGTGCGCCTGGGCACGCGAATGGATCAGCGTTCCATCCTGAAGCGTCTGGCAGAATTGCAATATACACGCAACGATGTTGAGCTGCGTCGGGGTACCTTTAGGGTGCGTGGAGACGTGATAGATATCTACCCGGCTGAATCGGAGCAACTGGCGGTACGACTGGAATTATTTGGCGAAGAAATTGAAAATATCACGCGTTTTGATCCGCTGACGGGCGCGTTAGAGGAGAAGCTGCAACGTGTAACGGTTTATCCAAAAAGCCACTACGTCACACCGCGCGAGACGGTACTGAGTGTGATCGATGATATACGTGAAGAACTACGCGAGCGACACGATGATCTGGAAGCCAGTGGTAAGCTGGTTGAAGCGCAACGGCTCAAGCAACGCACGGAATATGATCTCGAAATGATGCGCGAATTGGGCTATTGTACTGGCATTGAAAACTATTCACGTTATTTGTCCGGCCGGCGGGCGGGTCAGGCACCACCAACCTTGATAGATTATATCCCGAAGGACGGGCTGTTATTCATTGATGAAAGTCATGTCATGGTTCCGCAGTTAGGTGCAATGTTCAAAGGCGATCGTTCGCGTAAAAACACCCTGATCGAATATGGCTTTCGCCTGCCGTCAGCCAGAGATAACCGTCCTTTGCAATTTACAGAGTTTGAACGCATGATTCCGCAAACGATATTCGTATCGGCGACGCCGGGTAACTATGAAATGGTGCATGCGCCGCAGGTGATCGATCAGGTGGTGCGACCAACCGGGTTGGTCGATCCCGGGATAGAAATTCGTCCGGTTGAGACTCAGGTGGATGACTTGCTTTCCGAGATTAATAAGCGTGTGGCGCTCAACGAACGCGTATTGGTGACAACGATTACCAAGCGAATGTCCGAAGACCTGACCGATTATTACGATGCGCACGGAGTAAAAGTGCGTTATTTACATTCCGATATCGATACCATTGAAAGGGTGGAAATCATTCGTGACCTGCGCCTGGGAAAATTTGATGTGCTGATAGGTATAAACTTGTTACGCGAAGGTCTGGATATTCCCGAAGTATCGCTGGTGGCGATACTGGATGCGGATAAGGAAGGTTTTTTACGTTCAGCACGATCCTTGATTCAAACTATCGGCCGTGCCGCCAGGAATATAAACGGGCACGTTATTTTGTATGCCGACCGTGAAACCGACTCAATAAAAAAAGCGGTAGAGGAAACTGACCGTCGCCGCGAAAAACAGATTGCGCACAATAAATTGCATAATATTACGCCGAAAGGTGTGATTAAGCCGGTCCGTGATATTATTGACGGTATTCCTGGTTCTTTAAAAGAGGAGCAGCGCTACGCACAAGCGGCAGAGGCCATTGATGAGTATCGTTTGAAAAAGCCGGGTGACTGGGCGAAACTGATACTTGAACTGGAAAAAAAAATGTACCGGCATGCCAAAAATCTGGAGTTTGAAGAGGCGGGGGCTGTTCGTGACCAGATTAAGCGAATACGCGATGAAAATTTGAAAGGGCCAGTGATATGATGTCCAGTAAAGCAATCATTATGCAATGAATACACACTAATTTAATTACTATGCAAATTTTATACAGTATTTTCGGTTTTATCCTCGCCATTGGCATTTTGGTGACGATACATGAATTTGGCCATTTCTGGGTTGCGCGTAAAGCCGGGGTAAAAGTGATTCGCTTCTCTGTCGGATTCGGTAAGCCACTGAAGATATGGCGGCGTAAAAACGACGATACAGAATACGTATTGGCGATCATACCGCTTGGGGGTTATGTGAAGATGCTTGATGAGCGTGTTGAAGAGGTACCGGACTCCGAAAAGCATCGGGCGTTTAACCGTCAGTCGCTGTCAAAACGTACGGCTATTGTGGCGGCCGGGCCATTGGCAAATTTTTTGTTCGCAATTGTCGCCATGTGGGGATTGTATGTTACCGGTATGCAGGATATTCCGACGCTGATTGGTGAAGTCAGGCCTGATTCGATTGCGGCACAGGCGGGCTTCAAGCCCGGCGAGCGCATCGTTGCAGTAGACCATAAAAAATTATACGGTTGGCAGGATGCGCAGATATACCTGATACACAAGATTTTCCAAAAAAAGCCAGTCCAGTTTACGCTTCAGGACGACAAAAACGGGACCCGTCGAGATATTGAAGTCGATTTCACTACAGTCGAAAGCAACGTAATAAGTAAGGGCGTATTGTTACAGGGACTGGGGATATCGCCTGCACCTATGAGCAGCGTAATCTCAAAGGTCGTAAGTGGCAAGTCTGCACACTCCGCCGGATTGCGCGGTGGAGACGAGATTGTACAAATTGATGCGACGCAAATTAATAACTGGCGTGATCTGGTTGAAACAGTGAGTGCGCTTCCGGATCGGGCCGTGACCCTTAGTTATAAACGTGACGGGAAGGTTTA
>PVMS01075274.1_pt1 | contig 17787 bp, 20 predicted proteins | sample 1853461 | NCBI WGS metagenome assembly PVMS01 (sample SAMN08582032, study PRJNA380276) | Marine sediment metagenome, whole genome shotgun sequencing project. | isolation source: ocean sediment barecode stripped | collected 2017 | reverse complement strand
GCACAGCTATTGCTAAGTTTCACAACGCAGAGATTGATTATTTTGGACACAAGATGTTGGTTCATGACTTGATCAGAGGTTCCTTAAGCCAAAACTCTGGCCGGTGTAAAGCAAAACACTGATGTATCCAGAGTCCGACTACGCTCGGATGATTGGGGGAAGTTTTTGCGAATGCCTCGGCGGCTTCGCCGCCGGCGGTTTACTTCGCAAAAACTTCCCCCAACCATCCGACCTCTCCAGACCAGAGCGAATATCATGGGGTTAATTGCTAAGTAAGCACCATTGAAATCTGACCTGGCCATACCCTGTTATGGCGGAGTTATGAAACCGGTAGTATTACCAGTTGCGCTATCTCGACATGTTTTGGCTGTTGCAGTGCGTATAACACGGTTTGTGCGACATCCTCCGGCTGCAGGCATTGCTCACAGCTATCGTAATAGTGCTCTGCCGCCTGGGCGTCACCGAGACGTTGCTGCGCAAACCCGGTGCGTACCAGGCCGGGCATGATTTCGGTTATACGAATCCCCCGACCAGCGTAATCGAGGCGCAGGGTTTCGCTGAGCCCATGTACCGCATATTTACTACTGACGTAGGCGGTCATGGTTGCCTGGGGCGAAAGTCCGACAATCGAACCCATATTGACGACATGGCCGCTACCGCGAGCCAGCATGCCGTCGATTAGTGCACGCGTGAGCCGTATCGTGCCCTGCACATTGGTTTCGATGATGTCACACCATTGCTCGGCACTGCCCTCCTCGAAAGAGCGGCGTCCACCGATGTCATGTCCAGCGTTGTTGATCAGCACGCTTACATCACTGAACTCTTCTGGCAAAATCTCTGCCAGACCCGCGACTGCGACCGCATCAGTGACATCAAGCACCAGCGGGTAGAGCCCTTCACCCAGATCTTTAGCCAGTTCCTGTAAACTGGACTCGTTGCGTGCGGCCGCGACCACGCGGTAGCCTTTTGCAATCAGCAGGCGACAAATCGCCGCGCCGATACCGCCACTCGCACCGGAAACCAGCGCGACTGGCAGCGAAGATTTGGATTTATGCATTATCGTGTGACCAGTTCGTTTTTGATGGACTCGGTCAGTTTATCCATTTCACGCGCCGAAATCCCGGATGAATATCGGGTCACTTGAGGAACTGGTGGTGGTTCCGGTAATTCTTCATCACCGAGTTTCAGGTTAGTAGCCTGTTGAAGTGGCAGGTATGTGGTTTTGCTTATCTTTAACTTAGGGAACCTCTGATCAATTCATGAATCAACATCTGCTTGTTAAAATGCGCAGCTGAATGACTCAGAATTAATCAGAGGTTCCTTAGTAGAGCGGAGACAGGTAACTCGCCCAGGCAGACATACGCAACAGGGTTTTTCGTACCAGTGCCAGTTCAGGAAGCTCCCTGCCGTAAACGGTGACTTGCGCGCGGGATCCTTTTGGAATCTGCGCCGCGTACAATGCGTAGCGGCGATCGGTAATACCGATCAGCACCGGAATTCGGGTCTGGCCTTCCCTCGTGGTCGCATTTAAGGTGACCCCACGGGTCCAGTCCTGATCTCCGTTCGACGCCGGCGTTACCGTTCGCACTAGACCCGCGAAAACCTTGCCTGGAATGCTGTCGAAGGCGACCTCGGCAAGGCTGCCTTTTTTGAGTCGCAACAAGCTGTTCTGGGGGAACCACGCAACCACGTTACGGTCTTCGATCGCCGGTGTAAAATCGGTTGTCTGCCTGATGTCAGCGGTGGTGACCGACCTGGCGGGCTGATATTGCCGACTCATGTCCGAGTAAGGGTGGTAGAAGTTCAACAGCTGGATCAACGCGAAGGTCAGCACCACCCCCCCGACCGAGGCGGTGGGTACCGTCCACTTGTTGAGGGGAATTCTCATTACCGCGAATAGCGCGATACAGATTGCAGCGTAGCCTGAAATAATAAACAGTTCCATAGGTCTGCCTCTTTGTCGGCGCCTAGGCCGCTTTGCCCGCCGCCATGATGGCATTTTCGATACGATCGATGCGGTCGTCGAGTACTTCGCACTTATGTCCTAGCAACGTTACCGAGTCGGTAATATCCGCATCCAGCTGCGCGATCTCCGGATCGGCATCACGGGTGTCTGCAGGCGCCTTGTCATTAATCGCAGTGTCTTCGTTGATCTCGGCAAACCTCGGAAGCGGGTCTTCGCGATAAGCCGCGGACCAGACCCACAGCAACGGCCAGATTGCGTGTAAGGTGAACAGGCTGACCCAGCCGGCAAAGTAAATTGCGTCCTGGTGGGGGTGACTACGCTCCACGGCAATTTGATGGGGTATCCCCACGATCGCGATAGCGCCGAACAGCAAGCTGACCGCAATGAAAACAAGAATTCCGAGCGCAACGATTTCGAACATGTCCAGGATCCGTCGATTGATACTCGATCAAGTGTAGGTGAAAAATGAGCGCCAGTTGGTGCGACCTAGTTCTCACTTTCGGGGCGGAGACTGCCGCTGATCCGTAAATCTGCTACGCCTGTCAGATCAGCAGCCGCACCATCGTGGCGGCCTTCGATTTTTCACCATACAGACTCCGTCTATCTCTATTAGCAAAGTGTCTGTATATTCGATGGAGCCATATAAGCAGAAGTACCTTTATCTATGACTTCAAAAAGAAAAGAGCAAATTTGCACATTACTTAAAGGTATAGAAACCGGTGAGGAGTCATCGGTGGCTGTTGTTCATCCAGACAAGTACATTCAACACAACCCACAAACTCACGAAGGTGGTGTAGGCCTGGCGGAGCTGTTCAGTCAGCTTTCAAAAAGCTCACCCAGAGTCAATATCGTGCGTGTCTTCTCGGATGGCGATTATGTATTTGCCCACACGGAGTATGATTTTAGCAATTCGAATATTGGTTTCGAAGTCTTCCGTTTTGAGGGTGAGCAGACTGTTGAGCACTGGGATAATATCCAGTTGAGAAAAGGGCCTAATTCTTCTGGTCATACTATGGTGGATGGGCAGACAGAAGTTACTGACCTCGAAATGACTGAGCACAATCGTAAAATCATTCGAGCATTCGTTGATGAGGTGCTAATTAACGATCAACTCGATAAATTAGAACATTACATTGACGACGAGTATTACACGGAACATAACCCACGCATTGGTGATGGCTTGTTGGCATTGTGCTCAGCACTATCCGAGTCTGCCTCTAACAACGGCATATCAATAAATTACGAAAAATGCCATCGTCTTTTAGCCGAAGGGAATTTTGTACTTTCTGTCAGTGAAGGTTTTCTCAATGGAGTCCACTCCTCGTTCTATGATCTTTACCGCATTAAGTCTGGTAAAATTGTGGAGCACTGGGACACTACCGAGACTATCCCTCCTCGCAGTGAATGGAAAAATAACAACGGAAAATTCTAAGGCCAGATCCAGATTACCAGTATTTTCTCTTTAAAAAATTTCGAATAAATTTAGGAGCCAATGAAGATGATTAAATTTGTTATGTGTTTGACACGGCACCCCGATATGACTCGCGAAAAATTCAAAGATTATTGGATGAATAAACATGGCCCATTCTTTATGAGTAATGCTGATGCGATGGGTGCCAAAAAATACGTGCAATCGCACACTTTAGATACACCACTGAATGAAGGTCTAAGAACCTCCAGAGGGATGCTACCTGAATATGATGGTGTTGCTGAAGTCTGGTTCGATTCAGAAGAAGCACTTATGGAAGGAATGAGTTCACCTGAGGGCCAGAAACTAGGTGCAGCTTTGCTGGAGGATGAAAGGAATTTTATCGATCATTCAAAGTCCTCAGCATTCATTGTTGAAGAGCACCAGCTTTAATCAGAGGCTCCCTAGCTAACAACGCTTGTAGGCCACACAACTTTAGAGTTAACGACCGCATGGGCACGAAGCAGCCCCGGATAATTCAGTTCTAAGTGTCGGTTCAGGGTCGTGCCGGAAGCCTATTTTTCGTAGGTGAAGGCCAGTTTTCTCCATATGGAAACGCTCAATCAGCACCTCTGAGCTTCGTGATAATTTATTATGTGGCTTGACAGGTCTGATCGATCACAATATCGTATTACGATTATTCGATCGATCGAGAATTAATTATGACGGCGGTAACTGTATCCCCAAAGTTTCAAGTTGTAATCCCCAAGGACGTAAGAGAGTCGATGGGAATCTTTTCTGGTCAAAAAATACAAGTGTTTACATACCAGAATCGGATTGAGCTTATTCCGATGAAACCCATGAAGAAATTGAAAGGTTTTCTGAAAGGCATTGATTCGGATGTCGATCGAGACAAAGATCGAGTATGAATGTTGTAGATTCTTCTGCCTGGTTATCTTATTTTTCCGGTGATAAAAACTCTAGCCTATTTGCCAAGCCGATTGTAGCAATAGATAAATTGTTGGTTCCTAGTATTACCTTAACCGAGGTTTTCAAAAGCATACTGCGTCAAAGGAATGAGGAATCGGCATTTGAGGCAATAGCCCACATGGAGCAAGGTAAAGTTATTGCACTGGATGGACAATTGGCGATAAATGCAGCCTGTTTTGGTATTGAATTCAAGTTGCCATTGGCAGATAGCATAATTTACGCAATGGCCCAAAAATATGGGGCAGTAGTATGGACTCAGGATGCGGACTTCAAAGGCTTAGATGGAGTCAAGTTTTATCCAAAGGCAAGAGCCACATAACAAACGCATGCAATCGGGTCGCCGCAAACTGCGCTCGCGTCGACCGCTGATGTGAGCGTTATCAGATCAAAGGCCTTATGACTCTACTGTGGTTATTAAAATTCTGAGAAAACGGAAATGACGGATAATAAACCTGATCTTTGGGGTAACACTCAAGCATACGAAAATTACATGGGTCGTTGGGGTCAAAAAGTAGCCCCTCTGTTCTTGCAGTGGCTCGACACACCAGTTAGAAAATCATGGATTGATATTGGCTGTGGAACCGGAGGTCTCACTGAACTGATATCTACAACGTGCGAACCATCATCCACTATTGGCGTGGATACGGCAGAGGGTTTTATTGAGGTCGCACGCACTCGGGTAAAAAATGCCGAGTTCCGCGTTGGAAGCGCAGATAACCTGGATATACCCAGCGATTCACTAGACTACGCAGTTAGCGGGCTGGTACTGAATTTTGTTTCAGATGCGCGGGCAGCTTTAGCAGAGATGGCTCGCGTAGTTTTACCCGGCGGCTCAGTCGCACTCTATGTTTGGGATTATGCTGGTCATATGCAGATCATGCGCTATTTCTTTGATACGGCTATATTATTTGACCCGCGTTCTGCAGAGTTCGACGATGGTATTAAAGCCCCGATCTGTCGCCCGTTAGCGTTGGAAGAAGCATTCGCAACAACTGGCCTGACAAACATCTCCATTATCTCGCTCGATATTACTACACCGTTCGATAATTTCGATGATTACTGGAGCCCATTTCTTGGTGGAGTCGGCTCCGCACCAAAGTATTGCGTTTCCCTGGAGGAATCGGTTCGAAACAAAATAAAAGTCGCGCTAAAAGAGAAGTTGCCAACGGGACCAGAGGGTGAGATTTTACTCGCTGCTAGAGCCTGGGCGGTTAAAGGGATTGTTCCCGGCTGATTCCGACCAGCTCTGCTTTTTCCAAATGGTACGCCTCACCGCGTACCATGAGATTCTTTCTTCGGGCTGGGTCATATCTCCACCTACCCTGTCAGATCAATCGACACTGACCCTTAGGTTCTTTAAAACAGGAGCCAGACACCTGCTTTAGGGTGATCTGTAGCTCAGTGCGTGACGGGTCTGGCTTCGGGGTTATCCTCAGATTCGCGAACGGCGTTATCTGCCACCGTGGAAGCCGTCGGCTCGATCCTTTCGGCAGCCTCTTCGATCTTATTGACATCGAGCACCGGCTGGCTGACTTCGGTGTGTAGGCCAGGTCCGGCTGCAGGCTTCGAAGCGTCGGTTGTTGCCATATCGTCCACAGGAATATCCGGGGCGGTTTCGTCATTGCCCGGGCTACCAACGAATGGCTCGGCATGTTCGTCCACAGCGTCTACCGGTGTTTCCGGCGTCACCACCGAATCTTCAAATTCAGCGCCAGCGATTGTATCCTCAGCATTGGTTTCGTCATCAACGGAGATCACTACCTTACCTTGATGCTGCTCCAGAAGATTGGTCAAGGCCCTGTTGTTGCCCAGGGTTTGCGCACCCTCCGCCAGGTGCCGGTAAACCTTGACATAGTTTTGCGTCAGATCATTAACCAGTTCCGAGGTTTTATCGAAATGACTATCGACACTGGCTTTGTAACTACTCAACTCCTCCCTGGCCATGTCCAGTTCAGATTTGGTTTTATCGGCCTGTTTTACCGACGGGGCGAGCAACCGATAAGCCAGTGCGCCAATCAATGCACCGGCGAGCAACGCAATAATACTGATCTGCCATACAGAGTTTACGTAATCCACGGGCCTTCTCTTAACTTATCGAAGTTTTGAAATGAGCCGCAATTATAAGGCATCCGCTAGCGCAATGAAATCAGGGAAAGCGGCGTGGGCTATGGTGACGGCTGGATACCCTTCCCAATGGCGCTTACTCAAGCCAAAACTCTGGCCGATGTAAAGCAAAACACTGATACATCCAGAGTCCGACTGCGGTCGGATGATTGGGGGAAGTTTTCGCGAATGCCTCGGCGGCTTCGCCGCCTGCGGTTTACTTTGCAAAAACTTTCCCCAATCATCCGCCCTCTCCCGACCAAAGCGAATATCATGGGGTTAATTGCTTAATAAGCGCCATTGGATACCGTCCCCTTTATCTCGTAAATCTGATACCTTTGGCTGTAAATTTGAAGAGAGAGCCCAGATGAGTAACGACATTTCCTGGTTGCAGGGGCGGTTAAATGGTGCCGGTAAACCCGTTGTCATCGACGGGGGTATGGGCACACTGCTGGAACAGTCCGGAGTACCGATGGACGGCAAGGTCTGGAGTGGTCGCGCGGTGCTGACCCACCCCAATGCCGTACTGCAGGCGCACGAGGCATATATCACAGCCGGTGCCGAGGTCATTATCGCCAACACCTTTGCCGCGGCACGCCATATGCTGGAACCGGGTGGCCTGGGGGATCATGTTAAGGAAATCAATTTGAATGCCGTAAGGCTAGCGCAACAGGCCCGGGACAATATAGCTACAGAGGCTGTCGCCATTGCAGGTTCGATTTGCGAGTGGGCGCCGACCGATGATCCTGAATGGCATACACCCGAAGCCGTGGGTCGTTCAACGCGGGAGCAGGCTGAAATTCTGGCGCAAGCGGGGGTCGACCTTATCGCGCTGGAGATGTGTCAGCAAATCGATTTTTCGATTGCCGCTGTCAACGCGACCCTTGAATTCGGATTACCTGTGTGGATTGGTATCAGTGCCAGAACCCACAAGGGCAGTTCTTCTTTATCGGTGTTTGACTATCAGGAACTGAGTTTTGAAAACCTGGTAAAGAGTCTTGCCGGATATCCATCGATGATGATGAACATCATGCATACGCCGGTACCCGACGTGAACGAAGCCCTGAATACATTAAAACGATACTGGGATGGGCCAATCGGCATCTACCCCGAATCCGGGTATTTCACTATGCCGAACTGGCAGTTTGTCGATGTTATAGAGCCTGATGAGCTTGCTCAACTTGCGCAGACCTGGGTCGACAGCGGGGTTCGCATGATCGGCGGGTGCTGCGGGCTCGGGCCGGAGCATATAGCCGCTTTACACCGGGCATTAAAATAACCCTTGGATACTTCAATACCAGATAATTCTTTAACCCCGCTTGCTGATTACTTCTGTAAACCTGCTTCCCGTAAATCATTTACAAAACGCTTAAGTACATCATGGTCTTTGTAGGGCATGACTTCCTCTGCCCAGGATATAGTGAGATCAGGCATTCTGGCCAGGCACTCTTGCATTTCTGCCCGACACTCTTCCTGTTTTCCTAAATTGCTATAGCATGCCAGTAACAGCAGATGCGCGAAAATAAAATTGGGGTTACTAATTGCTGCTTTTATGCAGGAAGCTATCGCTTCCGGATATCGCCCCAATGAATAATATGCATTGCCTTGCGCGAACAAATACCAAAAAGGTGCTCCTGGATTGAGCATGATTGCTTTTTCGACCCATTTCATGCTTTCTTCAGATTTGCCTGCAAATCCCAAAATTATTGCTTGATACATATGACCTTCTGCATGATTTGGATCAAGCGCGAGACCTTGGCTAACTTCAGAAATCGCGGCTTCATGGTCACGTTTCCACATGTTTATAAAGCCCAGCACAACATGAGCCTGGGGTAGGGAGTCATTTAGTTTTACGGCTCTTTCGGCAAAATCTGCCGCTTGCTTTAGTGGCTCCGAAAGATTCGCCGTCCAACCATGATTACGCGCCTGCACACGAACACGTGCCAGTTCTGCCAATGCGGTCGCATAGTTTGGGTCAAGTTCCACGGCCTTTTGGTAAAGTAGATGTGCCTGCTGGTTACCATCCCTGGTGAATCGCAGATAATACTCTTTACCTCTCAATAAATAATCGTAAGCGTCGAGATTGTCAGTACCTCGGAAAGTCAAACGTTCCTGCTCAACCTGGGACAGCTGAACTTGTAACGCGGACACGATCTTCTGCGTGACCTCATCCTGTACTGCAAATATATCTTCAAGATCACGATCAAAACGCTCGGCCCATACATGGCCGTCAGTGTTGCTGTCGATTAATTGTGCGGTGATACGGACTTTATTGCCCGCTTTGCGGACGCTGCCCTCCATCACATAACGCACACCCAGATCTCGCCCCACCTGTCGCACATTGACAGACTTCCCCTTGTAAACAAATGATGAGTTTCGGGAAATAACGAACAAACCTGAAATTTTTGATAGATCCGTAATAATATCTTCGGAAATACCATCGCTGAAATACTCTTGCTCGGGATCATTACTCATATTTTCGAATGGCAAAACAGCAATTGAAGGTTTGTCAGGTATTTGGGTGTCGACTGGTAGCGAGGCGACCTCGGATGGTGATGCCTCGATTATTACGCGATAAGCTCTTACGGGTTCCGCGATGTTCTTTACACGCTGTTCGCCGAGAAATTCATATTCGAGCTCTAATTTTCCTCGTATAGCATCATAAACTGCACCTGAAATACAGATTCCACCAGAATCAGCCAGGCTTTCCAGGCGCGCAGCTATATTGACGCCATCGCCATAAATATCGTTACGATCCACAATAACATCACCGATATTAACGCCGATTCGAAATTCAAGCTTTTTATCATCGGTAAAATCCTGGTTGCGGATTTTTATATCGCGTTGCGCACTGACTGCACAACTGAGCGCATCTTTCACGGTAGTGAAATCGGCAAGCACTGCATCGCCGGCAAAGTGTACGACCTTGCCATTGTGATTTTCTATAGCGTCAGTTATCGCATCCAGATAGCTGCTCAGTATGCGATGTGTACCCTCTTCGTCCTGGCCAGTAAGTCTGCTGTAACCTGCGACGTCGCCATAGAAGATAGCCGCTAGTTTGCGTGTTAATTGTTTATCGGAAGTCACGATGACTAATACGACCTCATTACTAAAATTCTCCAGTGGGCGAAATTTCTAGTATATTCCGATCCTTACAAACCTTTTATTATTTTTATACACTTAATCAGTGATAGATGAATAATCACATTCTGTTCAGGAACGAATGGCCATTCTTACCATATTACGTGTCTCGCGCCAAGATTTTAGTCTGAAATTCACTAATGGCGTCTCTGACCACTAAGTTATAGAGCCTGACGACCTTGCCGTGCTTGCGTAGTCCTGGATTGGCAGTGGTGTGGCATGGTCGGTGGATGCTGCGGGCTCGGACCGGAGCACATAGCCGCTTTACGCCGGGCATTAAAATAGCCCTGATTCGGCACTCCGGACAAGCGTAGCGCGACCCGTGTAAATACAATGCGGGCGGTAATACGATTGGGTCAGGCCTGACACCTTCTTCACCTTCGTGCAAAAACCGGGATCAAGCATATGCCACGCCATGCTTTTGCCCCTGCAGTCGTGGGTCTTTGGACTTAATCAGTACTGGTCGGCCCTCCAGTATTTCGAAACAGCGCTGTAGGGTTTCCTGTTCCAGTCGGTGCATTGCTTCAGCTGTGTAGAAGGTAAGGTGGGGAAACAGAATTACATTGTCCATAGCGTATAGTTCGCTCAGCGGATGGTTCGATTTTGCCAGCGGTTCCGCGCTGTAAACATCGAGCCCGGCACCGGCGATTTGTCGGGATTTCAAAGCGGCCAGCAAGGCAGTCTCATCAATGATGGCACCGCGTGATACGTTAATAATAAAAGCACCCGCTTTCATGCCGGCAAGCTCTTCTTCACCAATCAAGTGATGAGTGTCCTCATTCAGTACGCAGTGGATCGAAACAAAGTCGCACTGCTTCAGCATTTCGTTCAGATCATCGGTTTTTTCGATGCCGTGGGTTTTCATCGTAACGGCGCTTACATTTGGATCAAAGCCCAGAACACGCGCTCTGAATCCGGCTCCCGCCATACGTCCCATGCTGCGTCCAATGCGACCAGTGCCAACCAGTCCGACTGTCTTTTCAGCCAGATCATTTGCCAACCAGCGAGTCGTCGGCCAGGCCCAGCCATCCTGTTGCATCGCGTTATTCAGGGGAATTAATTTTTTTGCCAGTGCAATCATCAGGGCAAAGGCACCTTCTGCTACTGTTTCCTCGGCATATTCCGGAATGTTAACGACTGGGATTTTACAGGCTTTGGCCGCATCGATGTCGATGGCGTCAATGCCAACCCCATATTTGACGATACCTTTCAATTTCTTGGCATTTTTTATAATGCCGGCCGTGATGGGTGTGTAACACATCAAAATCAGGTCGGCCTCCTGTGTTTCCCGGAGCAGTCGATCCGCATCGATGTTATCCGGTAACAGCACGAGGTCGATGCCTTTTTCACGCAGCACTTGATCCACATGTGGGCATTCCAGTTCCTGATCGGTGCGAACAACTTTAATTCTTTCGCTCATTTACAAGGCTCGGTCAACAGCAGGTTCTCATGTACAGGAATAGAATAAGGACCAGCTCCCACCCAGATCAGCCAGGGTATCCTGCATATCCTCCACCAGCTGCGCAATCTCCGGCGCCGTTGGATCTTTCACCAGTTTTGTAATACGACTCAATATGGGATTGCCCATCAGCGCAACCTTCCTGATAGTCATTCGATATTCCACATTTTTTCCTGTTGAAACCTATAAATCCGAATACAGTATTACATTATGATCCCAAAATAGAGATGTAATTTAGTACTTCTCATCTGTTGAGTAACTGCTTCCAGATAGCGGTGCTTCGACCGTAATAAGTGAAATACTGCTCCCAGTCATCAACAGGTGTTTTTATCTACTAGACTCATATTTATTAATCGCTTCAGGAAACTCGATGATGAAACTAAAGATAAGCGTAATACTCGCAGTATTAATTGCCATAGCCACCAATCCGGCATTCGCCAAAACCCAAAAAGATAAACACAAGACGCTTCCTCCGGGTCTGCAAAAGAAAGTGGATAGAGGCGAACCACTGCCGCCGGGATGGCAAAAGAAACTGGTAAAAGGTGAAATCATGGCGGAGCCGATTTTTAGCCATAGCGAGATAGTAATACCGGTTGATTCGAAAGGTCTTCTCACAATTCGGATAGAAGGCAAGCTGGTAAAGTTGGTTCAGGCCACAAGAGAAATTATTGAGGTTGTTGACCTGTTGAATTGATCATTAAAAGCAGGCATAGACCGGGGCGGGAAACAGGCTGCTAGTTTAAATCTTCATCCTTCCAGTACTTGGTGCCTTTAATAGTCGCCTGCAGCGCAAGGCCGGTTTCGGTTAACTGATATATGGTCATGTTATCGACCGTAATCTCACCCCCTACAGCCGCGCCCTTGTCTTCGACCTTGGCAGCCGCATCGGCTTGTGCGCCAAAGGCCCAGCCACTATCCACAAAACGATTCATACTGTCATTGCCATGAAACACGAATACCAGGCGAAAGTCCTTGGCGCCAAGGCCCAGACCAACCCCGACCTCGCCCATTTTCATGTAGGTATATTTACCGCTTCGATTATTTCTGACGACACCGTAGCCGCCGCCAAAACTGGCTAAAATAATATTGACGTTGGCATTGCTGAATACCGCGTAACCCGGGGCACTGGCGATTTGCGATTTAACCTTCGGCCTTACTTTGTAGAGATCGGTCAGAACTTCGTTTTTCATTGCCAGAATCACCTGGCGCTCTTCCGCCGGGGTCTCGCCACCGGTAGTAGCGCAGCCTCCAGCAAACAATGCCAGAATTATACAAACCGTGGCCGATATTCGTGCCATGCCAAACCTCTGTGTCGAGTTAAAATCGGAGTGCCGTTCAGCATGTAACTATAGGATAGAATGGTTGAATTGAAAGCCACACCGGTTCCTATATGCTCCGTTTTTTAGCGTGTCATCATAGCAGACACGATGTATGTTCAGTGATGAATCATGATGACTGCCACCATAATTCACCAATTCACTCTATTCATTGCTGCCATCAACGATACATCGGGAAAGAACAATAATGACTGCACCGTACGACAGGATCAGGCTACACATCAAAAACAACCGTGCCGGCGAGCAGGTGTTTCGCATCACCCCGGAACGGTTGGCCACCGCGAGTGAATGTCATCCCGAGATTGCGCTCCGGATAGACAGTTTCATCGACTGGGATTTCGACAATTTCGAGGAATCGATGAAAACAGCGCACGCCCTCGTCACCTGGGACCTGCCCACCGAAAATCTGGCGCGGATAGCACCCAATCTACGATGGATTCACATTATCGGTGCGGGGGTTGAACATCTCCAGCCGATCGACTGGCTGCCGCGCGGTATAACCTTGACCAACAATCGTGGTGTGCACGCACTGAAGACGGCCGAGAGCGCTGTAATGGCGGTGATGATGTTGAATATCGGCATGCCGCGCCTGTTTACCGATCAACGTAAGCATCTCTGGAATCCACGTTTCTCCACACCCATCGCCGGCAAAACCATAGCCTGTATCGGGGTTGGCGAGATGGGTGGAGCCGCTGCACGGCGGTTCAAACAACTGGGACTGAAAGTCATTGGCGTCAGGCGAAGTGCAAAGCCACGCCGTTACGTCGATACGATGTACGCTCCGGCCGAGCTGAAAAAGGTTTTGTCACTGGCGGATTTTGTTCACGTTACCCTGCCGCAAACACCCGAGACCATTGGCTTGATCGGGGCAGCCGAGCTCGATGCAATGAAGCCAGGTGCCGGGATTGTCAATTTTGGCAGAGCCCGGGTGATAGACTATCCCGCATTGGCCGAGAGGCTCGTAGATGGTCGTATAGGCGGCGCAATCCTGGATGTTCACGACCCCGAGCCGCTACCCGAAGACAGCCCTTTCTGGGACGCTCCAAACCTTATCATCACCCCCCACGTTACCTCCGATGATGAGTTCAGTTACATCCCCCTGACCCTTGATCTGGTGTTTGACAACCTTGACCGATTGTTACGCGGCAAACCGCTGAAAAACCGGGTTAACCCGAAACTGGGTTATTAAATCCTGGTCCGGGAATTATCCGCCGAGGCTATCGATCTGGGCGAGGGTATGTTGCAACAGAACCTTTGCAATCACTTTGCCTTTGTCGGCGCTGGCGAGGGTCGCCTGTCCAAAAACACCTGATTCCGACCACGTTCCCTGTCCCCTGGTACGCGTCAGGCGACCTTCACCTTGCGCGCCATCATCGATCGCACGACTCATATCCACTACTTCGGGTGCAATATGCAGCATTAAAGAGGTCTCATGCTCATCGGCGTGCGATCCGTACTGCTGCTGCAACAGATCATCAGGCAAACCCTGCAACGCCGTATCGAGGTTCAAGTACTCGAAGGCGATGCCTTCATCCAGTAACGCTTTGACCTCGGCTAGCGGACGCAGTGTCGACAGCCCGGTATTGATGACATAAAAGCGCGTGAGGCCGAAACTGGCCAGGCTCATACAGGTATCGACAATCACATCACGCGCGGTTTCATAACGCAAGCTGATCGAGCCGGGGTACTCGGTAAACGCCGGATAAAACGATGCATTGATCAGGGGCGCAATCACCACCGGTAATCTTGCGCAAATTTGCTCGCCCAGCCAGGTGGCAATTATCGCGTCATTGTTGAGCGGCAAATGCGGGCCGTGCTCCTTGGCAGCCGCACCCAGCGGGATAACGATAACCGGGCTGTCTGCAAACCACTGCTCGGCCTCGATCCAGCTGAGGGTTTCTAGCTTGACTCCTGGCTTCATTGTTCTCTATTGTTAGCCGCGTTGCGGGGTTGAATTGCTACGATGATAACCTGAAACAATACTTAAGGAGCCTCTGATTAATTCATGAATCAACAACATTACTCAGCATGGCACCCCGGTATCGAGTCGGAAATACCGGCGGAATATCGTGAGCTCGAAACTATTTATGATCCTGCCAATGTCTTCACCACTATTAGCCAGGTCAATGAGCTCGCCACCGAAACCGGGCTTGCCCCGGAAGAGTTGATCAGCTTTCGACCACATCGGCTGGCTTTACATGAGCTTATCGTGCGCATCACCGCAGATATCGTGGTGCGTGAAGGGGAATTGGAAGAAGACCTCGGCATCAACTTTCGTACCATCGCGCGACATATTTTCAGTAAATATATTATCCCCGGCCTGATGCAGATCGAACATGGCTTTGACACCATGCGCACCCGCATCGAAGACCTGACCATCCAGGAGCTCGAAGCAGCGCTATCTCAACAGGCACCCGCGAAAAGTGCCAAACCATCATTCTGGTCGAGCCTGCTGGGAGCGAAGCCAAAATCACCGGTAACCGCACCGCAAAGTAGGCAGGAGCGCGAGTTCGAACTGATTAACAGCTACAAGCAAAGCGGACTCAACGCCAGTGACGAACTTCCCGCTGCCGTTTACCGTAGCCTGTACCGGGTATTGGGTTCAATCGCGACTAGCCGCGGTTTTATCGGTAACGATCCGGAGTACCTGAAAAATATCTGTGTCAGGCATGCCTGCAACTATCTCGGCAGCCGTGAGATAGGCAGAAAAGTCGGCGCCCTGGTAGACGAGGCTATCGCCGCAGAAGGCTATGAACGCATTGCCGACGCCGAGATACCGATACTGATCAGCCTGAAGGGAGCATCGGCTGCCGGCAAGAGCTCGCTGCGGCCTATGCTGAGCGAAATGATGACTGAACTGGGTTTCGAGGAGCATGGCTATGGCACCATTAGCCCCGATATCTGGCGGCGCATGCTGCTCGACTACGACGCCCTCGGCGAGAGTTACAAGTACGCCGGCAGATTCACCAGCCACGAAATCAATATCATCGACACCAAGCTCGATCATTACATTCGCGCCAAGGCTGAACACCGACATTCGATTCCACACCTGATGGTTGATCGTTTTCGTTTCGACAGCTTCGCCAGCGAAAAAATCACCCGCGTCCTGCCCAAAACTTATGTGCGCTACATCGACACCATGTATATGTATTTTGTGGTGACGCCACCGCAAGCCACAGTTGAGCGCGGCTGGGAACGCGGACTGGTGCGCGGACGCTACAAGGCGGTGGAAGATTTTCTCGGCCATTGCATCGAGGCTTATGCCGGCATGCCCAAGTTATTGTTCAAGTGGCTGGCGAGCGAGAAACCAACGTATTTTTTCGAGTTCCTCGACAATAGCGTTGCCAAGGGAACCTATCCCGAACTGATCGCACGCGGCACGCAGGGCAAGATGCAGATTTACAAGCCCAACTCGTTAATCGATATCGAACGCTTCCAGCGCATTAATGTACTCGCCACCAGTCCGGATCAGGTCGCAGCCACTCCCGAACAGCTGACCGTGGCAAACAATCTCGGGTTTCTGCGCCAGTGCATCGCTAAAATCAAACTCATCGAGTTTGTCGATGAGAAAACCGATACCGGTTTTCTGACCATCCGATCCGGTAGCTTCGAAATCAGTAACCCTGAACTTTTCAGGCAAAATCTGGTCGATGAAACTCTGTACGAAATAGTCGAATTACTGGCTCCAGATTTGCTGCCCGGATAAAGCCCGGGCTACACTGCCAGCAACCAGGAGAGAACCCGCATGAGCAAATCCATCAAAGGCAGCTGCCTGTGCCAGACAGTCAGCTACCAGTTTCACGGCCCCGAATACGTGTTTCAATACTGCCATTGTTCACGCTGTCGCAAGTTCACCGGCAGCGCGCATGCCTGCAATATCATTATCGATCCAGAACAGTTCGAGTGGCTCAGCGGCGAAGATCAGGTGGGTCGTTTTGAGCACCCGGAAGCTAAACATTTCGCCACCTGTTTCTGCAAGAAATGCGGTTCATCGTTGCCCTGGCTATCGCAAAGCGGCACCGCGGTAATCATCCCGGCCGGCACTTTGGATGAAGACCCCGGAATAAAACCCACACAGAACATTTTCTGGAAGGATCGCGTGCACTGGCGCGAAGCAGTCGAAGAACTACCGCAATACGATGAATTTCAGCCACGCAAGGTGAAAACCCAGGATTTATAGCATGAACATACTTCGCATCTGGATACTAATCGCTAGTTACCTGCTGATTGCAATACTCCCGGCGCAGGCAGCAACCCCGCAAAACCCCCTGCTGAAAGGTGATTCGATATATGTTTCGCAGCAGGGAATCTATCGCTTTGATCGCGACCAGCGCGAACCATTGTGGTCGAGCCTGGCTGGTGTCGAAACTTTCGAACCCGTAATCTACCAGGACCTGCTGCTGATCGGCAGCACCCAGGGGTTGTACGCATTGCATCTCGAGAGCGGTCGCGTTGCCTGGCATATTGAGAAAAAGCATACCCTTTTCACTCCGAGCATAGCGAGTATGGCCTATGCCGGCAGCGTGCATGGGGAGCTCTACTCGATCGCCCCCCGCGATGGCAAGATTAACTGGCGCCGACAGTTCTCGGGGTGGATTTATTCTCCCGCCGTCAATGAGGAATCGAATCAACTGTGGACCGGCGGGCAGGCGCACCAGGTATATGGCATAGATATGAATAATGGCAGCCTGCTATACCAGCTCGCGACCACGCAGGAATCGGTCTTCAGTGCGGTAGATCTCGGCGACGGCCAGACAGCGTTCAACCTGTTCGACGGCAGTACCCTGGTGGTAGGATCCGGTAACGCTGAAGTTGCCGCAATCCTGCAGGGCGATTCACAGCCCAACACTATTTACGCCCACGCTGGCACTATTTATCGCAGCCATCTTGATGGCAGCCTGATGGCTTTCGACGCGCAGAATCATACACTTAAATGGCGTCATTCACTGGCTCCCCGAAACCTGGTGATGCATCCTTCGCAACCCGGATACCTGCTGTTAAGCGATCAAGATCGCACTCTGCTGCTGCTAAATTTAGAACAACCTGACAGCCCCTGCCCTGTCGAACCTGGAAGCCAGTGGATGCTACCTATGCAGCCGGATAATGAAAATATCATTTATTTTCAGAAATCTATGCAACCTCTGGGACTGACCCTTGTCCAAATTCGAGCACAGTGTAAATAAAACAAGGGGAATATTAATGAAAACAATGAAAGTGCTATACTTGGGAATACTTATATTTTTGACCGGTATAAGGCCGGGACATCAAGCTCCCTTTGCCAGCGAAGCCGGCATCAACCATGGTCTGCCATAAATTCTTGGCATAGCTGACGTCTTCCTCACCTCCAAAAGGTGCGGCCGCATTGACACTCCCGGTCAAAAAT
>PVMS01159723.1_pt1 | contig 17791 bp, 17 predicted proteins | sample 1853461 | NCBI WGS metagenome assembly PVMS01 (sample SAMN08582032, study PRJNA380276) | Marine sediment metagenome, whole genome shotgun sequencing project. | isolation source: ocean sediment barecode stripped | collected 2017 | reverse complement strand
CACACCCTGCGCTAACCGTGTGGTTCGCAGTCCGTTTTTCTTGACCATTTCGGCAATAACATGCGCGGTCACTTCACCTTCCATGGTGGAGCTTGTAGCTAAAATAATTTCTTCTAACCCCCCCGACTGGAAACGGTCTTCAAGTTTCTCCAAACCTAGCTGATCTGGACCAATGCCATCCAAAGGAGACAGCTTGCCCATTAATACAAAATAAACACCGTTATAGGACGTGCCGTTTTCTATTGCCATCAAATCAGTAGGCGTTTCAACAATACACATTTGGGTGGATTTTCGATTAGGACTATTGCAGATTTCACAGATGTCTAGTTCTGTGTAATTTCTACATTGACTACAGTGCTGAATATTCTCGACTGCTTTACAAATAGTCTGACCCAGCTTAATCGATTTTTCTCGTTCTACTTTTAGCAAGTGCAACGCCATACGTTGCGCTGACTTTTGACCAACACCTGGTAGTAGTTTTAGCGAATCAATTAGCTGTGTGAGTAGAGGGGCATGTTCTGCCACTGCAATATCCTATTAAAAAGGAAGCTTCATGCCTGGCGGTAACGACATACCAGAAGTGAGACCTGCATATTTATCTTTTGTAGTAGTTTCCAGCTTATGCACCGCATCATTTAATGCCGCTGCGATAAGATCTTCCAACATATCTTTATCATCACCCACCAGGCTGTCATCAATAGAAATACGTTTAACTTCATGACTGCCCATCATGATGACTTTAACCAGACCGCCGCCTGATTGTCCTTCCACTTCTATATGTTTAATTTCTTCTTGCGCTTTCTGCATATCTTCTTGCATTTGTTGCGCTTTCTTCATCAAATTACCTAACCCACCTTTCATTGTTCACCCTCTTGTTTCGATTGTAATGAGCCTGGCACTATTTCAGCCTGCATATCTCTCTTTAACGCTTTAATAAAATCATCTTCTTCCAAACTTGCTTGCGCTTTACTTAAGCGTTCAGCTTCTCGGTCTCTGATTTTCTGAGCAGGACTATCTATTGTGTCAGGCATGACTTCGATAGACACGTCAGTATTTTCACCATAGGTTTCTTTTAGCTTTTGCGTTAGCTTAGTGACGGTCGCACCTGCCATTAAACTTTCGTGCTCGCTTGCGATTAGCAACTTTATTTCATCACCTTCATAGCTACGCAATGCACAGTGAGTTGCTAACGCTCTGACCACACCTGCGAACTGAGCCTTCTCTATAATAGCCAACCATTCTGATGGATCTGCTGTTTGTGGGCGTGCTTTTTCTGGCTGTGCTTGTTGCGGCTTTTCTTCTTGTATATTTTCAGTTTGCTCGAGCACTTCAGGCTTAGGCTGTTGCATTGTCTCTTTAGCCATTGGCGTCCCAACAGTATTCTCTGCTTGGGCTTGGGCTTGGGCTTGGGCTTGAGCTTCTGGACTTTGTGCACTACTAGTACTTGATGACTCTAGCACCGCGGCTGAGGTTTTTCCATTAGTTGTCTGCGATCCAGATGTCGACACTTTTTTCGCATGTGGCGCATTGATATCAGCACCAGGCCTGAACATAATCATACGCAGTACTGCCATTTCAAACCCAGCACGCGGCGAATGCGCTAAATATAAATCTTTACGGCTATTTAACACTATTTGGTAAAACAATTGAATATCTTCAGCAACAATTTTTTCACTAACCATTTTTATGGTATCGCCAAACAGTGCAATCTGTTCTTTATATTCGGGGACTGCTTGTAAAATCGCAGATGCATGAAAAATCACAATCAACTGATCCAGTAATTTACTGAAATCAACGTTAAGAGTGGCTAGCAGATGAATTAATTCAATCGCCTTTGAAGGATTAAATTCACAAATCGCATTAATTAATGCGTCAATATGCTCGCTAGGCACTGTACCTAGCATTTGACTCACTGTTTGTTCTGAAACATCACCACCAGAATAGGCAATGGCCTGATCTAGCAAACTCAACGCATCGCGCATACTGCCATCAGCCGACTCTGCAATTTGAATTAACGCAGGTGTCTCTGAAGCTATGTCTTCAGACTGAAGTATTTTTTCTAATTGTCCTGCTATCTTTTCAGTCGAAATATGTCGCAGCGTAAACTGCAAACAGCGTGATAACACAGTCACTGGCAGTTTTTGTGGATTTGTGGTGGCAAGCAGGAACTTTACGTGTTCCGGTGGTTCTTCTAATGTCTTCAATAGAGCATTGAAGCTGTGTCCGGAAAGCATGTGCACCTCATCGATGAGGTATATTTTGAAACGGCCACGTGTGGGCGCGTACTGAACATTTTCTAGCAACTCGCGAGTATCTTCTACGCGCGTGCGAGAGGCTGCATCCACTTCAATTAAATCAACAAATCGGCCTTCAGTAATTGACTGACAGGCATCGCATGTCCCACATGGCTCGGTAGTAATACCCTGCTCACAGGTAAGTGCTTTAGCTAGAACGCGTGCAACGGTGGTTTTACCAACGCCGCGTGTTCCCGAAAACAAGTAGGCGTGATGCAAGCGGTTTGTTTTGAGCGCATTTACCAATGCGGTGACCACATGCTCCTGGCCCACGATATCGGCAAACGTCTGCGGACGCCATTTTCGCGCTAGTACTTGATGAGACATTGATTAATTTTTGTTTTGGCGGCAACCTGTGCCAGTAGGAACTCAGCACTCGAATCAATCGTTACCGTTGCTCCCTTCCAGGCCTGGCGGAGTTCACAATCTATCGCTGCAAAGGAACCGACACAGATTACCAATACACTTTACGTCATAGTAACATTTCAGCACTCAAATGCTGTGTTTAATCAACAGCGAATCAAGGAGTGTGAAGTATGAATTTACTAGAGAATAGGCAACATACTTGGATTAAAAATGAAGTCAAGGCTGAAATTTTCAGTCATATTTAACTCTTTATATTTCAACATGATATATGAAACTGTTAAAAAAATAATATTTGAATATCTATTAAGTTAAAAACACAAGACACCTTACTTTGTATACTATTTATTCTAAATTGTAATGATTAATCGGCGAGAATTTATTCAATTACTATCAATGGCAGCCGCGACCGGCCTTTTACCTCGCAGCGGATTTGCTAATGCTCAACAAATGTACGATGTCCCCAAGTTAGGAAATACACGCCTACTACATTTCACAGATTGCCATGCTCAGTTGATGCCCATCTATTTTCGTGAGCCTCACGTTAATATTGGTTTAGCTAACTCATATTCTAGACCTCCCCATATTGTAGGTCATAGCCTACTGAAACATTTCGCTTTGGAGGGAGACGCTCGACTCTCTCACGCATATACACACTTACAGTATGAATCCGCACTTGAAAAGTACGGCAAGGTGGGTGGCTTTGCACATTTAGCCACGCTCATCAAGAAACTACGTGCCGATGTGGCTGCTAACCAATCTCTATTATTAGATGGGGGCGATACTTGGCAAGGCTCAGGCACCGCATTGAAAACCAAAGGCATGGATATGGTCGAAGCCTGCAATTTACTCGGTGTAGATATTATGACGGGTCATTGGGAATTCACTTACCAAGACCAACAAGTACTCGATAACATTGCCGCATTTAATGGTGAATTTATTGCACAAAATGTTAATGCTTCAGAAGAAGCTTTGTTTGATGGCGCAGAAGTGTATGACGAAGACACTGGACATGTGTTTCCACCCTATACCATTAAACAGTTAGCTAACAGTCGAGTTGCAGTCATTGGACAAGCCTTCCCATACACACCCGTCGCCAACCCAAAACGCTTTATCCCCGACTGGACATTTGGCATCAACGATGCAGAACTACAAACGTTAATAAACGATGTACGCGCTAAGCATAAACCTGATGCTGTGATTTTACTTTCACATAACGGCGCCGACGTGGATATCAAAATGGCAGGCTCATTATCTGGTATAGATGTAATTTTTGGTGGGCACACTCATGACGGCATTCCAAATGCATTAGAAATCAAAAACTCAGGTGGCATGACTTTAGTGACTAATGGTGGTTCTAATGGCAAATTTTTAGGCGTGATGGATTTAGACATTCAACAGGGGAAAATTCGACACTATCAGTACAAGCTTCTGCCTATCTTCTCCAATCTCATTGAGCCTGATCAAGAAATGCAAGCATACATAGATAAGGTGCGTGAACCTTATATGGATTGGCTTTCTGAGAAATTAGGCACCACTGAAACAACGTTATATCGGCGTGGTAATTTTAACGGTACTTTTGATCAACTCATTTGCGATGCATTGCGCCAACAAAATGATGCAGAGATTTCATTATCTCCTGGTTTCAGATGGGGAACCACCCTACCTGTAAATAGCGATATCACTATGGAACATGTATTGGGTCAAACTTGCATGACTTATCCTGAAACTTATCGCAGAGAAATGTCTGGCAAAACTATTAAGCTCATCCTAGAGGATGTTTGCGATAACTTATTCAATCCTAATCCGTATTATCAACAAGGCGGCGATATGGTGCGCCTAGGCGGAATGAACTACACATGCAAGCCTAATGAATCGATAGGCAAACGCATTAGCAATATGACACTAGATGGTGGCACATTGATAGACGAACAAAAGAACTATGTTGTTGCAGGCTGGGCGACGGTCAATGACAAAGCCCCTGGCCCGCCCGTATGGGAACAAGTCGCGGACTATATAAAAAGCAAAGACAGTATAAAAATAGACAAACTAAATTCACCTAAGCTGATTGGCGTAGATGGCAACCCAGGTTTCGTCCAATTAAAATAAAAAAGTCACTGTACTTACACGAAACCTATTATCGACCCATCTAAAAGAGATACTGACTAAATGGTTTGCAAGTTTATCAACCAAGCAATAACAAAAATTTGAGGCACAGTTATTAGCGGCAGGAATAATGCAATCTTCCATGACTTGGTAGATTCTTTGAGCACCATCACCTCTGTATAGTCAGTCGATACTCCCGCCATTAAAAATGCAAAACTATTTCCAGGCGAATTTGCGCGCGTCAATAAATCCGCCGCGATAGGTGCCGACCCTTCTGAACACACTTCAATAATAGTTGCTGACAACAATGTAAATATCAGCCCGATCATAGTGGGGCCGAAATACTCTTGGAATATAGACACATCTATAAATGCGTGAATGACGCTCGCTAGCAACACACCAAACAATATCCAACGTAATACCATACGCGAATCTAGCAATCCACTTTTACCCATTTCAAACAATGTAGTTGAATTGAAAGTTGCAGCAGATAGCTGTGTTTTTGCTTCACGCCAAAATTCAAATTCTGCGGGTAGTTCTACCGTATGCGGATTAGCTGGTAGCACTCCTCATTCTTTCTTGAAGATCAAAAAGCCACCCAGAAAATACTGCAATCAACATAGAAGCAAAGATAAAAAACAATGCCCACTTCAAACCAAACAAAGCGAATAAAACAATAGTGAGTGAAAAAGAATACCAAGGACTGGCTATTAGAAACGCCATCACTTGTCCAACGCTAGCCCCACGTTCATACAACTTTGCCCCCACCATTAGAATCCCATGACTGCATAGATCCAATAACACACCACCGATGGTTGCACGCACTATGCCACCAAAGCCAGTACCTGTACCGAATATTGAAATAACGAATTCACGTGGTACTTTTGATAGCAAAGCAAGCATGACTATCCCCAACAATATTCCCCACCAAACAATATTCATTAAAGAAAATACAGACTCGGCTATTACCGTAATCCATTTCACACCTTCTATAGAACTAGCAAACTGCCAATGCAACAAATAAAAAATTACTGACAGTAATAATGAGCCCCATAGCAAGTAATCCACTGAGCTGGCTGGCTCATGGCAACTGCTTACTTGTTTTGGAGTATTACAATAACTAGACATTAATATCCTATTTAATTAATTCACATATATACGTATCGCACAAAAACTTAGCCCTCATCTAATAGCTCTTTATACTACATAATTGACAGTAAATTTCTTATACCCATCACCGGCAATGGATAAAAGTCAATAAAGCAGCTATCTTTACTCGGACACTGCAAATGTCTCAAGCCTAACCAAATGCATTAATTCTTTAAAATTATTGACGACCACATCAGGTCGATGAAGATGATTGACTGTGCCCGGGAATATTTTATCTAGCCAGTCTTGACTCCAGTCGGCGCCATTATAATATACACCTGTCACCCCGGCCTCTTTAGCAGCAATAATATCAGTCGTGCTGTCACCCACATACCAACAACTCAAACTAGGCTGCTCATTAAGCTCTATAAGTGCTTGCAAAATTTGATCAGGCGCAGGTTTTCTCTTTGGCACGTCATCCCCACACACTATCGTATGAAAATAATGTTCCCAACCAGTTTCACCAACGACAGATACTTCGTGCATCATAAATTCACGATTACGATTTGTAAGTGCACCTACTTTAAGATTTAAATCGTGGAGATCTTCCAGCATTTTTTCAACGCCGCTCTCTAATGGATGCACTTCTCCATAATAATTTCTATATGCATTATCGAATGACTCATGAACTATTTTTTTAGCGGCTTCATCATCACCAAATAACACTTGAAAAATATCTGTACGAGATACTTTGCGTGCAGCCTTTAACTTAGGATGAAGCTTATAGTTCTCACGCACATATTTGACTAGCTTGGCATCTTCTAACGTTTTGCTATCTTCTGTTTTTACTAGCTTATCGATTAATCCCAACTCGCCCAGTTTGGGCAACACATCATCGATTGCAAAATACATGGCATCATGTGTATCCACTAACGTGGCATGCCAGTCAAAAAGCATAATCTTGGGCGCCGCGCAAGGGAATTCAATGATACTCATTCATTAATCATGAAGCTGCATACTCAGGAGCCTCATAAATTCCTTTCATCCACATCTCAAATTGGACCACATTAAATAATTCTTCTGATATATCAATTTCATTTTTACAGTGCCAATCCAAATAATATATTATGTTGAGTGCGATAAATGTATAACGGCTTCACTCCAAAACGATCGCGAGATGCATAGACTTTCTGTAATTTTGTATCGTAAATTAAAAATGCCCACATGCCATTCAGTTTCTGTAGACAATCCCAACCCCACGCTATAAAAGCATTTAATAAAACTTCTGTATCACTACCAGAACGAAATTGAAATCCAAGCTTTTCTAATTCCTTTCGCAATTCGACATAGTTATAAATCTCTCCATTAAATACTATAATATAGCGCTGATTTAGGCTTTTCATTGGCTGACTACCAGCATCAGAGAGATCTTGAATTGACAGTCTTCTAAACGCAAACCCTACTGAGTCATCGATATACATGCCATCAGAATTAGGCCCAACGGTGGCGAATAACTCTCGACATATCCTCTAATCGACCCACATTCACTTTTTTACCATGAAGTGCCATTATTGCAGCAAACTCACACATAAATTATTTTTTCACTCTTTAATGTTATTGAGATGGAATTTTTATCTATAGATAGATATCAAGCCGACATCCACCATATCTGATTCCTCAAATTATTTATACTTAGCAAAAGACAAAATTCAGAAAATTTGCGATCAAAGTTTGCTACAAACATCAAACTACCACTATTAAATTAGCTTAAGTCGTAGCTTATACGAGCAACATTTATGAGCCCTTAAAGTCCTATTTTCACAATGTGTCACAATCATTGTAACAATCTGTAAGTAACTTGAATGGTGTGAAGGAAGTCACTCATTGATTGCAGCATTCTAATACAATTGCCGCCATCTGTTTTTACCTTATAAAAATAATGGTGAGCACTCACTGGTAGCGATATTTTGACAAGTACACATAAAGACTAACTACATGATTAATGATCCAACTGACACCTTAACCACCATTGAAGCTAAAGTGCTTTGCATGCGATATGGAATTAATAATATTGATGAATCCAATAGCGTTAATACCTTGAGAAATCATACGGCTAATGACTTAAGTCATAGTAAAAGTGTGAATGACATTGCAAAAAAAACTAGGCAAAGATTGCAACACAGTCAAAAAGACTGAAATGAATGCTTTACGAAAGCTGAATATAACTGGATAAGCATACTCAAGCACTCTAGAGATTTGCCATATAACCGCATAGTGATGCTGGTCGTCATTTTATTAAAGCATCTACCACAAAAATACACAGGAATTAGTTATAGTTGCTAGTACAGAATTATTATAGAGAAGCTCAACACACCTCTTTTATAACAATCTACAATGTCTAGTCAACATAACAAAACCGCGCAATCAACCATCGTTGGGATCCCATGGTATTCGCAAAAGTCTTGGCTAAAAATGAAAGAAATTGCGAGCGATCAGGAAAATTTCTATCAATCTTATCAAGTATGGTTAGCACACGCTGATAAAAGTGTTGTTATTCTAACTAATCGCGGCAAGCCGCTTGAACGACTAAATATAGACCCTACCAGTTATGCTTGGTGGTGCGAAAATCAATGCATTAAGAGAGACAAGGAATCTCGAAGATCTTATGTGCAGTATCTACTTGAGAATAAAATAAAATCAGCGAGCGCTGAAAATACTTAGATAAAACTGTCCCAGACTTGCTTCATCAAGTCTGGGGAGTTGTTTTTAATGAATACTCTTCAATACGGTAATGATTTCTTCTGGTGTTGCTCTATTTTTGTAATCTGCATCTAAGAATGCATATTCAACAAGCCCACTCTTCGCAATAACATAAGTAACAGCCAGAGGTAAACGATTCTCCTCACTGCCGTTATGCGCATTTAACTGAAATGATAAGTCATAATGGTCAACTACATAATCAGGCACTGTATAAGCTAGTTTATACTTATCGGCCACTCTATTGTTTGCATCACTTAACACATCAAATTCAAGCATATGCCGTTCTTTAGTCGTCATTGATTTGTCAGGCAGCTCGGGGGAAATTGCAATTACTTGGCCACCTGCCAGATTAATTTCCTTTAATTTCATTTGGATGTGTTGTAATTGTAAATTACAGTACGGACACCATCCTCCTCTATACCAAACTAATACAACTGGCCCTTTTTCAAGCTCATCATATAAAGAAACCTCTTTGCCTACTGCATTATTTAGTTTGAATTCCGGCGCATAATCACCCACGTTAATGGCTTGATCTAATATGCCAGTCGCTCTGACATGATCAATGCCTCTAGTGTAATCTTTCTGAACTTCTTCAGGAGCAGTATCAATAAATTTTTTGATGAACCTGTCTAAATCTTCAGTCAAACTATTCGCATAAGTGAAACTGCCAGCACACAATAATAGTAGAACAGTTATGAGTTTAAACATATTAGCAATCCATAATAAAGGTAGGCGAATGAAGCATGTAGGTACACCATATTCACTTACTTACATAATTTTTGTCTAGAACACTTTGCGAGTCTTTAATTAGCTCTCTTTAATATAAACAGTTCTGCCAATACTTTTGTATTTTGTATCAAAGCTTTTTAAAGTCTCTGAATGACCGATAAACAGATGATCACCTGTGTTTTGTATTTTCGAAAATCTATCAAATAATTTTTTTTGTGTTTCTCGATCGAAGTAAATCACAACATTTCGACAGAAAATAATATCGAACGTCCCTTTCATAGGCCATGATTGATCCATTAAATTAAGCTTTTTAAAGCTAATTAATTCTCTTGCCTCAGGCAAAACTTGCACAGAGCCAACATCCTTTATTACGCCTTTATTACGCCTTTATTACGCCTTTATTAAACCAATTTTTTTCGATGCTAGGATCGTCAAGTGTATTTAATTCTTGTGCTTTGTAAATCCCAGTAGAATCCGTCTCAAGTACTTTAGAGTCCAAGTCTGTTGCTAAAATCTTAAAATCCCAATTTTTTATATCCGGGTACTTCTTAAGAACAGCTATCCCAATAGAATAAGGCTCTTCACCGGTTGAACAACCTGCTGACCAGATTCTAATTTTGCGAGATGATTTCTTTAATAGATTAGGCATCACATCATCGACTAGTCGATCAAAATGATGCGCTTCACGAAAAAATGAAGTTAAGTTTGTTGTAATCGCATTTGCGAAGTGCGACATCTCTTGGTTGTCGCCCACCCTGACAATATTGCAGGGTACTGACAAGTTAACTTGTCAGTACCCACTCCATCTCCCATCTATGTAGGGATGAATTAATTCGAGACAATGGATGTGCCAGGCATATTAATATTATAGCGAGTAATACGATAGCGCGAACCTGCAGAAAATTTCCCTTCAACAACATCGATCTCGCCAGTTGACCAGTGTACTTCTATACGTTGTATATTGTCATACTCACCCAAACCAAAATGAGCACTAGCAGCATCGTGAGATAAAAAACCACCACTGGCCAGAAGTTCACGCATCTGATTACGTACACCATCACGGCCATAGTAAATGATAATTTTACTACCAATGCCATGTGAATTACCTCTATGATCTCGCAACTCAATATCTAAAGCGTTGCCAGTTTTTACATTATTAATAAACACCTGTATCGGCGCGTTTATAGGGATAGTGATAATATCCTGGTCACCATCATTATCGATATCAATGTGACTGTATGAACTGGTCGCAAAATAAGAAACCAATCCAAATTCATTGGTTTTATTGATGAATGATTTACCTTGTTGATTGTGAAAGAAATAGTTTGATTCTCTACGATTTTTCATTTCAATCCAGCCATTAGCAATATAGAGGTCTTGCCATTCATCATTATCATAGTCAACGAATTTAGCGTTCCATGCAAATCCACCATACTCCAAACCCATATCTTCAGCATGATCATTAAATTTGCCACTGCCATTGGATTTCAACAAAACATTTCTAAATTGCTTTTGCGGAATACCGTTATCTATAAACTCTTGATTTGGCACATAAGCGTAATTTAAATTATTGTTACACATAGCAGTAACTTCTTTCCAATGTTTTGGAATTAGATCACACACTTCTTTCCCGCCACGCTTCATCGGCTCACGTACAAAGAAAAATGTAATGCATTCTTCACGATAACGGTCACTTTCAATTTTCATACACTGACCGACATCATCTCTTTGGTCTAATGCAAAAAATAATTTTTGTATGTGCACATATTCTTCGCATCCTTTCTTATCAAACTCATCAACAATATCGTTACACACTTGATCTGGTGCAATGTATGAAGAATTTACATCATCGTCCGGATAACGCGCGACATTCGTCATAAATATCTCGGGCACTAAATCATTATCTATGTCCGCGGTTATTATGCTCATAGTGTCTTGAGGAGAAACAGCAATGGTATCGTGCTCTTTGTTTATCTGCGAGAAACCACCTTTCCCATCACCCAAGTAGAAATTGTCTGGCATTTCAAAATCATTACCAATGATCAAATCAATATTATCATCGCCATTAAAGTCACTAATTAGCATTCCAATCGGTGCGCCTGGCTTACTTGGCAGCTCGTTCATTTCAAAACTATTGCCAGTATTTTTCAGTATGAAATTTCGAGATTTATCAGAGTTATGCCACTTAGGAACACCTTCACCTCTTGACCAATGACCTCTTACGACATCCAAATCTCCATCTTTGTCTAAATCAGCAAACCCAAATGAAGTGGTCATTATATCTTTATTGTAGTGAGGGAGCTCTGCAACATTATTATCATGAAACATACCAAAATTACTGTAAATAACATAATCACCATCAGCAACAGTAGTAAAATAGATATCCAGCCAATTATCATTATTTAAGTCGACCAATACCGCATCACTTAAATAGCTGTCTGAAAATTCAGGAAGATGAATTGCTTGTTTAGTGAATTTACGTTCGCTTTCATTGATATATAACGCCAAACCATTCTCTGTTACAAACAACACATCCATCCAGCCATCATTATTGACGTCTCCAGTACTGATTGTACGGCCATGACTATGGGACATTGGCATGACAAATTTATATAAAGATAATTCAGTGGATTCATTAAGACCAATGTCTTTGCCAGAAAATTTAACGAATGGAAGAGATGATGATATGTCGCTCTGAGAATAGTTTACTTTCTCTATAACTATATTTTCTGCTGTATTTGTTGCCACGAATTCACTAAAAGATAATGACTCGTTAATACTAACTGGTTTTACTATCTCTTCTACAATTGTTGTGTCTACTGTATTTCGAGGGGCTGTAATGTTATGCGCAGGCTTTGATTTTCCTTTAGCCTCTTGAAAGTATTGTAAAGCGACTTGATGAGTATGCTCTGTCGCTGCTTTCCAGCCTACGTGAGCAACCAATCCAGAAGTAACACCCATTCCTATTAGTAATATATATATAACAGCCGCAGCACGTAGCGATACAGCTTGCTTAACTACAAATGCAGAATAAATACTATATATACCTAGAGTAAACAATAATACCATTACGTACTTAACAGGCATTCCAGCCGCAAATAAAATGGCACAAATAATCACATCAAAGGAAATAGGTACAGGCAAGAATAGTCCTATAACTGCCACTAAAGTCATGCCAAACAAAATCATCAGCTGATTATCTTGTGGTACTAAATTAGCTAACGATTCAAATGGTAGCAATGTAATAGCAACAGAACCAAGAAGCCCGGCAAGAGCCATCAAAGGAACCGTTGCTTTAAATACAAACCAAAAGTTTTTCAAATAAGTAACAACCATCCACTTGAAGCTTTGCCACCAATTATTTGTAACATCTTTAGAATTATCTGCCATATCTGAAATATCACATACAGCATCACCAATACCACAAGACATCCCTTTATCAATACTTTCTTGAACTTCTTTTTTAAGTAAGAAGCGTGACATCAATGGAATAACAAATATGATAAAAAAGAGAGTGAATCCAACTTTGATCGCTACAATATAAAAAGGGAACAGTGAAAATAATATAGTCAACACAATAACGTTAAGTGTAGGAGAACTTATCATCGTTGCCAGTGTTGTTTCTAAGCGGGCGCCAGCTGCAGCCATACCTGCGGCTATTGGTGCGGCACAATTCACGCAAACACCTAATGGCGTACCTATCGCTATTCCTAACGCACTATTGGCAAAACCACTTTTGAAACTGCGTCTTTTGAATAGAGAAAATAAAGTCATTAATGCAGCTGCAAACAATACGCCAAAGGTCATACCTTTCTTGTTTGTATCCATCCAGTTGACCGTTGTATACATGATCTGTGTAACCACAGATTGTTCAGGACGAATTTCGAAAACGGTATCAAACCCTAAAGTGGTAATCGATACTTCTGTACCCATAGCTGCTTTTTCATTGAGTTGAGGTACTCGCGAACCTGCCCAAAAACTAATCGCCAGGGTTAGCAACAAGACTACGGAAACGACTATTCTCTTATCTTCGATCCATGAAAACATTATCAATTTCTCCTGAAATTATTCTCCTATATTCCTGATTTAGCTAATCAAGAGAATAATTGTAAATAATTCATTAAACTATTAGTACGCTGAGGGTTTTCAACGCAGTATCGATGCGAATTTATATCAATTTAAAAATTCTAAGACTGAGAAACTTACTGCACAGTTGAAATGAAATCCATATTAAACATCCCCATATGTGATGACATTCACAATATAAACAGTTGTTCAGATATTGTGACAACTCAGATCTAAGTTAACAAATAGACTTATAACTGACTTCAGCTAATAAATCTTCGACATCCCGACGACCGACATTGAATCAACAATAAAGCCAGACGGCATATTGAATAATTTCTGAAGAAAAACGGTAACGTTTATAAGAATCAATGGGTTTATTTATCTAGATATTGCCCTAGATGTACTTAATTTGTCATCACCCTAAACAGAGACAGGGATACTGACAAGTTAACTGATTTGAAGGTGTAATTACAGTAGTCACACAGCTAAAAGTCATTGATTGTTTGTAGTGGAGAAGGCACATTTCGCCTCTAAAACGACAAGATTTACATTAACTTGATTAGTACCGCTAAAAATTATCGAACATTTAGATCGCGCGCCTTTGCGTCTTGGAAATGTGCAACTACACTATAGAATATATTTTAACTTGATTTCGCTGATGCAAAGAAGTTAACTTGTCAGTACCTCCTAATACTATAGACGTAAGAAATATGGTCAATTTGGATAGTTCTTTATTAATTGGTCAGGGTGCTAACAGAGTTTGCTATCGTCATTCGACAGATCCCTGCAAATGTATAAAAATACCAAAAAAGAACAGTATTTATACTCAGGCTTTGGAATGTGATTATTACCGTAAGTTGGAATTACATAATATATCCTGGAAACATCTTAGCCGTTATTATGGTGAAACTGAAACTAGCTTGGGTAAGGGTTTTGTCTATGAATTAGTACTGGATTTTAATCAAACGATATCACTCCCACTTTCTTATTATCTCAGTGCAATACCTACAAAAGATGTATCGTTAGATATGGTTTTAAAATCGTTAAAAGAGTTAAAAGAGTTCTTATTAGAGAACAAAATCATCGTTAGAAATTTGCGTCCATACAACATCCTATATAAAAGAATGAATCATACGGAAGGTCTAGCAGTGCTTATAGACAACATCGGGCATCACAACAATCGTTATCATCTTTCTGACTACATCTCTATATTAGCACGAAAAGATATTCGTAAAAAATGGAAAAAGCTTGAATCAATTGTACAAAAATCTGCAATTTCTAAGTCTATATGATGGTACTGACAAGTTAACTTGTCAGTACCCATTTCTCAGCAAACACTAGGTTCTATTCAAATTCAACGGTAAATCCTGGCGGTGATTTTTTCCAAGGATAGCCTTTAATCGCTTTCTCACGACCAAGCTCAAATAATTTAGTCATATAGACTGGGTCGAACTCTTCTGCGGGTACTTCATTAAAGCTAGACGGAATATAAGCAAGATTGAATTCGTTTCCGTCTCTATCGCACAGCACATAAATTTGATACAGATCACCTATACCTTGCGTTCTAATTAAAGACGCAATGGTTTTTGTTGCAATCGGTAAAATTTCGCGTTTTACACCTGATGGATCCGGGTCAATAAAAGAGTTACGCAACACATATACATTCGGTTTACCAGGGACCTTAAGTTTTTCCATTATTAGTTCCCAATTTACTGCAGCAGGATAAACAAATACTTGTGATCCTGTTCCACCATCAACGTGTAATTCGTCATACTGTTTGCCATTAGCTTCAGTTTGGATGATGACTGGCGGGAAAGCGATTGGAATAGCTGAGGAAGCACGTAATATCTCATGGATTAAAGTTACTTTTTCAGGATGATTACTATTGGCGATTGCGCCAAGGTTCCAGATCACTGAACGGCCGGCATCTAAATTAACGGTTCCTACGAATAATTTTCGCCCTCTTATATGTTCTTTTCCAATGGCCTCAATTACCTCGGTTGTTATATATTTTGCAATGGTATGTTTGAGCGCCTCTGTATCAGCTAGTGAATCGCCAAATAAACTCGCGAGTAGTCCACGTTTTTTAACAACATCTTTGGTGGTAAGGGTTGTGTATATCTCTTTTAATGTTTCATCGTAATCTGAGCCTAAATATGCAAAAGGTGCGCTTAAAGCGCCAGTACTTATTCCAGTAACCATTGAAAATTCAGGCCGTTCACCTGTTTCTGTCCAGCCATAAAGCAAACCTGCTCCATAAGCGCCATTAGCACCTCCGCCTGAAATCGCTAGATAGTTGTGTGGCTTTGCATAAATCGCAGGAAAATGTTTTTGAAAGTCTGCATCAGAATATTTTTCAAATATTTCTATAGAAAATTTCGGCCATTCATCAGCCCAGAAGCGTGCTTCAGGTATATCAGGTATTTCCGCTTGATTAGTTAATTCGACTGGAACCGGATTACGGTCTGGAATGCTGGAGCAACCCAGTACCAATATTAAAATTAGAAGTGAAATGCAGTTAGAAAATAATTTTAGAGTAACTTTTTTCATAACTTCCCCCTTAAATTAGGTTTCATGCCCAGGAAGAATTCACCGCGCATTAGTTTTGTCAATTATCTATTTGTCTTAATTAGTTTCACTCTAATCAGAAATACAATTCATTTCACACTTTTTGAGAGATCCAGAGAAACATCAAGTACACCATTGTCTTCCTTATACTGATCCCACCGTGAAATCATCTTTTTAAACTTATCCGGATGTTGTTTGCTTATACTATGTAATTCGACACTGACAAGTTAAACGCATCTAAGCGACAATGTCTAGATGCAGTTAACTTGTCAGTACCGCAATATATGTAAAATTATTTACATGTTATAAATATGGTGAAAAAAGCCAGGCAATTCCATCTCTTATTTTTACTAACAATGACCTATTATTAATCTCGTCCTGTGTGACCAGGCTACTATGTTGAATTGCATTATTTGCATATTGTGCGAGTTCTCCTGCCAGAGATGAATCATAAATTTCTACACCCACTTCATAATTAAGCCTTAAACTTCTAGGATCAATATTGGCTGATCCTATTAAACTGTAGAAATCATCTACTACAAATATTTTCGAATGATCAAACGGTGGGGGTTGGTAATATATCTTTACGCCAGAAATAATGAGTTGAGAGAGCATATGTCGGCTTGCCCAATGTACAAAAGTCAAATTATTTATTGATGGCAACACTACCGAGACATCAACACTTCGCAGTGCGGCCACTTGAAGTGCACAAATAATTTCTTTACTAGGTAAGAAATATGGCGTCATTATCATAATGCTTTGTGTCGCTGCATTGATTGCACTAAATAAGACGATAGATAAATGTCCCAGATTTTCTCCAGGACCATCAATAATAGTACGACACCATGTCGGTTTATCAGATGCTTCATGTTGCTCAATATTCAGATCACTCACAGACCCTTTTGTAAAATGCCAATCAGATTCAAATATTCCTTTTAATTGATATGTTATATCTCCTTTAACTTTAAAATGAATATCTTTTAATGATGACAAATCGCTATTCATGTACTCATCACTTATATTCATTCCACCAACAAAACATACATCATCATCTATCACTAATAATTTTCTGTGATTTCTTAAATTTATATACATGTTAAAAGGAAAAAATTTAAGTGGTAAAAATCGATCCACCTTAATCCTATTTTTAGCTAATATATGTCGTGCTTTAACCTTTGAATAATGTTCTCCTATTCCGTCAATTAATACATATACATCAACCCCTCGATCATTCGCTTTAATTAACGCTTCTACAAACTGCGCACCAAGACTGTCTACTTTGAAAATATATGTTGATAAGTAGATACTCTTCTTCGCGGTATTGATTGAATCGAGCATAGCGGGATATGCCTGTGTTCCAGAGAACAATACATCTATTGAATTTCCCCCTACTAGAGGTAATTTAGTTAATTGATAAGAAATATACTGAATGTTTCTCAGAGGATCAGGAATCTTTGATTGAAAGTTTTCCCCGGAAAATTCAAATCTAGGTGAAGTATGATCGAGCTTTTTCGCCCGCTCATGGACACGATTAACGCCAAATAACAAATATAATATTGGCCCAAATAATGGGAGTAGTAAAGATACAGCGATCCAGCCAAATGCGGCTCGAGAATCTGTTTTATGCAAGAGAGCGTGAATCGCTGAATATACTGCAAGAAGGATTAATAGCAGACTTATCAAGTATAATATGGCATACGAACAAATATCCTTTCAATTCTTACTTGATGTACAGTTTCATGAAGTTTAGATCGTAGCTTGATGCTTCTACTGCTTCCCAGATTACTCTAGTCAATGAATTTATTATTGACTTG
>PVMS01082294.1_pt1 | contig 17798 bp, 15 predicted proteins | sample 1853461 | NCBI WGS metagenome assembly PVMS01 (sample SAMN08582032, study PRJNA380276) | Marine sediment metagenome, whole genome shotgun sequencing project. | isolation source: ocean sediment barecode stripped | collected 2017 | reverse complement strand
GCTTTTTCTTCCAGGCATCGGCCGAAAGGCCGGCCTTCACGCAAAGGTGAGACAGAAATTGCTTGGGCTGAGGCAATTGATCCCATACTTGGGGCAAAAAAGTGGCATTATTGCGCCCTTTTCGGAGAATAACACCATCGACATTTACGCGCAATTTGTTCAGCAGATCTTCACTGTTCCGGTATTTAGGGGGTTTAGGTTCGGTAAGGATGCTGATTTCGATGCCTACCTGATCGAATTCTTCAGTTTTTAGCGCATCGAAACGTGGATCGTGAAAGGCGGCATTGATGGCGTTGCGTTTTACACCGGCCAATATGGATTCGGTCGCGTCCAAATTGCCGATACAACCACGCAATTGGCCGTCAATGGTGAGCGTTACAAAGGTTCCTCGGCGATCTTGAAAAGCCATATCTCTTATAGCGTTTGGATCCACATCAACTGATTCTATGCCGAGTCTGCCTGCAATGGTTTGCCGAGCTATTCTCAACAGCACTTGTCCCTGATGGTTATTTAAATGTTGGGGTGATTCCAAGTTGTCTTGCATCGTTATCCCTCCATAAAAAGCAATGGCAGTATAGCCGACAACCTTTGAACGCCCTCCTGCTGTGTCCCCACTGTTTGAATAGTGAAGAAGAAGCGGTTGCCAGCCGTGTCGACGGGCTAAATTTATTGCGATCCGTATCGGTATCTTACCACAAGCAGCGTTCTTTAGTCTAAACAGTTTGTCGTCATCTAAATTTAAAATGGCTTGGATCGTCTCCCGATCTTTAGCGACGGCTTCTGAATAGGGAAGGTAGTGAGACAAATCTGAACTTACCACCAGCAAGGTGTTTTGGTCCAGCAAGGGGTCGATGGCATCCAAGTAGCGGTTTATGTCTTCATGGCCCAGAACAATCGGTATAAGTTCAAATTCTTTGAGGTAGAATTGGAGAAATGGGAGGACAACCTCCAGTGAATGTTCCCATCGGTCTGATGCAGGGATGGCTTGAAAAAGGTTTGAACGTTGTCGAAGCGCTGATGCATCACCATGCAATTTGATCCGGCCGAGAGGGGTTTCATAAGCGATCGCATCGCTGATAGCACCGCCTTTGAAACCGACGCGATGATCTGGTCCTAAAATGATGACCTTGTCGAATTGATATTTCCTCAAAACCAAAGAAATATGTGCCGCGGTTAAACCGCTATACATATATCCAGCATGGGGTATAATAAGAATTTTCAAAGATGTATGAGGAGGGGATTGAACATGGGTCGGTTTGACCTGACGGGTAAGCTGCTCAATACGTTTGGTTAAATCGGGCTGGCTGGCAGGATAAAATCTCCCATCGTAAACTGATTTTCGGATATGATCGACGCTTTTCGCATCTACTGAAGGGAAACAGGCGAGATAAAATATTAACGTGAATATAAAATAAGTATGCTGAAAAATTTTCATGAACTATCCAGGCTATCCGATGATGTGCACCACTTCGGAAGCAGGTACCAGTATCGCCTTTTTTTTTAGTTCAGGGATTAATTTATTCAAAACTTCGAATGTGACATGATATGGATGCGCAATACCAATAGCTTCACCGTGACTTTCGGCAATCTGTAATAGTCGGTCAAATTGTTTGTGGATAAATTCAGGTTCTTGGATATGATCCAGAAAGACATCCCGTTGAGCAAAAGGAACTCGTAATAGGCGAGCTGACGGTTTACACAAAGAATCGGCTGTTGTTAGACTGTCAATAAAAAAGAGGTTTCTTTTTTTCAAAACAGAAAAAATTTGATACAATTGGGTGGAAATCTTTGTCATTTTTGAGCCCATGTGATTGTTTACACCTTTCACATAGGGGACGGTGTCAATGTTTTTATTGAGTTGATTGATCAGCTCATCCGGAGACATTGACGCTAAGAGTGCTCCCGGACCGGGGTCGATTTTAGGGAACTCATCCGGCTCCATTGGCAAATGCAACATGATTTCGAATCCTTTTTCAAGTGCCGCATTAGCAATTCTTTTTTGATAAGGGACATGGGGAAGCACTGAAAACGTGAGCGCAGCATCGAGCCCTAAAAATTTTTCAACGATATACTTGTCATAACCTAAATCATCAATAATAATTGCTATTTTAGGCAACTTTTTGGGTAATGTTGGTGTTGGTTTGGGTATGATTTTGCGAGGGGTTATTTCCTCTTTCGGATAGATTTCAAACCTCGGAATTATAATCGCTTGCGGTTTCACAACGGGCTCCAAAGGATATTTGCGCGAGATAATATGATGAGCGACAAGGGCAGAAAGAACAACAAGAATGATTAAAACGCCGATACCGGTAAGCGCCCTGAGAAGATAAGTTTTTTGATGGTTCTGTTTTCGTGTCTTGGAAACGGTTTTTCTTGGTTTCTTTTTCTGTTGTGGTTTTTTTTTTGCCATTTAGACTTAGCCGCGTGGCCCCATATGCGAGACCTTTGAAAAACCCCCTTTTTTATCCAATCTCTGTGTCAGACTCAAATTTCAATCCGCGGAATACTCAATGTATGCCTGCCTGCCCCGTAGGTCCGGAAGATCGTATTGGGGTGGTTAAAATTTTCGCCTTCCTTGATCTTGGATAAAACCGAACATTTTTCAAAGGTCTCGGGTTTTAGCGTTTTTATTATTCGCATTTTTTAGAAGACAATGAATGGTTTTTTATAAGAAAGCCTGAAGCCCTCTTGTCCGTAGTTTTTGAGAAGCCGCACCATCACGGGTGGATGTGTTTAAAAATTTCATAGCTTAAAAGGATATCCAGAGCGTGCACTACCTGATTGTCCGACTGTAGCCGTTCAAGCTCTAGGTGGTCATCATTCAATTCCGGGCTGTCCGGTTCAGGTTTTTCAGAATCGTCTCTTTTGTCTTTGGTATTGGTTTCATTTTGTTTTTTTTGATTTTTATCAGGCGTTGCATCTAAATGATTTTTCAGGTCCTTCTCTTTTGCCAGACCGTTCTCAAAATCCTCTGTTTCTTTTGTGTCAACAATCCCTTTTTTAACAACAATATCCGGTTCAATACCTTTGGCCTGGATTGATCGTCCGTTGGGCGTGTAATATCTGGCGATCGTTAATTTTATACCATAACCGTCCCGAAGTGTTTCCACGGTCTGAACCGAACCTTTACCAAAGGACGTGGTTCCTAATATAAGGGCGCGTTTATGATCCTGGAGTGCTCCGGCCACGATTTCCGATGCACTGGCGCTTCCCCCGTTGATTAAAACAATGATTGGATAGTTTCGCTTTTTAAGATTGGGTTTTGCTTCGAAAATTTTCGTGTTTTTTTTCAGACGCCCTTTGATGGATAGAATGGTCCCTTTTTCAATAAAAAGGTCTGAAACCATGATTGCCTGATTAAGAAGTCCGCCGGGGTTGTTACGAAGATCGAGGATGAGCCCTTTTAACGGTACGTTCCCAGATTCAAATTGATCCAAGTTTTTTACCAGGTCTTCTGTTGTATTGTCCCTGAAATTGGTGATCCAAATATATCCATACCCAGGTTTTAAAACCATCGATTTCACGCTTTCAATGGGGATAACATCCCGGGTCAGTGTAAAATCTATCGGTTCTTTGATGCCTTCGCGTATTATGGTGATGACCACTTGAGTTCCTTTAGGCCCTCTTATCATTTTTACGGCTTCACGTAATTCTGTCGCCGGTTGACCGTCAACCTCAACGATTTTATCTCCTGCTTCTATTCCAGCTTTATAAGCAGGTGTATCTACGATGGGTGAAATTACAGTAACGTATCCTTTTCTCATAGTGATCCTGATACCGATTCCGGTAAATTTACCCTGTGTATCTATCTGTAAATCTTTCAGGGCGTCTGGTAACAACAAGGAAGAATGAGGGTCAAGGCTATGAACCATTCCATGAATAGCCTTTTCTATTAATTCTTTGGTATCGACGTCATCAACATAGGTTTTTTCAACGAATTCTATCACATCGGAAAGCAGCTTTAGGCCCCTATACGTCTCAGCTCCATCGGCTGAAAGGTTTTTGTAAAAACCCGTTCCTATCGTCGAGAAAACAACAGCGACAACGAGAATCAACCAAAGTTTGATGTGTCTTTTTTTCATGATTGTCATATGGGTTACTCCTTCTATCCTTTTTTAATCCATTTCAAAGGATCTATAGGTTTTCCATGATGGCGGATTTCAAAGTGTAAATTAGGACCTATCATGGAACCAGAATCTCCAACTGTGGCAACAACTTGCCCTGTTTCTACTCGGGTGCCTTTTGTTGTGAAAAGCTCTTCGGCGTGGGCATAAACGGTGTAGTAACTGTCTCCGTGGTCGATGATAATCATGTTGCCGTAGCCTTTAAACCAACTGGCATACAGGACATGTCCATCGCTTACCGCTCGGATAGGCTCACCTCGGTCGGATTTGATTTTGATACCGCTTTGAAAATTGATAACATTGAATTTTTTATTTTTAAATGGACCGAAAAAAGAAATAATTTTACCTTTTACCGGCATATTAAGCAATCCTTTAAGTGAGGTAAAGCTTTTTGATAAAATATTTGTGTTTGTCTTGGTAGAATAGGGAGTTAAGCGTATCGATTTAATCGTTCGATCCAAGTCTGCCGCCGCTGCTTTTAATATGTCGATGGTCGCCATCTCCAAAGCCCTTTTATTGCGGATGTCATCTAACAGTTTTGAGCGTTGTGCTCTTTTAATGGACATTAACGCCATCTGTTTTTTTAAATCTGATTCAAGTGATAGTTTGTTTAATTTTTGCTGATTCAATTTGGCCATCAGTTTTTGAAGCCTGGCATTGTTGTTTAAAAGATTTTGACGAATATTTTCGTCATAGGTTAAGATTCGCTCAATCGTATTTTGGCGTTGAAAAAGATCATAAATAGATTGGGCTGAGGCCAGCGCATGTATTTTGCCTAACCAACTCAGTTTATAAAGAGCAACCAATCGTTTTGATGCATAGCCTTCATGGATTTCAACTTTTTTTTTGAGATCCTTCGATAAGTTGTTGGTTTCTTCAATTCTTTTTCCAAGAAAGGCAAGTTCGGATTTGATGGCTGATATCTGTTTTCTGATGTTGTTTATTGATAGATCGATATCGTTTAAACTGCTGACAATAGATGCCTCTTTTTTAGTAAACGTAAGAACTTGTGTTTTTCCCTTTTTAATTTTTTGGCTGATATCTTCCGCTTCTTTCTTGAACTGTTTAATGTCGTGATCGGAATCTCCCGTTAGTTTATCCGATGGGGTGCCTACCGAAATAATACGTACAAAGCGTTTTAAATTTCGAATATAGCCCACGTAAGAACCATATTTAATTTTAAGCCACCCATTGGTGTGTTCAAGAATGTATACTTTTGTTCCTCTTTCAATGACCTTCAAAGGCGGTTTCGCAATTCCAGGTTCAGGTCTTATATTTAGTCTTTTTGTGGTGACGATCCCGATTTCACGGGGGTTGGCCCCTTTAGCTTCAATCGGTGGGAATATAAAAATAATATTGACAGCTGTTAGTATTGTAAGAACTGTTTTAGAGAAATGTAGCAACCTAACCATCCTACAAACGTACTGCAAAGGATTATTCCGAAGAGAGTTTGGGCAGAGAGAAACTGAATGGTAAAAAAACCGGAGGACAAACTCTGGTCCACATTTGATGATATAAACACAAAAGAAATAAACAGTGCGGCTAACCCAAAACATCCGCCAAGCGCTCCTTGGATAAGGCCTTCGATGTAGAAAGGTGCCTTAATGAATCTGTTAGTAGCGCCAACGAGCCGCATGATTTCAACTTCTTCACGCCTTGAATAAAGAACCAGGCGATTGGTATTCGCCACAATAAATGCAGCGGCTGTAAAGAAAAGCCCTCCCATTGCATAACCAACAAATTTGAACAAATTGAAAAAACTAGTAAATCTTCCTATCCATTTTTGACCGTACTCCACTTCGTCAATTTGTGGAAGCGATTCAAGTCTTATCGCTAATGCCTCAATTTTATCTTGATTATGTGAAGATGTGGTCATGCGAATTTCAAAAGCATCGGGAAGGGGATTTTCTTTCAAATTTTCAAAAATTGAAGGCTGCCGTTTCATTTGTGTTTTTATTAGGTTCAAAGCCTCATGTTTTGAAATGAACCTGACATCCTGAACACCGTACATGCTTTTGATCTTTATTTGTATTTCCGGAATCTTTGGTTCCGGAGTGCCCGGTTGCAAATAGGCCATTACCCGTATTCCCTTTTTCCAGGAGTTCATTACATTGTTTGCATTTTTTAAAAAAAGAACAAAGGCGCTAACAATTAATATAGAGATGGCGATGGTAATGATGGTGACCACATTAAGAAATTTGTGGTCCAATATATCGGATATGGCTCGCTTGTAATAGAGAATCATAAAAATTCTTTAGATGGTCGTTATTTTTTGCAGGTAACCTTGGCTGAGATGAATGACACGGCCACCGGTTTTTCGAATTAACTCCTTGTCGTGAGTTGCAACAATGATTGTGGCGCCACGGGTATGAAATTTATTAAGAAGTTTAAAGATGATGTCTGCAGAGTCTTCATCCAGATTTCCTGTGGGTTCGTCGGCAAGGATTATCTTTGGATCACCGATAACAGCTCTGGCAACGGCAATTCTTTGCTGTTCACCACCGGAAAGGCTGGGCGGGAAAGCATGGAGCCTCTCTTCCATGCCCACCGTTCTGAGTACGCTTTTTACCTTTTTTTCGACAAAACGCCGTTTTTTACCCATTGCCTCTAGAACGAGGGCTACATTATTGAATACGGTTTTTGTAGGTATCAGTTTGTAATCCTGAAATATGATTCCGTATTTTCGTCTTAAAAAGGGGATTCTTTTGTGGGGAATTCTCGACAGATTCATTCCATCGATCAATACTTGTCCTTCTGATGTTGTTTCCCCAAGGTATAGAAGCTTGAGTAAAGTGGTTTTTCCGGCCCCACTCGGACCGCTAATAAACAGAAATTCATTTTTTGCAATTTCAAGCGTGATATCAATGAGCGATTTCTTGTTTCCGTAGGTCTTGTGAACATGAAACATCCGAATTATGGAGCTATTGTCCTTGGTGCCAATCATTCAATAATTTCCTGGCCTATTGCTCGGTATAGGGATGCCTTTGATAATTTAAATGCATATAGAGCATTGTAATAATTTGTCATGGTTCTTGAAAGAAGCGTTTGTGCATCGAGGACGTCAGTTGACGTAGCCACTTGTTCTTTGTAGCGTTCTTGGTTGATTCTAAAATTTTCCTTTGCCTGTTCTATAGCTTTTTCAACAGTGATAATCGCTTTTTCCGCTTCTTGTGTTCTCAGATATGTCTTTTTTACCTCCATCCATATATTATCAAGCAGTTCATTTTTTCGGAGTTCGGCCTGTGAGACACGAGACAACTTTTCCTTTACGTTGTAAGATGTTCGACCCCATTCCCAAAATTTCCATGTTGCGGCCGCGGTAATTTGCCAACCATCGGGGTCGTATATACCTTCACCACCGTCAACATCCCACTCGGTTCCTCTTTTATAATAATTCCCTTGTAGGCCAATGGATGGGTAATAGTCTTTTTTTGTGAGCTGTACTTCCTTTTCCGCTATTTCCAATTCCAGGTCGGCAACTTTTATTTCCAAGCGATTTGTCTTGGCTGCGGAAAAGCAATAATCGAGCGTTTCTTCAAAAGGAGAATATTCAAGAATGTCTTTTATCAATACCGGTGCATTGATCGGTCTGCGAAGAAGGGTATTAAAATTAGCCTCTGCGTTTTCCAAATTGTTTTTGGCTACAATACGCTCTTGCTTGGCATTGGCCAGTTCAACCTGCGCCTGTAATAACTCATTTAAAGGAGACATACCGACCTGATAAAAATTGTTGGCTACTTCTTCTTGGGAGCGGATCTGTACAACGGTTTCTTTAGCGATGTTGTGCAGCTTTTGAGCCTGTAGCAGCTGAAAGTAGGTCTTTTTTGCGTCCAAGATAATATCTTGACGTTTAAGCGTTTCATTTATTTTTGATAAATCAAGACCGAGACCAGCGATATCATACTGCCTTGTCAGTGAAAATCCGGTAAATATCGGTTGATTGAATGAAGTGATAAAGGTGTATTCTTCTTTTGGTCCCGCTATAATGTTGCCAATGCTCGATTCTTCATCTATCCGATCATATTGGTAGGTCGCACTCAAAGCGGGGAGAAAATTGGTTCGTTTGGCATTTTTTACGGCCAAGGCGGCATCGGTTTCATCTTTGGACGATTTCAATCCAAGATTGACTTTTATGGCAACTTCAATCGTTTGTTTAAGAGAAAACGTTACAATAGGTTCCTGGGCAAAAGTAAAAGCAGGAACGACCCATAAATAACATAGGGTAAGGGAGAGTGAAAAATAAAAAAAAGGTTTTTTTATTGTCATGTATAGTTGTTTGTAAACCTCCATATAATATTTTTTTCTCGCGGGTTTAGGATTGACCCTTGAGGACTTTGCTGGTATGACCGTTTTGGGTTGAAGGAGTGCTGTTACCAGTTTTCCTTACTCAAAGCCTCCACTGAATCCCATTAAACACGCTTCTTCCATTTCAGTGGAGGCTTCTTTTATCAAATCGGCACGTTAAAATCAATATTTTCTTATGTTTTAGATCTCTCTTGTCCAAAACAGATTGTCTATATTTATGAAACACACTGTAAAAATTGATCAAAATTGCATTTGGCAAGCGATACATCTCACGATAAACTTTAAAGCATTAGACCTAACCATTCAATCTTGAGCATAAGATGAGAAGGAGCGATCCTAATATGAAACAGGAGCTTATAGAAATCATATGCAAAAAATCATTTAAGTATAGCCAAGAGCCCATATTCAAACTTGTTTCAGGTCGGATGAGTCGTTTCTATGTGAATTGCAAACCAACGATCTTGAGCCCAAGGGGCATGTTTTTAGCAGGACACTTGGTTTACAATCAAATTAAAGATCTATCGCCGGACGGTGTTGGCGGGCTTACATTCGGTGCGGATCCAATTGCAGTGGCTACGGCGTTTGTTTCAGAATTAGAGGGACGACATGTTAATGCCTTTTCAATTCGCAAAACGCGTAAAGATCATGGTATCGTCCGGTGGGTCGAAGGGGATTTGACGCCGGGTCAGGAGGTGGTCATCATCGATGATGTTGCCACAACCGGAGGATCTACGATCAAGGCAATAGAGCGTGCCCGTTCAGAGCAACTCAATGTGGTAAAGGTGGTCATCCTGGTTGATCGTCAAGAGGGTGGGCTCGAAAACATCCGGCAACATGTAAAGACTGTTTCTGCGATTATCACAAGGGATGAATTGGTGGCGCAGTGGAAACGATCTCTCAAATAACGTTCAGTATCAACCAAACGAATCATACGATATACGTCGCGCACGCATTTTCCGACTCCCAAGCTATTACACGCGAGACATGGATTTCAGGTGTTTTAATCATGGGTTGAAGGGAGGTTGCAACATAGCGGGCAATATTTTCCGAGGATGGGGGGTTATTATCATTAAAATAATCAAGTTCATTAAGAAATTTGTGGTCTAAACGTTTCATGATTTCAGAGACATGTTGCTTGATCTCTCCGAAATCCATGAGTACACCCGCATTATTGAGGGATTTTCCAGCCACATATACCTCTATCTTCCAGTTGTGCCCGTGAAGATTTTCGCATTTTTCTGCTACCATTTTAAGTTGGTGAGCCGCTGAAAAGTGAGTCACTATTTTTAACTCGAACATGATTTTCAGTTTCCTATTTAAATTTGAATTCCCCACTGCTTTCAGCGCGGGATGAATTCAAATGAAGTTAAAATGAATTGAAAAAATACCGAGACATTACGCTACGAGGAAGCTCTTGTGCTGCCGCTTTTCAGGAGGTTCTTTAATTTGTTCGATAGTTTGCTTGACTCGATTGTAGCAAATTCCTTGAGCAGCATTTCCTGTTTCTTGTTTAGGTGGGTAGGTGTCTTGATGATCACCTGGATGATTTGATCACCGCGTTTGTTGTTTTTAAGGGAAGGAATGCCTTCACCACGCAAACGGAACAGGTCGCCAGGTTGAGCGCCTTTCGGAATTTCTAATGTCTGCTCACTTTTTAGTGTCGGTACGACGACTGCATCACCAAGCGCCGCCTGAATAAAAGAAATTTCAACCTGACAAATGACATCTGTATTGTGACGCTCGAAAATTGCATGGGGGTTTACATGGATGAAAACGTAGAGGTCTCCAGGGGGGCTTCCATGCATACCCGCTTCACCTTCGCCCGAAAGACGAAGTCTGGATCCTGTGTCGACACCTGCAGGGATTTTTACAGCGACTTTTTTATTGACCATAACGTGTCCGCCTCCCCTACAGTTGGCGCATGGTTCCGGTATGGTTTGCCCGCTTCCCCGACAGTAGGAACATGAGGATCTGACGGTAAAAAAGCCCTGACTTCGAGATAGCTGTCCTGAACCGCCGCACTGCCGGCAGGTTTCAGGATGTGTACCGGGTTCACATGCACTGCCGTTACAAGACGGGCACGTTTCCATTTTTTCAGTATTGATATCGGTTTCGGTACCAAAGGCAGCTTCCAAGAAGCTAAGTGATAGGTCATAACGAAGATCAGCACCTTTTTGTACTCGACTTCTTGAGGGTCGCCCACCACCAAATCCAAAAAATTCTTCAAATATACCGCCGAAACTTGAAAAAATGTCTTCAAAACCGCTAAACCCGGAAAACCCTGATCCTTCAAGGCCCTGATGGCCAAACTGGTCATAGATATTACGTTTTTGAGGATCTCTAAGGACTTCGTAGGCCTCGGAGGCTTCTTTGAATTTTTCTTCTGCAGCTTTGTCGCTGGGATTTCTGTCAGGATGGTATTTTAATGCAAGTTTTCGATAGCTTGCCTTTAATTCATCATCTTCGGCATTACGGTTTAAACCGAGAACTTTGTAATAATCTCGCTTGTTTGTCATTTAGATTCCTGAATATTCAAAGCTCCTCGTTATAGCGGATTGAAACCCCCGCCGGGTGGGACACCGCGGGATGAAATCAAGCAAAAAAAATCTGTTTCATGTTCGTGCAAAATTCAGGCAACACGATGTTATTTTTCAACTAAAATAATGCAAAAATGTGAGTTGTCAATGAAGAATAGATATTTAGAAATGGGGGAAGGTCCTTTCAAAGGTCTCCAGTGCCGGTTACTGCTTCTTATCCCACAAATGGCCGCCTAAGAAGTGTATCTTTTCGCCATTTTATGTCATCACGATTTGGATACTCGAGATTGTAATGAAGCCCTCGGCTTTCTTTTCGATGGCTTGCACTTTTGATAATAAGTTCAGCCACCACAGCGATATTTCTAAGTTCAATTAAATCTGCAGAGATCCTAAAATTCCAGTAATACTCATTGATCTCTTTCTGGATGATTTCAATACGCCGTTTGGCTCTGGCCAACCGCTTGTCAGATCGTACAATACCGACGTAGTTCCACATAAATCGTCTGATCTCGTCCCAATTCTGTGAAACCATGATAACTTCGTCACTATCGGTTGTGCCCACCTCATCCCATGGCGGGGGATCAGGCGTAGAGGAAAAATCGAAAATTTTGAGATCGTCGACGGCTTGTTGAGCAGCGGTGTGTGAATACACCAGGGCTTCGATTAAAGAGTTGCTTGCCAGTCTGTTCGCTCCATGAAGACCGGTACAGGCTGTTTCGCCGATTGCATACAGGCGATGCAAGTCCGTCCTGCCAAATATATCGGTTGCTACGCCTCCGCACATGTAGTGAGCTGCGGGAACAACCGGAAGAGGTTCTTTGGTCATGTCAAACCCGAAGGTGAGACATTTCTCATATAGATTGGGGAAACGTTCTTTAATGAATTTGAAATCTTTATGAGAGATATCAAGAAACACAGAATCATCCCCGCTCTTTTTTAGCTCCGAATCGATGGCACGTGCAACGACATCCCGACATGCCAGCTCTTTCTGAGAAGAATACGATTCCATAAACGCCTTGCCCGTACTATCAAGAAGTCGCCCTCCTTCGCCCCTTACTGCTTCTGAGATCAGAAGATTTTTTGCTTCAGAATGATACAGGCAGGTGGGGTGGAACTGCACAAATTCAAGATTGGCGACAGTGGTACCCGCCCGGTACCCCATAGCAATGCCATCCCCTGTGGCAATATCAGGGTTGCTTGTGTAAAGATAAACTTTACTAGCACCACCGGTGGCAAGAAGCGTTATCTTTGAGCAAAAGGTTTTAACTTGGCCCGCTTGTCTGTCAAGAACATAGGCGCCACAGCAGTAGCCCTCGTGTGTTGTCGTAAAAGTCCCCCTTTTCATACGCGTCGAAATAATAACAAGATCAATGGCAATATGATTTTCATATAGAGTAATGCGCTCGTTTTGTTTTACATGGTTCACCAAAACCCTTTCGAGTTCAATACCTGTCATGTCATGGGCGTGTACGATACGTTTTTGTGAGTGGCCGCCTTCATGCCCCAGATCAAAATCAAGATCGAAATCTTTGCGGTCCGTCTTTGCTTTTCTCTTAAGATCGAACTGCACACCAAGTTCAGTTAATTCCCGGATTCTGTCAGGACCGTTTTTAACAACCATTTCTACAACATCCCTGTTGCAAAGACCATCGCCGGCTGCAAGGGTATCTTTAATATGAAGATCGAAGGAATCGAATTTATCGAAAACAGAGGCAATTCCACCTTGAGCCATTTTTGTACTACTGTCCATCACCCCTTTTTTGGTTACCAGAGCGACATTGCCAAACGCTGCCACTTTAAGGGCAAAAGTAAGGCCGGCGATCCCACTGCCGATGATTAAAAAGTCAGTTTTGATTTGCATCATGCTGTTATATTGTTTTAAATATGTTTAATATGTCAATAATTTCTTTAAAAATATTGACAGGTATGATAGCACATATCAGTAATGAGACGATTAAATCTTCTTTTGAACCAAGCTCTTTTAAGAATATTTTTTTTATTGAGAAAATTGACGATTTTTCAAAGGTTTCTATAATAAAACGGTAACGATTGATGATAGCATATGATTTGCAATGCGCCAACGGACATAATTTTGAAGGTTGGTTTGAAGACGGCAAGGCCTACGAGACACAGGAAAAAAAGGGCCTGATTTCGTGCCCGGTTTGTCACGAAGCTTCGGTTTACAGAGTTCCTTCAACCTTTGCCATCAAATCATCTCCAGAGGTAAAAGACATTATAGAAAAACCCGCCGATCTTGCACGGATAAACGAGAAAGTTGCCGATTTTGTGGAGAAGAATTTTGATGATGTGGGTTGCGATTTCGCCAAAGAGGCCTTGAAAATGCATTATGGTGCTACTGAGGCAAGAAATATTAGAGGATTCAGTACTAAAGAAGAGGAAAATACATTAAAAGAAGAGGGTATACAGTTTTTCAAGGTTTCCATGCCGGCAGCTTCCGACACAGACGCCTAGAAACCTTTAACATCTACGCCCCATTCTCTCAAATTTTCCGAAATAAACCTGACGATTTTATGATGCGTTTTCTGCCCGTTACCTTCAACAGTGATCGGTTCTCCGAATTTGAGATATAGGCCTTTTTGTGGATCCACAGGGCCCATGTCCTTAAAAATTCTTCCATTACCTTGAAAATCGGTTTTTAATGCGATAGGGACCACAGGTACACCTGATTTTTTTGCCAACTTTACGCCCAGTGAATTAAAGGATGCCGTGTCGAAATAGGCACTTCTTGTGGCCTGAGGAAACATTGCGATAGAGTAACCTTGGGAAATGAAGGCATGCCCTTTGTTTAGAACCATTTTCAGATCTTTTCGAGGATTCTTCCGTGTAACGGTAATCGGATTGGTTGCCCTTACAACAGATCCAAAAATGGGATATCTGAGTAACCCTTCCTTGATGACAAAAGTGGCCTTGTTGAATGGAAGGAGAATGCAAGGAAGAATGAGAGGATCAAGAAAACTCATGTGATTGGCAATGTAGACCAATGGGCCCTGATAATCAGCCAATGCTTTTAATCCGAACACATGTAACTTTCCGCCTGCTGATTCAACTACTTTAAGTATGTCAAGCGAGCCATTTGCCCAAGCTACGGTATCGTATGTATTCAATCTTGCGTACAGATTTTGACTCAGGATGATTCGAAAGAGCTGAAGGTAATAGATGAAGGTGGCCCAGCCGGGGAGGCTTTCTCCAAGCAATCGATGTGTTCGAGGGCTTTTATATTCGAATTCGGTTTTGAGAATATGCCAAAAATGTTCGATATTCATGTGGTCTATCCCGATCTAATGAAAATTTTCAAAAAGTTCGGGTCTATCATTACGAGTGGATAGTGCTTTCATAGCGTTAAAACCTGCAATGCATGTTTGGGGGTAATGGCTGACTCCATGCCACGCTGCAAACCCTGTGGAATTCCGCTTCACAAATTTTCAAAGGTCTCAATTCAACAGGGCCCCGCATAGCGGGATCTGCGCTTCGCTTCAACAAGCAGCGGTGAATTTAAAGTGTTTGAATATAACTAAGGGCGTCCTGAACGGTTACCAACTTTTCTGCTTTCTCATCAGGAATCTCGATATCAAACTCTTCCTCCAGTGACATGATCAACTCGACAAGATCGAGTGAATCTGCGCCCAGATCATCGACAAAGGATGCCTCAGGTACAACTTCTTCCAAATCCACACTCAGTTTTTCCACGATTATCTTTTTGACTTTATCTTCAATTGACATTCAAAATACCTCCTTTCATATGTACATGCCACCGCTGACATGAATGACTTGGCCTGTAATGTAAGACGCACTCTCAGAAGCTAGAAAAGCAACAACGCTTGCCACATCGTCAGGTAGCCCTGCACGCCCGAGTGGCACCTGGTCTAGCATGGCTTTTCTCGCTTTTTCGGCAAGCGATGCGGTCATGTCTGTTTCGATGAACCCTGGAGCAACCGCATTGACTGTGATGCCACGAGGTGCGAGTTCTTTTGCGGCTGTTTTTGTAAGTCCAATTAAGCCTGCCTTTGACGCCGAATAGTTTGCCTGTCCGGTATTGCCGGTTACGCCTACAACCGATGAAATATTTATAATACGACCATGACGTTGTTTCATCATAGCCTTGGCAACAATCTTGGTACATGTAAAAGCACCTTTTAGGTTTACATCTAAAACATCATCCCAGTCCTTTTCTTTCATACGAACCAGAAAACCGTCTTTCGTAATCCCGGCGTTGTTTATTAGCACATCTATCCGCCCGGTTTTTTCTATTATTTCATCAAAAAAGCCTTCAACCTCTTTTTCAATTGCTACGTTAACACTACGGCTACTTGCCGAGCCTTGTAATTCGGAAATAAGTTTTTCTGTTTCGGTTGCAGCGGCAAGTTCTGCAGCAGGATCTATCGGAGAAAAATAATTAAAAAAGACATGTGTGTTTGGAGCTGCAAAGGACGTGCAAATGGCTCGTCCGATGCCTCTAGATCCTCCCGTAACGACGACGACACGTTTTTCATGTTCTGTCATGTTGTCCTCTCAAATACGATGTCTGCAACTTTATCCATGTCATTAATTACATTTAGGCTGCTTAAGATCAGTTTCTTATACGATTCGGTTTCCATAAAATTAGCAGCAACTGTTTTATCAAATACACCGGTACCCATTAGAAGTTTTAGTGCGTTTCTGATAACGAGTTGTGCAACTTCGTCGGCAAAAATTCTCGAAATGGTCGCAATTTTTGTGGCGTCTAAATCATCCGCTTTTGTGAGGGTAACCGCCTTGCGAGCCAGACTGGTCCCAACCTCAACATGTGTCATCATGTCGGCCAAAGTAAACATGACATGCTGTTTACGGGTCAGCCGGGCATCATGAACTTGAGTGATGATGTCATTCAGAATATTGGCTGCAAGGCCGTAAAGATGACATCCGGCATTATCGACATCAGCGTTTAGTTTTTCCATCTCGTCGGCAATCGATCCGTAAAATCCTCCTTTTGTCTTACGTGTGTCTTTCCAACGGAAGGTGCTGATGATACTCTGTTGAATTTCGCTTGTACCTTCATAGATACAGGTAATTTTTACATCCCGTTTAATCTTTTCCACTTCAAATTCGGTTATATATCCATAACCGCCGAGTGCTTGTATGGAATCGTCCGCGGCCTTGTTGGCAGATTCAGTTGCAAAAAGCTTGGCAATAGATCCTTCCACATGAAGGTCTGTTTCGCCTGAATCCAATCGAATGGCCACTTCGTCCAAATAAGCCATTGCGGCCTGGAACCTTACGACGTGTGGAACCACGAGCTTATGGGTATAACCTTGCTTTTCAGAGAGGGGAGAACCGAATTGAATCCGTTCTTTGGCATAGGGAATGACAATGTCTAAAGCTGCCTGGTAACTGCCTAATGCCATGGCCGCTACCATCAGCCGGGTGTATCCAAAAACCTTGTTGGCCTGTTTCATGCCCATGCCCGGCTCGCCACCGATGAGGTTTTCAACGGGAACAAAAACATCAGTGAAGGACAGGGGAGATGTGTTGGACGCCCTGATGCCATGTTTTTCTTCACCTTTGCCTTGAACAAAACCCTGAGTCCCCTTTTCAACTACAAAAAATGCCGGTCCTTCCGGAGTGTTTGCCAAAAGCGTAATAAAATCGGCATAACCGCCCGTAGAGATAAATTGTTTTGTTCCGTTAATTGTGTACCCTGTGGTTTCACCGGCATCGTTTTTAACCGGTTCAGCCTTGGTCTTTATAGCCGCAAGGTTGCTACCCGCACCGGCTTCTGTCACAGCATAGGCTACAAGGGCATTTTTTTCGGCAATGGCGCCTAGCCATTTTTCCTTTTGATTTTCCGTACCGCCAACAATTATTGGGTCAGCTCCGAGCTGAATGGCAAAAAAAGCCGTTCCAATTCCCAAACATATTTTGCACATCTCAAAGATTACAGCGCAGCAATCTCGGGCACCACCGCCCATTCCACCGTATTCTTCAGGGATAAAAAGGAGCTGCAAACCGATTTCGGAGCCTAGCATTTCACGAATGACTTCTTCAGGAAAAAATTCATTTTTATCAAACTCGAGGATTTTTTCGCGAGTGAGAAGACGGTCTTTGAGTTGCCTCACGGTATCGATAACCATTTGCCTCAACTCTAAATCCAACCCTTTAAGTACAGGTCTCTCTCCACTTTCTGACATCGTCATCTATCTCATGTTCCTTTTCGATTTATTCTATGGTTTCAGTTATAGCACGGCACTTGTAGATACCTTAATTGGAGCATTAATGGCGGGAAAGCCAGGTTTCGCCGCAAAAGAGACAGCCGATCAAACCCGGCCCTTTAATGTGTTGGCGGGTCCATCCGATATCATGTTTTGACTTAAATTTCTTATAATTGAGTACAGATACAAGTAATATTCTGCGACAACCTATTGATTATTAATGAAAAAATAAATGTTAGATAATATGGTTCATGGTTGTGCTACTAGTAATTTAAACAAAATGGATTGTCAAGGGTTTTTGTATAAGGATCTTTTCGCCCCGGGAGCGACAACGTTGCCCGCCCGCCTCGCAAGCGATAGCGTTGCGGGCAGGCGTTATATAAAATCGTAATACGATTATATCTTGACTCGAATAATTCTATTGTGTATCAGAAGCTTATACCTAAGTTGTCAACAACCTTGATATCCTCTACGCAGTCTCCAGTAGCAAGGTTTAAAAGTACAAGAGATAAAACCATTTGACTATCTGTCCAACCCTGGCCTCCTTCTCGCACCTTTAAATGTCTTTGAATCGATTTGCTTAACCCGATTACCTTTGCTAAATCTAAGTACGCTGGCAAGCCTGC
>PVMS01046175.1_pt1 | contig 17804 bp, 16 predicted proteins | sample 1853461 | NCBI WGS metagenome assembly PVMS01 (sample SAMN08582032, study PRJNA380276) | Marine sediment metagenome, whole genome shotgun sequencing project. | isolation source: ocean sediment barecode stripped | collected 2017 | reverse complement strand
TAGCAGTGACGGCGTCGATCGGCATGGGGGCGAAATCGCGCTTGTCGGATTACGCCTGGATTGGGTGCGCATAGAGCACCCCGACGGTACGTACTTTGTTGACGTTCCCGGGAATCCTATCGGTTGATGCGGCCTACCGCTGCGCGGCAAATCTTCGCGGCACCTTACAGCGATTCGTCTTCGCGCAGATGGCTAGCCAATTCGTCGATCAAGGTTTGATCATGCCGCTTCGCCGCATGGCGGGCAGCCTGTGCTCTTTCCTTTATACGTTCAAGGTGCGCCTTTTGGTTGGCTAGAATCTGTTGTTGCAGCTCGCTGGTTTCATAGGCTTCTTGTTCTTGTAACCAGCTCGCTATCTCGTCTTCAAAGCGGCCGCGGCTTTCACTCTCTTCATGTTGATGAAGTTCCATGAATTCGCGGTTCGCATCGGCGGCCGCCTGCGCTTTACGCTGAGCCTCCTCGGCTGCCTCGGCGTTATCGCGCGCTTCGCTCGCCTCGGCTTCTAGCGCCGCGATGTCGCTTGCCAGTTTTTCTGCTTCGGCGCCCGTGCTTTTTTCTGCCGCTAAGGTCTTGATTTGCGCTTCGGCCGCACGCTGTTGTGCCAGCGCATCTTCCTTCTCATGCCTTAATTCGTCTAATGCAACACGCAATTCAGCAGACTCTTGTTCGAGGCGCTGGCGTTCCGCATTAAGTTTTTCCTCTTCTCGTACGCGTAGTAGTTCGTGTGTTTCCTTATATTCTTGAATGATCCTTTCTGCTTCTTCTGCCGCAGCGATTCGCGCAGCCTCGGCAGCTTCCTTCTCGCGACGCGCTCGTTCTAATTCCTCGGCATTACGCGCAAATTCGGCTTCGATCTTGTGTCGCTCCGAAACAATTTTCTCTTGCACTTCGTCACGCAATTTTTTTTTCTAATTCTACTTGCCGTAACTGCCGCTCCTCGGCTTCCTTGGAACTTTCGATCCGGGTCTGCTCCACTTCATGCTGGATACGCTGTGCTTCCCGTAAACGTGTCTTTGCGTCTGATGATTCCGTTTTTAGGCGTTCGCGTTCAAGTTTTAGTTCGCCCTCAGCCTCATCCTTCATCTTCTGCAGGCGCGCGAGTTCTTCTGCCTGCCAAGCGTAACTTTCGGCTAGCTTCTTCTCCTCTTCGCGCATGCGCCGTTCGGCTTCTAGACGCATTGTCTCGAACTGTGCTTCCTGGTCTAGACGTCTTTGCTCGGCATCAGCTTCGGCGATTTCTTTTTGCCGAGTAATTTCTTCCTTGATACGTTGGGCGTCGTCGAGCACTGCTTTTGCGCGCTGAGCATCGTCCGCCAGCCTATCCTGTTCTTCCTTCAACCGAGCGGCAACCTCTTCATCCATCCGGCGTTTTGCCGTTTCGGCTTCTTGTTTCAAGCGACGTGCTTCTTCGAGCTGGGCGTTTGCTTCTGCCAGTTCAGCCTTCTCTTTTTCCTTCAGACTCTTAGCCTGCTCCGCCGCGGAACGCTTCGCCTTAACCAACTCTTTTTTCAGTTGCCGAGCTTCTTCCGCCTGTCGATTTGCCTCTTCGAGATCGGCCACTCGTTTCTTTTCGAGTTCTGCCGCTTGCTTCTTGGCTTCCCCCTTAGCCGTAGCCAATTCTTTTTTCAGCGCTTGGGCTTCTTTGAGTTGCTGTTCCGCTTTATGCGCTTCCTCAGCGAGACGCTGACGTTCTGTCTTTAACGTTTGCGAGGCCGCGGTGGCGACTTGTTCCCGCGCGAGTTCTGCTTGTTCCTTATATTGTCTGGCCTCTTCGAGCTTAATATTAGCCTTAGCCAATTCTGCTTTCAGCGCCTGTGCCTTAACTTCTGCGTCGACGACATCATCGGCGTCAGTCAGATGCAATGTACTCGACGGATCCTGTTCGATTTCGGTCTGATGTGAGGCCGGAACCAAGGCAGCAACGGTGATCGGAAGGTCATCGGACGAATTCGGCTCAATCGTGAGCTCACCGTCGCTCGCCTCGGAATTGCTTAAGTCATCTGAAAACCGCTGCTCAACCGCGCTTAGGATCCCGTATTCCAACAATCCGCCACGAAGACAATGAACATCGAAGCCGCGCTCGGATAGTAAAAACGCTGCGACTGAACTGCGCGACCCACTATCGCAATAAACGATATAGGTCTTATCTTTATTCAAGCGCTCGGCGTGCATTCTCAGGGTATTCAACGATTGATTGATACTTCCCTCGATCGCACCGTTGGCATTCTCTTCCGGGAATCTCACGTCGACCCACTGTGCGCCTTCTTCTCTGACCCGACGTTGACCTTCTTTCAGATCAACAGCACTCAGTAATGGTGTTTTGATGAGTTCTACGAAGTCGTCCTTAACCAGGCGCATGAGCTCGCCGTCAGACAGCATCCTCACATTGGCGTTACGCTCCGAATCGGACACCAGGGCTTCTTCTCCAAACGAGTCCCCAGGTCCGAGTTCAGCTAATTTAATCGGGGCTTTGCCCTTAGCCGTTTGCCGGGTTACCTCACAACGACCCTGCTGGATGATATAGTAAAAATCCCCAGGTGCGTCCTGTTCGACGACGACATCGTTGGCTTTGACCGAAATTGATTCGAGTTTGGTAAATATTCGCTGAATATTGGCGGCCGGGACACGGGAGAATAATTCCGATTGGAGCATCCGCGTCATCCAATCGCCATCGTCTGCCGCGTTAATTTCGCTGACCTTAACTTGCTGCGTGTCCGCGGCGCCGTCGATCGCCAGCAACTTGTCCATCAATCCCCGATCGGCGCGTAGCACGGTAACCCGCGTTTTAGCCCGCGCTGAGAGTTGCCTTGGCTGCAGTTGCGCAAGCGGGTGAACGCCGTCTCCGAGCCCGCCTTCGAGTTTTTTTACCAACTGGCCTTGAGCCAGTAATTCGAGCCGCCCTTCCAACAGAAAAAATGCGTAGTTATCGCGGTCGCCTTCACGAAATACGAATTCCCTCGGCCCAAACTCAAGCGCTACCGCCTGCGCCAACAATTGCTGTTGACGTTGCGGGGACAGCCCGTTAATTGGCACGAGCATCTGAAAGACGCTCTCAAATCGCTCTTCTAATGCTGCCATTGCGGCCATTCGGCTAAAACCTTCCTCCACACTCGGGAGCTGCGCGACATGATTGTCTCGGACACCTTCAACAGTTAAGCAACCGTAACGGTGATGCGCAGGGGCTCCAGTGGGTCTTTGTGATAATGGTCACGCAATGTCCGACACAACATCGGAAACTGTGATCCTAGTCACCACTGATCCAGAGAGAGGCGGGCGAGGGGTTTCGGGCTTGCCGAAAATCCATTTGAGATTAAATTGCTAACCAACACTGCCGTCACCCATCATTGCGCATATCCGTGCATTTTGCTTTGATTATTCCCTGCGGCATTTCGAGCCGATCAACGAGTCGTGCCAAGGGGCATTACCCATCTCACCTTGGCAATAAACCAGTGGATATTCGATCGCGAAAACCGATGCCACACTTTTTTACATTTGAGCGTAGAATTCTACATCGATTTTTAGCCGACGGCGAGAACGAGATCTGGTGACCGACACCGAAGAAAAATCTATTCAAAGGCGGATCTATGAATTACAGATTGAACATCGAGACCTGGATGAAGTCGTCAGCAGATTGACCGCGGAAATCAATGTCGACCAATTGATGATGCGCCGGCTCAAGCTTCGAAAACTAAGGCTAAAGGACCAAATATCTAGACTTAAGAGTGAGTTAATTCCAGATTTGGATGCATAACATTAACAATTAAACTAAACGTCAGGTAACTATGACCGAAGAACAAGACGCCCTCCTCGAGCGCCTAGCCTTGCTCGTGCCGATTAACAATCTCGGCGCGGCGCAGCAGGAGCAAGTCCTGCGGGGCGCGGAAATCATCGACATCAAGAAGAAGGACTACGTTTTTCGCCAAGGCGATCGCGATGATTGGTCTTACTACGTCGTCGAAGGCGAAATCGAACTGTACGCCGACGACCAATTAATCAAACGGGTCGTCGGTGGCGAAGGTGCGTCCTTTCAAGCTCTGGCCCAGCTGCAACCACGCCAGATGTCGGCGCGCGCGCGAACCAAGCTCAAGGTGCTACGGGTCAATCGCGGTCTATTAGATCGCCTACTTAGCGCAAACAGTAGCCCGGATCCTACAGGACCTGCCATTGAAGTCACCGAGCTGGAATCCGGCGAATCGGGAGACTGGCTGACCGATATGTTGCAATCAGAATTGTTTGCTCATGTGCCGCCGTCGAACATCCAAAGATTGCTCGATACGCTTGAGTCCGTCGAGTTTAAGGCTGGTGATGTAGTTATTGAACAGGGCACGCCAGGCGACTATTACTATGCGATTCAATCTGGACGTTGTGAAGTATTACGCGTCGCGAAAAACGGTAAACCGATAAAACTGGCTGAACTTGAACCTGGCGCAAGATTCGGTGAAGAAGCGCTCGTGTCAAACGCAAAGCGCAACGCCACTGTGAAAATGCTGACCGATGGCGAATTGGCGCGTTTGACTAAAGAGGAATTCATCGAGCTGATAAAAACCCCGGTGATGCGCAGTTGCACTTTGGACGAAGCGCGTACCCTCGTCGCACAAGGCGCCCGTTGGTTGGACGTCCGCTTTCCAGAGGAACAAGCCGCCAATGGCCTCGAAGACAGTCTGAACATACCACTAAGTAATTTACGCAATGCCCACGATGACCTCGACCGCGAACAATACTACGTCGCTTACTGTGATACCGGTGGCCGTAGTTCCGCTGCCGCATTTCTATTGACGCAAGAAGGATTCGACGTGTCCTACGTTGAAGGTGGTGCGATCGACGAAGTACCGCCGGAACAATCAGTAAAACCAGCTGCAGCAAAGCCGGCGGAAAAGGAAAGGGAAGTCGCCCCACCAGAACCTGCGCCAAGCCCCGCGCCACAGGAAATCGTCGATGCCGACATCCGTGCGCAATCGCTTGCCGCAGATTTGGAAAAGGCGAACCTGCAAATCGAGCAAGCGCAACGTGTTATGGCTGAAGCACAGGTTGCGAAGCAGGAGTCCGATCGCCTAGTCGAAGAAAAGCTAACAGCGGAACGCGCGAAATTGGCCGACGAGGAAGCCAAACGGATTGCCGAGGAAAAACTTGAGGCGGAGCGAGCGAAAAAAATAGCAGCGGAGCAAGCTGTAAAGGCGGAAGGCGAACGGATTGCCGCCGAAAAACTTGCAGCAGAACGGGCCAAAAAGGCAGCAGATGAACAAGCTGCGAAGGCGGAAGCCGAACGGGTAGCTGCGGAAAAACTTCAGGCAGAACGAGCGAAGTTAGCGGAAGAGCAAGCTGTGAAGGAGGAATCCGGCCGTCGACTGGCGGAAGAACTGCAGGCAGAGCGGGCAAAATTGGCGACAGAGCAAGCCGCAAAGAAAGAAGCCGACCGCCGATTGGCCGAAGAACTGCAGGCGGAGCGGGCGAAGTTGGCCGCGGAGCAAGCCGCCAAGGAGGAATCCGACCGTCGACTGGCAGAAGAACTGCAAGCAGAACGCGAGAAAATTGCGCAAGCTCAAGCTGCAAAAGAAGCAAGAGACCGCCGAGCCGCGGAAATACTGCAGGAAGAGCGCGCAAAAATGGAAGAGGAGGCGGCGATAGTCGAAGCTCGACTGCTCGAAGCGCAACGGCTCAAAGATGAAATCGAACGTCAGCAAGCTCTTGCAGCGGAAGAAGCGGAGCAGCGACACCGCGAGCAGGAAGAACGTACGGTTGCGTTGGAACGTGAGGCGGAATTGCGGTTACAAGAGGAAGAAGACCGGATAGAGGAGATATACCGACAACAGGCCGAGAAACTCAACGATTTGGAGCAAGAGCGCGAAAAATCGAAAATCGAGCTAGACGACGCGTGGGCGGCGATCGAAACCGAATCGACATTATCCAAAGAGCGCCTCGAAGCGGCCAAGGTTCTTGAGTCCGAGCTCCAGCGCAAGGAAGAGAAAGTCACTGCGGAATTAGAGAAAAGAGAAACAGAGATGCGTGCTGCGTTGCAGGCTGAACTCGATAAAGAGCGGAAAAAGCTTGAAGCGGAGTTTGCCAAGACCGCGGAGGAAATTGAAACAGCCCATCGCGAGCAGGAAGCGGCAGAAACGGCAAAAAGAGCGGCGGCGGAAGAAGCCCAACGGATTATTGAGGAATACAAAGAGGCGCAAGAAAAACTTCAGGCCGAACAAACCGTCAAGCTAATTGAGGAGCGCAAACAAATCGAAGCTGATGCGGCGCATCTCATGGTGCAACTCGAAGAGGCCGCCAATGCCAGGGCTGAAGCCGAGGCAATCAAACGCGAAGCCGAAGCGCAGCTCGCCGATACGCGCGCACGATATCAATCGATAGATGCTACTGAAACGACTTTACGGGAAGAGATCGAAGCAATCGAAGAACGCGCGCGTGCCGCCACCGAGCGTTTGAGAAACGCTGTGACGATTGAAAATAATGCCGAAACCAAGCACCGGGAATCGGAAAAACGTCTCGAGCGCACATACGGGACCAGAAACGAGATCAATTTATTGTTACAAAAGGAGCTCGAGGAATGGGTCTCCGAACAAGAACGGATCCAAGGGTCGACCGCTCGGCGTGAAGAGATAGAGAAGCAGATGCACCAAACAGAAAGGATTAAAAACCGTGCCGTCGAAGCCCAACGACAATCGGTTAAGCATGATGCAAATCTACTCGACGAAATTGCCGCTCAATTGGGGGGCGACGTTTAAACCTCTACCCGAGTTTTTTTGACTTCCGAGGAACAGGTTAGGGGTGTCTATTCGATGGTTTTTCGGCGTGAAGTCAACCTGGAGCCGAAACCGCGGAGTAATCGTCGACGGCATAGTATTCGAGTAATCTATAGGCAAAATACTCGTCGATAATTCGCTGAGCCGTAGGCCGCGGTTCAAGAAATTGCAGTCCAATTATGCAACAGGGCTCTTCAGGAACCGTGGTTAGATACGTTAGTCGCGAACACACCGATAAGGTCTCTGTCCGCTCGTTTATCGGAATGGCGATAGCTGTCTGGAGGATCGGCGCGTTACTTGGACAGATTTTCCCGCCGCCCGGATGCAATACTTGCGCAGTCGCAGCATTGCAGCGTACTTAGATCCCGTCTGGCGCAATATTCAGCAACCGCGCAGCGCAATGCTGACCACTGCTGTTGCGGAATGCCACGCAGATGTCTAGTTTAAAGCGCGGGTAATTCCGTTGTTCGTCCAGTTTCTCCACGAGTTGCCAGGCGACATCCGCTTCTTGCACTGTGTTCGTAGGACTTGACGTTGCCATCGATCGATCGTCTCCGCTTGCTAATTTTCCTCAGCTGAGAGCCTAGGACACCGCATCCCTAAGTTACGCGACCAAGTTCACATTCTTCTCCGCATCTTCTGGATGATAACAGTCGTTAACAATGACCAACCATTCCGGCCGCCGCCACTACTCGTGTGGCAAGCTTTGCTTCAGCACCTGGGTTTCAGCAATGGCCAGTTCCCGTTGCAGGTCGTTCAATTGCGCAAATGTCATGTCTGCATTCGAGTTGGCAACTGCAACCCCCGACTCGGCTGCAAGTCGAAACCAGGCATAGGCTTTAATTGGATCGGAGGCGATTCCATTACCGTTTAAATAAGCTGAACCAAGTGCGTTTTGCGCCATCCCAGATCCCACCTCAGCAGCTTTGCGCCAACTGTCAATCGCCCGGCCAAGGTCGCGCTGCACGCCCAAGCCGCGCTGGTACATAATTCCGACGTTGTAGCCTGCGTCAACTTCTCCCTCGCTGAATGCACGCTCCCACCAACGTAATGCGCGCGCGTAGTCGCGTTGGACGCCGTCGCCCCGATAGTACGCCAACCCCAGGCGATGAGCGGATTTCGCGCTACCTTGATTGGCCGCGCGCAAATACCATTGAACGGCTTCCTCCGGCGCGCGCGCAACGCCCTCTCCTAGCTCCAACAAGTGAGCCAAATTGTGCTGGGCTTTTGCGCTCCCCTGCCGCGCTGACTTTTCATACCACTTTGCAGCGGTCTCCGGATCGGCTATCACCCCCCATCCCTGATGATACATAACCCCCAAGTGGTACTGCGCATCGCGCTCGCCGGCGTCGGCCAGTGGGCGATATTGCGTCATCGCCGCACCGTAATCACCGTCCTCGAACGCCGTAAGTGCGGCGCCAGGGTCGGCCCAGATCGCGACCGAGTGAGCGAGAAGCAATCCTATTGTTCCAACGAATCGCATCGTCAACGGGTCCTCAACTAACAGCAAATGGTTCCGCGCGGACCGCATGCATTACAATATTGTATTGTCCATAACTTCGAGAGGCTCAATGTCAAACAACCGATTCGCCGGTACCGATACATACGTTGCCACAGAAGACCTCATGATGGCAGTAAATGCCGCCATCACACTAGAACGCCCACTGCTCGTTAAAGGTGAGCCAGGTACTGGGAAAACGATGCTGGCCGAGGAAGTTGCAAAAGTGCTCGATGCGCCGTTAATCCAATGGCACATCAAGTCCACGACCAAGGCAGCCAAAGGCCTTTACGAATACGACGCCGTCGCTCGATTGCGAGACTCACAACTGGGCGACGACCGCGTCAACGATATTCGTAACTACATCATCAAGGGAAAGTTGTGGGAAGCATTCGGAATGGACCGTAAGCCGGTTTTATTGATAGACGAAATCGATAAGGCGGATATCGAATTCCCCAACGATCTATTGCAGGAACTCGATCGAATGGAATTCTTTGTTTATGAGACGAAGGAGACGATCAAAGCTGCGCAAAGACCAATCATTATTATTACGAGTAACAATGAAAAAGAGCTACCCGATGCTTTTTTGCGCCGGTGCTTTTTTCATTACATTCAGTTTCCAGATCTCGAAACCATGGACACCATCGTCAAAGTCCATTATCCAGACATAAAAAAGCGTTTGTTGGCCGAAGCGATGGAGTGTTTTTTTGAATTGCGGGAACTGCCTGGGCTGAAGAAAAAACCGTCGACCTCGGAATTACTAGACTGGATAAAGCTTCTGGTGGCGGACGACATTCCGCCGGAAGCATTGCGCGAGAAAGATTCGCGTAAGGCGATCCCAAAACTTTACGGAGCCTTGCTCAAGAACGAACAGGACATGCATCTGTTCGAACGACTCGTCTTCATGTCGCGGCGTTCCGGTGCTAACTGATCTCTTCTACAACCTGCGCAAGGCGCAGATACCGGTTTCCATTACCGAGTACCTGACCTTACTAGGGGCGCTCGATTGTCATCTTGCCGGATTTAGCACGGATTCGTTCTACTACCTTGCACGTTGCACGCTGGTTAAGGACGAGCGTTTTTTCGATCGGTTCGATCAAATATTCAGTGATTACATTCACGGCAAGGAATCTATTTTTGACGAAATCATCGGCGAAATACCGCTCGATTGGCTGAAGAGGCAACAGGAACTCAACCTTACGGACGAAGAAAAGGCACTGATTGAGAGCCTTGGCGGTTGGGATAAGTTAATGGAAACGCTGAGGGAGCGGCTCGCGGAGCAGAAGAAGGAGCACCACGGCGGCAACAAAATGATCGGGACGGGTGGAACGTCTCCGTTCGGAGCAAACGGCTACAATCCGGAAGGCGTGCGTATTGGACAGAACGAATCGCGCCAAGGTCGCGCTGTCAAAGTCTGGGATCAGCGCAACTATGCCAACTTAGATGATCAAGTAGAACTCGGGACGCGCAACATCAAGATCGCATTGCGCCAACTTCGTCGCTTCGCCCGGGAAGGCGCCGAAGAAGAGCTAGACCTTGATGACACCATTGGTTCGACCGCGCGCAACGGTGGCTTTCTGGATATTAAAATGGTCCCAGAGCGCCACAATATGGTCAAAGTGCTATTGTTTTTGGATGTCGGCGGATCCATGGATCCGCACGTTAAGATCTGCGAAGAACTGTTTTCGGCCGCGCGTAGCGAATTCAAGCATCTGGAATATTATTACTTCCATAACTTCATCTATGAGTCTGTATGGAAAGATAATCAACTACGCTCGAACGTGCGCGTGCCGACGACGCAGGTCATGAACACCTATAGCGCAGATCACAAAATCGTTTTCGTTGGCGACGCGACCATGAGTCCCTACGAAATCATGGCAGTGGGCGGAAGCGTTGAACATTGGAATGAAGAGCCTGGCGCCGACTGGATGGCTAGGATGATGGCTTTATATCCTTACGCGGTTTGGTTAAATCCCCAACCAGAGGATTACTGGGGCCATATACCGTCGATAACAATGACGAAAGAGCTCGTTTCTGATCGCATGTTTCCGCTCACAGTCGACGGCCTAGAGCGCGCAATGAAAGCGCTAAAAAAATCTCACTGATCGAAAAACGCATGCCTTGGACGAGGCTGTCGCATAGGTTGTCGGCGTCGTGTTTGTGCGCCATTGCCGCCCTTACTCCCCACGTCACAAGCGCTACCTTAACCGCGGATCAGATTGCGATCATTGTTAATGACAACGATCCGACAAGTGTTGAGGTAGGGGAATACTATGCCGCACAACGGCGCATACCAGCCGCCAACGTGGTCCATGTAAATTTTCCGCACAAAGTCCCTTCCATAAATTCAGAGACGTTCAAGCGAGTCTTCGACCAAGTACAAAAGCAAACTCCACCTCATGTCCAAGCTTATGGTCTTACGTGGACGTTACCGTACCGCGTTGATTGCATGTCGATTACCTCAGCCTTTGCGCTGGGTTACGCGACGCGATACTGCGCGAAGGGCTGCCGGGCGACCGCACCAAATCCTTACTTCAACAGCGCAAGCCTGCAGCCGTATACCGATTATCGGATCCGCCCAACAATGGCGATTGCGGCTAAAACGGTCGAAGATGCAAAGATCCTCATCAACCGAGGCATCGAGTCGGATTTCACATATCCTCAAGGTAAAGCGTATCTCGTAGTCACTAAGGACAAAGCACGAAGCTCTCGCGCACCTTTATTCGCACTCGCAAAGCGCCGGCTTTCATCGCAAATTCCGGTGTCGATCGTGCTGAGCGAAGGGATCCGCGATAAGTTTGACATCATGTTCTACTTCACGGGCAGTAAAAAAGTACCATTTCTTGAATCGATCGGGTTCCTACCCGGGGCAATGGCCGACCACCTCACGTCGGCCGGCGGCCAATTAACCAAGAGCAAACAAATGAGTGCGTTACGATGGCTCGATGCAGGGGCTACTGGCAGCTATGGGACGGTTGTCGAGCCGTGTAACTTTCCACAGAAATTCCCTAACCCGGCAACTGCCATGAATTACTATCTGGCTGGCGACACGCTTGTCGAAGCGTATTGGAAAAGCGTTATATGGCCCGGGCAAGGAATATTTATCGGTGAACCACTGGCAAAGCCATATGCCGTTCGAAACGCAAACGATGAGAAGCAATGAGTGAAGATTTAGGCGACACGCATTCGACCAGGGTGGCGTGGTGGCCGACGGCGGTATACATCGCCCTTATCGTGGTCGGCATACCCTGGTACTGGCCCGCGGACAATCACCTCATCGTCCTGGGTATGCCGGGATGGGTGATCGTCGCCATCGTTGTGTCGTTCGTCGGGTCAGTTTTCACCGCATGGCTGCTGTGGCCGCCATGGCCGGATGAATCAAGCGGTTCTGACCAAGAACATAAAACTTCCGCCGGAGATCCGAGCTAGACAATGGAGGCGTTGTTACCTTTCGGCACCGGTGCATGGATTTTCATTGGCGTCTATCTCCTTTCTCTGATCGGCATTGGAATTCTTGGAAAACGTGCACGCAAGGAAGACTCGCTCAGTGATTTTTATCTCGCTGGATCGGGATTCGGCTTCGCTATTTTGTTCCTGACCCTGTTCGCGACGCAATACAGCGGCAATACGTTTTTTGCCTTTACCGGTGCAACCTATCGTATCGGCTATGCCTGGATCGTCAGCTTACATTTCATGACCGCCGTGATCGTCTGCTATTTAATCTACGCCCCGCGTCTCTACATTCTCGCGAAAAGAAAAGGTTACGTAACCCCAAGTGACTATGTAGAGGATCGTTTCCAGAAAAAGATCCTAACTGTGATTGTTACGGTGACCTTGATCGTCGTGCTGTGTAATTTTCTGCTCGCGCAATTAATGGCAATGGGTCGAGCCATGCAGGGCTTGGCGCAGATCGATCAAGATACCGCGTATATCGGCGGCGTCATCGTGCTCGCTCTCATAATGGTCATTTACGGCACGCTTGGAGGATTACGCGCTGTTGCATGGACCGACGCGATCCAGGGTGTGATCCTCGCGCTCGGATTCGGTGTGTTATTGGTATTGCTGTTCGAACGCTACGGCCCGCTTGTTGAGGCGACCCAAGTTCTTTTAGCGAGAGATTTGGCTGAGGGTAGCCACAAAGCGCTGCCACCGACAGCGTTGCAGTATCGTGAATGGCTGAGCTATATCCTTACAGCCGGATTCGCGGTTTCACTCTATCCCCAAGCGATTCAGCGGATATACGCGGCACGCTCGGGATTTGCGCTCCGCCGCAGCCTAGCGGTGATGGCGTTCATGCCGCTGCCGACGATGATAATTGCTCTCATCGCCGGAATCATGGCGGCCGCTTATATTCCGGGGCTCGAAGGTGCTGCCTCTGATCAAATATTTGGTCGCGTATTGCGCGACATTCAAGCACATTCCGCGCTCGGCTACGGCCTCGTAGTAGTGCTTCTTTCAGCCGTGCTCGCAGCAATGATGTCGACCGCCGATTCTGCTTTATTGTCGATCTCATCGATGTTTGTCAAAGATATTTACGCGCGTTTTGTACGCCCCCAAGCCACCCAGGCGCACCTGACTCGGGTGGCAAAAGCTTGTTCGTGGCTTACGATTGTGGCTCTGGTTTTACTGGCGATTGCGCTCAGAAATCACGCTTCACTTGTTACGCTGATGGATCGAAAACTTGATTTATTAATTCAGATGGTCCCGATATTCATGCTCGGGCTGCGCTGGCCCGGACTTACAGGAGGGCCAGCGCTGGCCGGGCTTTGCACCGGGATCTTGCTGGCAATGTTACTCGCCTTCGGCGGATTCGATTTTGTTCAAAACGGCAAAGTCGCTGGGTTCCACCCAGGACTAATAGCCCTGCTACCGAACCTCGCAATAGCCGTTATCGGCTCACACTGGGTCAACAAACGCGCCGCCAACTTCGCGCTAGTACGGTGACGTATAGCGTCACTTCCTGATTAAATTTGTCACCTGGGACCGACAACAGCCTGAGTGCCGACGCGGTAGATCGATTCCAAAACGCGAACTCGATCACACATCTCTGGGCAGAATTTGATCTGCATCTCAATTCTATACAGGCAATCGGCAATGCTGCTCAGCTGGAACGCTAATTGCCTATTGTTAGCTAATAAAAAAATTTACCCGTTGGAGCAGCGCCAATGAACGTCATGTATCAGATTAACCCGGAAGTCGTGGAGTACGAAGGCTACGTCGACCTCAACGGGCAATTTATCCCGTTTTCCATGGCTGATGAGGTGTTCACCCGGGCTCGTTCCGTTGGCGCCCGTGTGTTGCTGCGCTTGGAGCTCAACGAAGAACAAGAACTAAGCGGAATTTTCTACACCAACGACACTGGATTATGCGCGTAACAAAAACAGAATATTCCACCTCTGCCCGAGGTTGAAACCAGCGAATTTAGCGCTCGACCAATCCCAACGCTCGCCAGTAATTTCACTAGTTAATCCAAGATAATTATCGCCGCCACGGTGCTACCATGCACCGACATGGCGGCCCGCAAAACTAACTCTAAGTTACCTCTAACTTTCCTTTGTTCCCTGCTGAATTTCGGCGTCGCCGGGTGCGCTGACTCGGTAACGGGATTCTATCCGCTAGAGGCCGGGCGCTGGTGGTACTACCGAACTGAAACGACCATCCTCGACGATAAGCGAGAACAACGCTTTCTTGTCGCTAAGCTCGGTAGGGGCGAGCACGCGGGGAAAAAGGTATATCTTCAGCGACAATCAGCGGGTCGAGAGCTCTATTTCCAGCGCACTTCGCGTGGCGTCGAGCGGGTCGGTACACGTGTTGGCGTTGGCGAATCACCAACCTTAGAATCTCCGACTTTGGTTTTGCCAGCCAATCTTGAATTGGCCAGTAGTTGGACCACCACGTCCCGACTCGCGCTAATTGAAAGCCGAACGTTTGCTCGTCAAGACAAGCTCCGCAATGTCAACTTGCCCGTTGATTTGACCATGTCGGTCGCATCAATAGATGAAACCATAAGCGTACCGGCCGGAACCTTCGGATCTTGTATTCGCCTGGATGGGACGGGAACAAGGACCGTGAGGACCGACCGCGGAAATGCGAGTGCAACGGTAACCGTAACCCTCCAGGAATGGTATGCACCAGGGATCGGCTTAGTCAAAACTACGCGCTCTGAAAATTCTGAGAGTCCGTTCTTAAAGACCGGCTACTTTACACAAGAATTATTGCAATTTGAGCATTGAACTCCGCGCGAAGCGCTAGCCAACAAGACCTGCAAACCGTTGTGGAACAACTTGACCTTGCGAGTGGCAACCACGTGCTATAGGCTCGCGCCGGCCGGACGAACCCGGTAGCGGACGACAACACGGATCTCAAATGACCCCGAGCGAACTATCAAGCTACGCCAGAGACGGATACAACCGTGTCGCCATCACACGCCATGTACTTGCAGATCTCGATACGCCACTTAGCGCCTACCTCAAGTTGGCGGCCGAACCTTTTTCGTATTTGCTGGAGTCCGTCGAAGGCGGTGAGAAGTGGGGCCGTTATTCCATCATCGGCCTGCCCGCGAAAGTTATCTTAAGCGCGGTAAGAAGCGAAATCACGGTGACCCAAAACGGGGACGTAATCGCGCGTGCTACGAGCGCCGATCCCTACCTCTTTGTTCGCGAATACCTTGCCCGCTTTAAGGTTCCACCTAACGATGAGATGTCACGATTCGCAGGTGGCCTGGTCGGTTATTTTGGTTACGATACGATCCGCTACGTCGAACCCAAATTGACCAATAGTGCCCCGGTCGATACGCTCGATACCCCCGACATTTTACTCATGTTGTCTGACGAATTTGTCGTATTCGACAATCTCAAGGGCGAAATCCAGTTCGTGTGTTACGTGGATCCTTCGGCCACTGGAGCACTTAGTGAAGCGGATCGAAAATTAGAACTATTAACCGGCCGTTTGGAACAACCAATTCCACCGACTTCCCAACGACCTGCGGTGGCAACATCCGTCGAACCGACATTTTTATCCGAGTATGGGCACGATGCGTTCGTTAATTGTGTAGAAAAAGTTAAGCAATACATACTTGATGGCGACGTTATGCAAGTCGTGCTGTCCCAGCGATTGTCTACCGAAATCGCAGCACCGGCCGTTGATGTCTACCGCGCACTCAGACATTTGAATCCATCACCGTATCTCTACTTCATGGACCTCGGTGATTTTCACATTGTCGGGTCGTCGCCTGAAATTCTGGTGCGATTGGAAGGTGACACGATCACGACACGTCCGCTGGCAGGAACGCGTCGTCGAGGAAAGTCTCCGGCTGAAGACGAATTGTTAGAACAAGATCTCCTTTCGGATCCGAAAGAACTCGCAGAACACTTAATGCTGATTGATCTCGGCCGCAACGACGTCGGCAAAGTCGCAGCGACCGGCAGCGTCGAAGTCACCGAGAAAATGGTGGTTGAAAAATATTCCAACGTCATGCATATCTCATCGAACATCGAAGGGAAAATCGCAGCAGGAAAAGATGCGATCGATGTGTTGCGTGCGACCCTGCCGGTAGGTACTTTGTCAGGAGCGCCGAAGATACGCGCAATGGAAATCATCGACGAGCTCGAACCCGTTAAACGTGGCATATATGGTGGCGCGGTGGGTTATGTATCGTGGAACGGAAATATGGACACAGCGATCGCCATCCGCACGGCCATTGTTAAGGATAAAAAGCTCTTTATTCAAGCCGGGTGCGGGATCGTCGCCGATTCAGTTCCGCAATCGGAATGGGAAGAAACCATGAATAAAGGTCGCGCAATGTTCAAAGCCGTGGAGATGGCAGAGCGCGGCCTTCGCTATGAATCAAAGACCTCTTGAGGAATGCGAACCGCCGACTTTAGTCGATCACAACCGCGACCATCCCCGCGTCGAGCCCTTCTTCGCCTTCGTTGACGTTCACTGCAGACACCGTGCCATCCGCAGGCGCTTCATGCGGCACTTCCATCTTCATCACTTCCATGATGAATAGTGTGTCTCCGGCTTTGACCTCATCACCGGGTTTGACCATCACTTTCCACATGTTGCCCGCGGTTTGCAGTTCGACTTCGTGCGCCATGCTTTAGTTCTCCACGATTTAAACCTTGTAACGTTCTCCGAATTTATTCCGGAGATGATTCGCGTCTACGCGCCAGTGTTCAAATGATACTTTCTTCGCTACATAACGCGGTGATGTCACGCGCCTTTTGTTGGGCTTGGTCAACCGAGATTACATCGAACGAGATAAGTTCGCTCGGTTTTGCCTGTCCGAGTTTCCAGAAAGCACATTGTGGCACAGTGTATGGATTGATGAATCCACCCCCACTAGGGCCATCGCTAACGAGAATGATCGGCGTTTGACCGGCGAGGTTTATCGCCCCGACCGGATAACCCTGATCGATAATGTTCGCCGGGTCCGACCCGTGCTCCGGCCGTTTGTGATGGGCTTTTTCCGTAAATGTCCAATCCGGTCCTTCGAGACGAAACCCTGAGCGATCACTCTTGGCCGAAAGTTTCCACTCCGTCGTGAGGAAGCGCTCGTGCCCGGCTTCGTCGATCCAGTCATCATTTGGCCCCCGCACCACCTCGATTTTCCAGCGCTTGTTGGTCGCAAGCTGTGGCCGCGCCGATTCTTTGACCTTCCGCCCGGGCTTGCCGTTACCGTCAGCGACAGGAACGACCTGCTCGGCCTGAATGGCGTGTCCGCCCATACCACCGACCCCAGCCTTGTGGAACGTCGACTGGGACCCCAGGAACTCAGAGCAATCGATCCCGCCGACGAACCCGACGTAGCCGCGAGCGCCGGTCTTGGCAAACGCCATTTCCAAAACGTCACCGGCACTGACGGCCACACTTTCCCACATCGGTATCAGTTCACCGTCGACCTTGGCCTGCATATCCGCGCCGGTCACCGCGATCACGCTGTCGCGCTGGAATCGCAGGGTCGGACCGATGAACTGGCATTCCAGGCCAGCGGCACCGGGTTCATTACCGACAAGAACGTTCGCGAGTCTAAGCGACCAGGAATCCATCGCGCTGGACCAGGGGAATCCCAAATTCAAATACCCGAAACGACCGGGGTAGTCTTGTACGCTAGTCTCCAGGCCAGGTTTGATCACTTCAAGCATTCGATGGTCCTCGTTAGAATCTCTTGCTGGTATCCAGTTGCTCTGCCCAAGCTTTGTAACGGTTCAAAGATATCCGCTGATACCCCGTAATATTCATTACGTAGGTGCCTTCTTCCACCTTGCGTTCTATTTCGTTGAATTCTTCGATCGAACAGGGAATGAATTTCAGCCTGTCGGTCGGCTGCAGCAGCCAGAGTTGCGACTCGAATTGCGGAAGCCGCTGTCGCGCATCCCAGATCGGTACCGGCGTGCGAGCGAAGATCTGGTAGCCGCCAGGGCCGTCGACCGGATAGATCGCGGTCGCTCCCCCGCCCATGCCGATCGTTCCGCGCGGGGTAAACGTCCGCGGCGGATTATATTTGGGCGCGGTCAACCTGCAACGCGGGTCCAGCGGCATGAGAAACGGCGTGC
>PVMS01142416.1_pt1 | contig 17807 bp, 19 predicted proteins | sample 1853461 | NCBI WGS metagenome assembly PVMS01 (sample SAMN08582032, study PRJNA380276) | Marine sediment metagenome, whole genome shotgun sequencing project. | isolation source: ocean sediment barecode stripped | collected 2017 | reverse complement strand
CTGGATCTGGTAGAGACCCGCGGAGCTGGCCTGGCTGGTGGCGCGCACGCTCAGCTGGGAGTATTCCGACGACATGCTCTACGATCCACAGAAAAACACCGAGATGGCAGCACTCTACCTAGACATTCTGTTGTCGACGCACGATGAAGTGGAATTGGCACTCGCGGAGTACAACGGCGGCCCGCGTAACGCCCACTACTTCCGCGCCGGCAGCAGCCGGCTCGCCGAAGAAACACGGAACTACGTGCCCAAGGTCATGGCGATCTACGAACGGCTGCGCAATCGTTTCGAGGGGCGTCTGACCACGTTGAATAGGGAAACCCCGTAGATTGACGCCGGCGTCTGGACCACGTCGATGAGCGAGATTTCGTATATTGACGTCTGAATAATCCGAGCGCGACCTACTGCCGACGTTCGAGGCGGCGATTGAACCGCGAACGCGTCGATCTCGAAAAAGCCAACAACAAGAGGCCCGTCCCCAAGATTGCCAAGGTTCCCGGTTCGGGGACGTTGGTGCGGACGTTGTCGTAGCCGAGCGTGCCACAGACCTGGAAACCTTCACACGGGCCCACGCCAGGGTTACTGCTCCCGATGACATCGAGCTGAATGATGCCGTTGAATCCGGAAACGAAGAACGTCTCGAAGCCAAAGACGTCATCGGTAACGAACTCCGCCGTCGTCGTGCTGCCATCGGCGAAGTGTCCGGTGAGCATCAGTATCTGATTCCTCGGAATGTCCACGTCCCACTCGGAAGCGTCGATACTTAGAATTGAAAACCCAAGGCCGCCGGGTCTCGTAATCTCCACCGGCCGGTTCGCGCCGAAGTCGGTGTCGCCCGTCCGCGAGTGATCGTGCAGCAGCCAGTCCGTCCCGTTTCCTGGCCTTTGCCCCGATTGGATCACATTGAGGTCGAAGGGCTCGTAGTGGCCATGAGCGACGAACACCTCGAAGCCGTTGACGATCTGAGTGGCATTGTTTTCCAACGTCTGACATGGGGGCGTCGTACACTCGGCTGGGGGTGCGGGCGCAATGCCCTCGAAATCGATAATGACCCCCGCATCAGCGCTAGAGCTAAATGCGAGAACGAATACTGCGAAAGTGAGCGCAGAGATGATCGTACGTTTCATAGCGTCTTCCTAAAGCAAACCCTGTTTGTATTATGAAGCATGACCCCTCGATGGCCCGTATTGCACGAAGCGTGCCACAGGCCAGTTCGGGCGAAAACGGTTAAGCCTTTCGTTTCTATGGGTTAGAACCAGGAGAGAAACCGCTCGCGTTGGAAGTTTCTCAGGACTGTAAGCGCGACCGACGAAGACCCTCTGCCTACCCCTATCTATCTAATCCATATAGACTTACGCGGAACTATTCCTCGTCGGGATCGTTGACAAGTGCCGGGGGCGGTCCGATCTGAAGGCCCTTCAGTCTATTGGGAGCGATCCCCTCGCGAGCTCAGGCCTAACAGTCCGGTTTCTTTACCCTCTCTGGGCCCGCCAGGTAGGCTTCACCTCGTGCCAATCGGCGTGATTTGGGGACGACTGGAAAGCTAGCCACTGCTTCTACTTCCGGGGCTGCCCCGAGCTCCGCACCATTCGCTTCTCGAAGATGGGCTCTTTCGCGCTCTGAATCGGTGCAGGCACCCGAATCGAGTTGCGTCTGGGGAGCAACAGACGGCTCTCGGTGAGCGTCTGCGTGCATTCTGCCACGCCAGCAGTCGAAGGATGTCTATGGCACGCTTCGTGCGTACCTCTTGAATTGTTTCCTCAAGGGCAGCGGGGAGGACGTATGAAAACTCCCAGGACTTATGTTTTTTGGCGTGCCTCCGTCGTCGTGATGGCTGCGATGATCTTCGGCTGCGGGGATTGGAGCCCAACAGGATCCACGAGCGTCGAGCCTGTCGACCCCTATGGAACCACTACAACACAATTCGTCTCGGCAGACGGTGCGGAAGACGTCGCGACCGACTCTTCGACAGAGGGCCCCGGAGCATGCGACACCATTAGCATCCGCCGTGCGGGTATCCGGTGGCAGCAGGCGACCATACAGTCCATCGATTTGTTCGTCCCTGTTGAATATGACGGGCCGGGACAAGTGTGGGTTCACGTCTGGCATCCAGAGCTGAACAACGGAGTCCTGCTCGCGACTGGGCGAGCCAACGAGACGTTTCGTGTCAAGATGCCCGAACCCTGCACAGCCCCGTCGAGCTCCTTCGATCTTCGGCTCGCCGTAGAGGTCGACCTCAACGGCGACCGCCACGCGGACGATGGGCTACAGTGTGACCGGCACCGAATGACGGTGACGCTCAAGTGCGGCAACGGGGAGCCCGTCTGCCCCGCATGTCTGCCGTAGAGGCGTGGAGCGTTCCCACTCCTGCGGACGCCCTATTCGGACACGTCCGAGGAGATGGACCAGAGCTCGTCACGGCTTGGAAGAGTCTTGACTTCGACGCGTACGAGGGCCTTTTGCTACGCGCGAAGAAGCGAGCTCATGGCAGTTCAACGACGTCGAGGATCGCCGGCGGATCGAGCGCCTGGCCGGCGTCTGGCCAAGTCAATTCGTGCGATCACGCAGATTGACGCCAAGCGGGCATCTACCCAGGTGGATTTCGGATCGGGACGCACCTCACCGCAGTTTGACGATGTCGCGGATGGCAATTTGTGGCTCAAGCGATTGACCATCCACCGTCTGCTGGTGGATCTTTCTCACGACATCCATCCCTTGGGTCACTTTCCCGAAGGCGGCGAAGCCCTGACCGTCGGGATTTCGGCGGCCCCCGAAATCGAGCTCCGGTTGATCGCCGACGCATATGAAAAACTCGGAGCTGGCCGTGCCGGGCTCGAGCCGGGCCATCGAGATGACACCGTCCTCGTGCAGGATACCCGTTTCGCGTGTCGTCTCGTGCCGGATAGATGGTAGCCCGCTCTCGTGATCGTCCTGACCCAACCCACCCTGAATGACGTCTATCTTGACGTCGTTGTCGGGTTGGTTGCCGAGGCGTACGACGCGATAGAAGGTGGCGCCTCGGAATCGCCGCTCATCGACATACTTCAAGAAGTTGGCCACCGTGACCGGCGCCCGCTCTTGGTAGAGCTCGATCTCGATGTCACCGAGGTCCGTCTGAATGAGCGCGCGCTGAGGGCCCTGGGCCGCACCTGACAGACTGAACAGGCCTAAAAGACTCAACCAAACGGTCCCCATCGCAAGTCTGGTCATGAGCCCCCTTTCGTCCTCTCGGGATCTACCCTCGGAGGAGCCGCGAAAGCAAGTAAGGGTTGACTCATTGGTGGCACCTGGACTCTAATCTCGATCCCTGAGTTTTGGGATTCATAGAGTTTTCAGCAATTTTCATGGAGCCAACGACATGAATATCAACGAGCGGAACACGCTTTTTCGCAAAGCCCTCGTTACCTACCGAAAAGGAGACACCCGCGCGGCGGCCGGTGTCTTTCGGCGCCTCATAGAAGATGGCAGCAACGACGCCCAACATCTTTCCTATCATGGCCTGTTGGTGGCCCTCACCGAAGGCAAGCTCGAAGAGGGAACCAGGCTATGCGCGCGGGCGCTTCGCGCCGCCCCCTACGATCCGGAAATGTATCTCAATCTGGCCCGGGTCCATTTCCGAGCACACAAGGGAAACTTGGCGGTCGAAATTCTGCGCAAGGGGCTGCGCATCGACGAGGACGATCGGGCGTTACGGCGCGAACTGCAAAGAATGAACCCGCGCGCGACGCCCGCCCTGGACTTCCTGTCTCGGAGCCATCCGGTGAACCGGTACATTGGGCTGACCAGGACCCGGCTAACCAAGCTTCTCGGTGGGGATGTCTCTCACATGATGTGCTAGCACTCAACCCAACCGTTGGCAGATGACCAGGGTGCGGTCATCGCTCGGCTCACCCGGTGCGAAGCGATCGAGCTCAGCCGCCGCTTCGGTCGCCACTTCCTGAGCCGGCTGGTCTCGCAAACGTCCGACCAACTCGGCCAGCCGCATCTCTCCGAACGGCTCTCCTGACGCATTTTCTGCCTCGGTGATGCCGTCGCTATAAAGCGTCAAGACATCCCCCTCCCCCAGCGTGACCGAGGCCTGCTCGTATCTCGCTTTCGGCAGGATCCCGACCACCATGCCGGTCGCACCGAGAAGCTCGATCTCACCTGAAGCACGCCAGATGATGGGAGGATTGTGTCCGCCGTTGGCGTAGACCAGCGCTCCGGTCTCGTAGCACAGCACCGCGTAGAACACGGTTGCGAATCGGCCGGGATGGGATGCGTCCACGAGCTGCTGGTTCGCTGTCTCCAAAAGCTCGGCAGGTGAGAGTCCTTGTCTGGAAAGCGCACGAAACGTCGCCTGAAACGTCGACCGGAGAAGACCGGCGGGAATCCCCTTGCCCGCCACGTCGCCCACGAGAAGCCCAATCTTCTTCGAGCCCGGTCGACCGAGAAAATCGTAGAAGTCGCCGCTCAAGATCCGCGAGGGCCGGTAGTAGACGCCAAACTTGAATGAGTCCGTCGAAGGAATGCGCCGGGGAAGCAGGGACCGATCCACCTCGCGCGCCACACGCAGATCGTCTTCCAACATCCTCAGGTCCTTCTCCCCCATGCATTCCAGACAAAGGGTTGCGGTCGGGCTTCCTAAGAGAACGTCATGTTCGACGGTACCCTCACACGCGCCGCACGGCACTTCGCCATTACCCTCGAGGCGCTGAAGAGCACGCTGCAGGCTGCCGAGCTCGGTGGCGGAGCGATGCTCCACCAAAGACGCTTCGGATAGCCACTCCATGAGGCTCTCTCTTCTCTCCCGCAGGAGACCGTGAAAGAAGTCGATATCGGTTGCGTTCATGTCTACCCTCGCTGACCCCGTCGTGAACCAGGGCGGTGAATCTCGATGTCCTCGATACGAAAGAGAGCTCGTTTGACTTCGAGCCCTCCTGTGTAGCCACCAATGGAGCCGTCGGCGGCGATGACCCGGTGGCATGGAACGACGATGGCGATCGGATTCTTGCCGAGTGCGCCGCCCACGGCGCGTCGGGCTTCGGGTTGACCGATCCGACGCGCGATAGCGCTGTAGCTCACGCAATGGCCGAAGGGGACGCGCGCCGTTGCGGACAAGACCTTGCGCTGAAACGGCGTCACCAGGCGAAAATCGAGGGGAAGCTCGAAACGCTTGCGGCGACCCGCCAGGTACTGACTGAGCTCGGCTCGCTCCTTACGGAGGCGGCGCTCGTCGCGTTCGGGCAAGAGCCCGCGATCGAAGAGCTGGCCCGCGAACTTGTCGTCGTTGGTCCGAAAGCTCACCCGGCAGAGTCCGCGGGCAGTCGATGCCATGTAGACCGGTCCAAACGGCCCTTCCACGTGACCGTAGAAAACATGACGCTCGACGAATTCCTTCTCCAGCTTCCGCTGGGCGGTCGAAAAACCTCTATCGGATTCCTGCCGATGAGCCCGAAACGCCGTGTCCAGCCACTGGTCTCGCGCGCCGTCCAGCCGGCACGCGTCACATTCGAGGCCATGACGCCTCGCCTGCTGCAGACGCTGTGTGCTCGCGTCGCCGACGAGATTTGCCAGCTGGATCTTTTCGAAGGTCCGACAATCCATGATGTCCTCCAAACTACTCACTGCTTGCTGCCAGACCGCGCCTTATCTTCGTCATCGCCTGATAGACGTGGGCGCGCGCTGTCGGTTCGGAACAATTCAACGTGGCAGCGATCTCGCGATAGGAGAGCTCCTGGTATTTACGCTGCAGCAACGCGACCCTTTGACGGGCGGGGAGTGCGCGAACGATGTCCCCGAGACAACTGACTAGGCGTCGAGTTTCCACCAGGCTCTCGAGATCGCCGTTGCTCTCCGCAAGATGCAGCGCTTTGTCCAGCGGCAGGGCTCGTCGAACTTTCTTGGCGCGCGCCAGGTTCATGGCGGAACGAGACGCGATGCGATAGAGCCAGGCTCGATGGTTGGCCTTTTCGGGCAAACGCTGAAACGCCCGAAACGCTCGAAAAAAGGTATCCTGGAGCACATCCGCGGCGTCTTCCCGATTGCCGGTCATCCTGTAGGTAAACCGGTAGATCTCCTTCTCGTACTTCCCCATGAGCTCTTCGAATCGCAACACCAAGGACCGCTCTCCCTTATTGCCTATAACACGCGAGGAGCCAACTTGTGAAAGCACATTCGCCGATTTCGGATCAGCTTGCGCCCGCCTTGGCGATGAGTGTAAACCTTTCCCCGATGACATCTTACCGAGGCCTTTCGCAGCTCCTCATCGCGGCTTCAGTCCTTTTCGGCCTCCCAGCGACCGCCGTCCCCTCAGAACAGCCGGTAGTTCGGATCGAGCTCTACACCATGGGGCCCGGAGACTATCTCTTCTCCAAATTCGGGCACGCCGCGCTCTGCGTCGTCGACCTCGAGGGGCGGGAAGGGCGCTGTTTCAATTACGGGACCGCGGACTTTTCGACCCCCGGTCCGCTGACCTGGGCGGTGATGCGAGGACGGGCCGAGTTCTGGGTCTCCGTCGCCTCTCTCAACGACATGCTTCGTCAGTACCGGGCCGAGGATCGAACTATCTATCGCCAGGTGCTACCACTAGATGGCCACGAGACCGCGGAGCTGAAGCGAGCGCTTGCCACGAACGCCCTCTCCGAGAATCGGAGCTACCAGTACGACCACTTCCTGGATAACTGCTCCACCCGGCCGCGGGATCTCATCGACCGAGCGACCGCCGGTGCCCTCCGTGCCGTTCCAGGAAGTTCTGTTGACGACTCGTTCACCTTTCGCGCGTTGATCCGCCAGAACCTGGAAAACGAGCCGTTTTACTTCCTCCTGACAGAGATATTTCTGGGACGCCCGATGGATCGGGCACGCTCCGAATTCGAAGCGATGTTCCTACCCCACGTCCTGAGAGACGCCGTCCGGAAGCATCTGCAGGTCGCTCCGGAAGTCGTCTACGCGCGACGAGCTTCGATTCGATCTCGACCACCTTTGGTCCTCGCGCACCGTCTGGCAATGGCGCTAGGAGTGGGGATCGCGGGCGGCCTGACCATTCTGATGAGCTCGCCGCAAGTATCGTCCCGGCTGCAAAGCCTATTCGCATGTCTCTTCGGAACATTGGGGTGTACGGTATGGGCCCTCGCCATCCTCTCTCCACTCCCTGAGCTTCGCTACAACGAGATCTTGTTGGTGTTTCTACCGACCGATTTTTTTCTGCTCCTCGGCTCGACGCGCGTGACCTTCCATGCAAGCATCTCTGCGAGCATCTACGCGGGCATCCGCGTGGCCGGGCTCATCCTCGTCGCCCTGCTGCTCTTGTCGGGAGTCTTGATCCAGCCGCTCGGGGCTGTTCTTGCGTTGACCCTGCCCGTTTTTTTCGGCCACGTGGGCTCGTGCGCTGGCTCCGTCGCCTCAGGCTCGCTAGAATGGCGACAAATGAAAACGAGAGGCCTTCGTGTCGCCTCCCTGTCTGTCATTTTGTCTGTCGTTTTGGCCGTAGTTTTGGCCGTAGTACTCCATGGTTCTCTGACCCACCGGCAGTCCCATGAGGAAACTCCGGCCAACCGGCTGAGCCAAGAATCCAGTCCCTACCTGCTCCTCCACGCGCACAACCCGGTCGACTGGTACCCATGGGGAGACGAAGCGATCGAAAAAGCGCGGGAAGAAGACAAACCGATCTTTGTCTCCATCGGTTACTCCACGTGCTACTGGTGCCACGTCATGGAGCGTGAAGTCTTCTCTAACCCCGAGATCGCCGAGCTCATGAACCAGTGGTTCGTCAATATCAAGGTCGATCGAGAAGAGCGGCCGGATCTCGACGACATCTACATGGTCGCCACGCAGCTGTTACTCGGGCGTCCGGCGGCTGGCCCAACTCGGTGTTCCTCACCCCGGAGCTCAAACCGTTCTTCGCCGGGACGTACTTTCCGCCGGAAGATCGGGGTTCTCTTCCGGGCTTCCCTACGATCCTGACCCGCGTTCGCGAGGCTTGGGCGAGCCAGCGCCCGGAAGTCGAAGCGTCGGCAGAACGGGTTTCTCAGGCGATGAGGACCATCGCTGCCGAGCGTCGGCAGCCGGGCGAGCTGCCTTCGCCTACCGAGGCGGACCGGGCTGTTGCGGACTTGAAACGACGCTTCGACGAGACGAACGGCGGCTTCAGCGAAGCACCCAAGTTCCCTTCTCCCGCCAATCTCCTCCTGCTTTGGGATCGCGCCGTCGCCAGGGGGGACGCCGAGGCCGGCCGTATGGTCATCGAGACATTGCACAAGATGGGGCAGGGCGCCATCTACGATCAGCTCGGGGGAGGCTTTCATCGCTACACGCTGGACGCTCAGTGGCGGGTTCCCCACTTCGAGAAGATGCTCTACGACAACGCCCACCTCGCAGAGCTCCTTGCCGTCACCGCGCAAGCGACCGGCGATCCGGACCTCGAGCGACTGGCCCGCGGCACTCTCGATTTCGCATTGCGCGAGATGCGCCTCGATGATGGAGGGTTCAAGTCCGCCATCGATGCCGAGACCGATGGTGAAGAAGGCGCCTACTACGTATGGACTCGTGACGAGCTTCGAGAGGTCCTGAGCGAGGACGGCTACGATCTCCTCGCTCCGATCATGGGTTTCGTCGGTCCAACGAATTTCGAAGGAGAGAAGTATACGCTCTACCTCACCGACACACTCACCGAGCACGCGAAGCGTCTGGGCTGGACTCGGAGCGACTTGCTCGACAGGATGGATTCTCAGTTCGATCGGCTGCGCCAGGCGCGGGTCGGCCGGGAGTTTCCACTCGTCGACGACAAGGTGCTGACCGACTGGAACGGAATGATGATCGCCGCGCTCGCACGCGCGGGACTCTCGCTCGACGAGCCGCGCTACCTACGAGCAGCAGAGAGGGCCGCGGATTTTCTACTCGCGAATCTAAAGGATGCTAACGGCGACCTCTTCCACTCTTGGAGAGAAGGAGACGCCAAGATTCCCGCCTTCCTCGACGACTACGCGTTTCTCATGAAGGGGCTGCTTGCTCTCTACGAAGCCACCGGCGAAGACCGGTGGCTTGGCGAGGCCGAGCGGCTCGCGGAGGAAATGGAACGAAGGCTTCGCGACCGTGTTGGCGGTTATTACTTGAGCGAGGCCAAGCCACATCTCTTGTTTCAACCCAAGACGATCTACGATGGCGCCATCCCATCCGGAAACGGCGTGGCCACGCTGGCACTGTTGGACCTCGCCGAGCACACCGGAAAAGTCCTCTATCGGCAACGAGCCGAAGCGACGATGAAGGCGTTCGCCGACGAGCTCGCTGAGCGTCCCGGGGCACTCCGCACGCTGGCACAGGCAGTGGATCGTTACCATCGAACCCATTCCGTCGTTTCGAGCCCGCCCACGCCGGCGCAGGTATCCGGAAGCGGGGCGACCGAGCCAACCGTCCCGCTCGCCGAAGAGCTGGTGACGACTCAGTTCTCCTTCGAGGACGTCACGACCGACGAGGCGACATGGCGCGCCTTCCAGCTTCGCGTAACGATACGTGCTGGCTGGCACGTCAACGCCAATCCCGCCTCGCTCCCGTACCTCATCCCGACTGAAGTCCAGGGCGATGTAAGGAACGTACGCTATCCAGAGGGAGAGGAGCTCGAGTTTGCCTTCTCCGACGAGTCGCTGTCGGTCTTGAGCGGCACCATCTCGATCGGCGGCGAGATCGATCGCAACGAATCCACGCTCCGACTCGTCTACCAGGCTTGCGACGATCGCCGATGCCTTGCCCCCGTCGACAAAACTATCGAAGTGGCGTCCACAAACTGAACCGCGTCGTTCGCATGGCGTGTTAGTCTGAGGGGAATTCGGAAGACTAATGAACCAGTCTGCCTCGGGCCAGCTCTCTTCTACCGTACGGCTCATTTTCGTCCCCGCGCTCGTCAGTCTGATCGTAACGCTATGGCGGCTGACCGGGGAGCTCCTCCAGTGGTCTGCCAGGTTCTACAACCCGGAGGCAGGCGGCTCCGGAGCGATCGTTGGCATCACCTGGTTGGCACCGGTTTTCGGAATCTACTTCGCTCTACATCTCACTCGAACCGGCCAGGCTCCCCCACACTGGGGCAAAGCGGTGAGCTTCGCCATCATGGGCGGCGTCGTGCTCATCGCCGGGACTCCGGTTCAAGCCGTTTTCCTCGAGAACAGTTTCTTCGCCGGACTCGTCTACATCTGGTTACTAGGGCTGGTGGCAGCGAGCATTCAATATTTCGGATGGTCGCAGCTCTTCAAGACCCTTCTCGCTTACGGATTGGCCGCACGGCTTCCCGTCATCCTGATCATGGCGCTCGCCATACAGGGCGGCTGGGGGACTCACTACGATGCCAGGCCGGGCGGCTTTCCGGAGATGGGTTGGCACGCCGCTTTCCTTTGGCTGGGATTCTTCCCTCAGCTTCTCTTCTGGATCTCGTTCACGATTGTGATCGGAGCCTTCTTCGGTACGCCGGCGGCACTTATACTCCAGCGCAGGAAGGCCGTCGCAGAGACAGCCGCTTCCTGAGCGGCTGAGGAGCCCTCTCAAAAAACCCGAACTTTATGACGAGCTGCTCCGTATAGCACGATCAGAGGCGGGTCTGGCCAAGCCGATTCTTGAGAGGCGTCTGACCACGTTCATTCGTGAGACGCCCTGTTTTGACGCCAGAATCCGTGAGATCCCGTAGACCGACACCCGAGCTGGTTGTGCCGTCGATTGGAGGCAGGGAATGAAGCCACTTGCTTGTTGCTTTGCGATTTGGACCGCTCTGTTGTTCACTCCGGGCACGTTAGTGATGGCCCAGGAATCATCCGTCACGGGCTCCACAGCCACCGCAGGAACCCCTTGGATTCACGTACAGGTTGTCGAAGAGGGTGTGGACGGCGAAAAGGTCAGCATCAACCTGCCCCTGTCGCTGATCCAGGTGGCCATCGACGTTGCTCCCGAGGATGCCCTCTCCCAAGCGCAGGTCCAACTCGAGCAGCACGGCTTGTCGGTGAGCGACCTGAGACGGCTTTGGAACGAACTGCGGGACGCAGGCCAGGGAGAGTTCGTCACCGTGGAGAGCAACGAGGAACGCGTGCGCGTGTTGCGGCGCGGCGACGACATCGTGGTCGACGTCGAAGAGGCCGCCCCAGAAGGGAAAACCGTTCACATCGAGGTCCCGGTATCTGTAGTCGATGCGCTCCTTAGCGGTGAGGGCGAGGAGCTGAACTTGGAGCAGATGGTAGCCCGGCTCCAAGATCAGCGGGGTGAGATCGTTCGGGTGAACGAGGGCGAAAGCCAGATCCGCATTTGGATCAACGAGAAGTAGTCGTGGTGTTGCTACTGGTAGTTTTTCTGACCGGCTCAGTGGCGCTACTCGCAAACACCAACTATGTCGTCGTGGACGTGACGACGGATGGACATCACATCGTGATCCCGGCCCCTCTTATCGCGCTGCGGGCAGCGGTTGCTCTTGCACCGAAGGAGAAGACACGCATTGCCTGCCCCGAGCTCGCACAGTATCGGGACGCCGCGCAACGCGTAGTGGAAGCACTTCTCGTCGCCCCCGACGGAGAGCTCGTCCGCGTGGAGAATGCCGAGGAGGTTACGGTTAGGATCCAGTAGAGAGAACTCCCCCGCTTCGGATAGACTCGGCTTCATGAAGGTGGACTACGTCGCGGGACGGAGAAACATCGGCCCCAACGAAGTAAGACGTCGGCGACGCCTCGGCTTCATCGGCGCCGCCGCGAGCGTCCTGCTGTTCCTGCTACTCCTTTGGCTGGATGCACCGAAACCCACAAGAGTCTTTCTCGCCCTTCCAATCCTCACCTCCGTGCTGGGGTTCGTTCAGGCAGCCTGCGATACCTGAGTGGTGATGGGCATGCGGGGCATGCATCGAATGAACGGGACGACCTTCCCGGTAGCAACCAGCGAGGAACGGTTGGCGGATCGTAGGCGCTCGCTGCGCCTCTGGCTGCTCATCGGCTTCCTGACGTTGGCATGGACCGCCCTCGCGATCATCACCCCCTTTCCGTGAACGGTTTCAACCGTATACGGGCGAACCAAGGGCGGTTTGGTCGACGTTATTTGGGGTTATTTGACGTTATTTGACAGGGTCTTTTCCTGTCCGCATAATATTTATTCACTCTCAAAATTAACCGATAGGCCGCCGCTCCAAAGCTGGGGAGCATGCAACCAACCGAAGTCAGCGTCATCGACGCGACCAACCAAAAGTCCATCTACTGGCTGAGCTTCGGCCTGCGCTGCGCGCTGGGGCTTCTCGCTTGGTGGGTTTCCTCGTACACGAATTTCTCGCTGGTCGAGGACGCCGTCGGCTACGAGAACCTGGGGAGGCGGATCGCTCTCGAGTGGATGTCCGATGGCACCTCTCTCACCCTAGAGAGCTTGATGGCGAGCGGTCGCCAAGCCTGGGGCATGGTCTTCGTGTTGGCGGTGATCTCGTTCGTGCTTCGAGGAGCCCGCGCCCTCCCGGTCATCATCGTGCTCTTCAACCTCATCACCGCCTGGACTCCCGTCCTCATCTACCGAATCTCGCGCCAGCTTGGCCAGACCGATCAGGGCGCGCTTCATGCCGCGCGGCTGGTCGTCTTTTCACCCGTTTTCGCATTCTGGGGAGGCGCGCTCTACAAGGAAGGCCTCGTCTTCTTCGTTCTCGCCATCATCACCTACAACGTGCTCGTCCTCCAGGAAGGCGTGCGCGGTCGATCCATTCTGATCGTCGTCCTCGGGATAGCCGCCTTGAGCTCGTTGCGGTTCTATCTGGCGGCTCTACTCCTCCCCAGCATCGTCTTGGGAGTGCTTCTGGCGCGACGCTCGAAAGGCCGCGGCGGCCTCGACGAGGAGACTCCCTCGGCTACCGTGACCAGACGGCTGGTGGTGTTGGGCGCCCTGACGATCTTGCTGGTGGTCTCCGGCATCAGCGCGGGCATCCTAGAGATACTTCCGGAGAACACTCGAGAGCTCTTCGGCCAAGTCCAATCCTCTCGAGACGATCTTGCCACCGCCTCCTCCGGCTACTTGCGAGGCACCGACGTTTCCGATCCGATAGCGGCGCTCAAGTTCCTACCCCTCGGCATCCTCTATTTCTTGACCGTTCCTCTTCCCTGGCAGTTCGGCTCGTGGCGCCAGAGCCTGGTGATCCCGGAAATGATATTTTGGCTCTTTCAATACCCGCGTATTTTCCGCGGCATGAAGCTTGGTTTGCGGCGCAATTTTTCCGGTAGCTTGCTCCTCATCTCGATCACCCTGGCCATGATCTGTCTCTATGGACTGTTCGTGAGCAACGTCGGCACGGCGTACCGACTCCGGGCTCAGGTATGGTTACTGTGGACGGTGTTCGCTGGTTGGAGGAGAGATCAGGAAATCAGAACGTTCGAGGACGAGGCCGCAGGCCGACCCCGTCAGTAGGTGTAGTTCCCATAGTACTGCCCCGGTTGCGATTTGAGATCGACGTCATTAAGGACAACCCCGGTCACTTTCCCGTTGATCTTTTCGATGAGCTCCACGCTGTGCTTCACTTCGTGGCGCGACGTCTGCCCGCTCCTCGCTACCAACACGACGGCATCGGCGCGCGTGCAGAGCGCATGGGTGTCGAAGACGGGCAGCAAGGGTGCGGAATCCAACACGACGAAATCGAAATACCTCGCGGAAGATTCCAGGACCTGATCCATTGCCTGGGAGGCCAGGAGCTCTCCCGGTGTCGGGCTCTTCGGACCCGCCATGAGCAGGAACAGGTTCGGCGTCTCGGTGCGAACGACGCACCCATCGTTCAGCGTCCTTTGGCCGGTGAGAACGTTCGTCAACCCCGCCCGGTTGTGATGGCTGAAGACTTTGTGTAAACGCGGGTTCCTCAGATCCGAGTCGACCAACAAGACTCTCTTGTTGAGCTGTACCAGTGCAAGGCTGAGATTGCATGACACGAAGCTCTTCCCCGCTCCTTTCTCCGGGCTGGTAATGAGAATCGTCTTGGGCACGGATCCCGGCGTACTGAGAAGCAAAGATCCCCTAAGAAACTTCAAGCGCTCGTTGAGGAGCTCGCGATTGTCTTCGAGAGCCTGCGTCCGATCATAGAGCGTCGGCAGGTAGGAGCTCCCATGGCCATTGGAGTGCCTCGTTTTCCCGGCCGGCAGCTCCCTCGATCGGAACGCCGGCAGGACTCGACGCGCCACCGGAAAAGGCTCGGTGCCGTAGCGAGGGATCATTCCCAGACACGGAAGCGGTACACACCGTCGGACGTCTTCCGCGCCACGAAGTGTGCTGTCCGCGTAGTCCAGCACGAATGCCAGCCCGATGCCCAGGCAACAACCGAGCAGCGCCCCCATCATGGCGCTCATAGGGACGTTGGGAGAGAAAGGCCCCCCCGGGACTTCTGCTCCTTGAACGATTCGAACTTTCGCGGGTTGATGCTCCTTTAGGTCGGCGCTCAACCCCGTCTCCGAAGCTCGGCGCAGGAGATTCTGCAGGATCTCGCGCTCGTTATCGAGCTCCGTCCTCACTTGATCGTAGCCGCGCTGACGATCAGGAGATCCCGAGCCTGCTCCGATTGTTCTCTGAGAGCTTCCCCTAGCAGGCGTTCCCTCTCTCTCGCGGTTTCATACTCCACCCGCGCCCCGGCGATGACTTTGCCCGCCTCCTCGCCAAGCGCGCTATCGAGACTCTCTCGCACCTCAGCCAGTTTGGCAGCCAGCCGTTGCATCTCCGGCCATTCCGGTTTGTACTTGGCGCCCATCTCGGCGTACTGCTCCCGTAACGCCGCTTCCTTGCTCCTGAAACTCTGCACGCGCGCGCTCGTCTGAACCTGGGGTAAGTCCTCTGGATTCGCCCGGGTCAAGCTTCGATAGTGCGCTTGCGCCGCTGCGCGTTCGGCCTCGGCCTGCGCCAGCTGGCGGCGGTGCTCCTCCACCCTCTCCGAGACCGCACCGGGATCGCCCATGTCCACGGCGAGCATGTGCTTGCCCTTGCTGTAGTCTCGAAGGAGTCGTTCCCTTTCGAGGATGCTCTTCTGCAGATCCTCGATTTTTCCTCTGATGAACGTCAGCGTATCGCGTGCCACGCCCGAGTCGGTCTCGCCGGTAAACAGCACGTAGTGGTGAACGAGTGCGTTTGCAAGCTGCGCGGAAAGCTCGGGGTCCGGCGTTTGAAAGATCACCTCGATCAACTGGGTGTCGGTCACGTGAGCGATGCGCATCATGGACAACAAACCGGATGTCGTTCGCTTGACCAGTTTCTCTTGGTCGGCGGCAGCCTCAGCCGCTGTAGCGGAACCGAATACTGGGTGCTCCCACAATTCGAGACCCCTGACGACACGCTCCGCCAGCGGTCGGCTCTGCATTATTCTTTCTTCGGTCATGTAAAGGATGCCGATGCTCGCGCCCACATCCTCGACGATGACCTCCTGGACTAGGTTGATCTTGCCCCAGTCAATCTGGATGAGGGCGGACGCCCGATAGCTCGGTGTCTCGAGCATCGTCTGAACGACGCTGACCGTGAACACAGCCAGAGCGACGGCGCCCACCAAGTAGCGCCGCTTCAGAACGACGTTCAGGTAGTCACGCAGATCGAGCCCCTGGGGTGGGCGCCACGTGTCGATAGGTTTCGAGTGCTGGCTATCCATAATTGGGCTTAGACGGGTCAACGTGCAATACGTTGCCAAAGTCCTACGTACAAGAATTGTGCCCACGGGGCCGTCCCGGAGTGGTTCTTGGTAAGCCCTTCAACCGAGGCGCTTTGAAAGCACGAAAACACTTGCTCGAACAAGCCGGCGAGTCATCGTCCGTAGGCTATTGACCACGCTTCATGGGGTTTTCCCCATACGTTCGATGGCATTCGAGGCAAAACACCTTGAGCGTGGCTGTCCGTGTCGATTCCTGACGGCTGCAAAGCGTCCGCACGCATACCGTCCGGCGTTCGTTGCAATCGCAGGACCGGCATGTTATAAATTCAGTACACACATTTTTTCAGTTGCTAGATCCGTTGCGGAAAGGGATCTGTACGATCCCTGGTCGAGCGGCGTGCCGACTCGCGAGGCTGGACACCGGAGGGCCAGAATGCAAGACGACGAAGCTTCGAACGACCGACGGCGCCGGCGCTATTCGAAGCCAGAAATAAGACGGGTCGAACTCCAGCCCCAGGAGTGTTTGGTGGCAGGATGCAAGACCCTCTCGATAGTGGCCCCCGGGGCCACTGGCTGCGATACGAATAGTTGCTCTGACATTGGTAGCTGAGACTACCGCGAGGCCTTTGTTCATCGCAGCTCTCATCACTCCCCCTTTTCTCACGACTGTGGGTCAGCTCCAGATAATGTGTTGCTCTTTCCCCTCTACTAGAATGAGCCGTCTCCTACCAAACCTCTGATTCGAAAACAACTTCCAACCAAATAGCATCGGCACGCTTCTTGCGATCAGTGCGTCTTGATGGGACGGATCTGTGGCTAGGGGCTTACCTGCGCGCGGCGCATGGATGCGGGCGTTTGCGCCGCTTTCTATTTCGGTAGGGATCTTGGCCTTCGCCCCGTCGGCCAACGCCGCCATCGTTCACGAAGAAACGGTGACCGCTAGCGGTGCGGCAGTAAGCTCTCTCAATCTCGCCGCCATCCAAGGAGGAACCGACCAGCTCTACGTGGCCGCCGTGGCCATCTACGAGACCGGCGTCAACGTCACCTCCATCAGCGGGGGTGGTCTCACCTGGACGCTACAGAAAACCCAGTGCGCGGCCAGGCTCTCTCAGCCTCATATCGAGATCTGGCAGGCCTTTGGTCCCCCCGGTGCCGCATTGAGCCCCATCGTCACTCTTAGCACGACAGCTCAACAGGTCTCCGCGGCAGTCAGTCGTTACTCGGGGGCAGACCCCACCACCCCAACCGAGGGGGCGGCGGGCTCCAACACCAACGGACTGAACGGTGCGTGTGGCAGTGGATTGGACAACGCGAACCTGTCCTTGAGCCTCACGTCGACTCTGAATGACTCGGTGCTCTACGTTGCCTCTCACCCCCGGCACCAGACGCTCACCTTCGAAGATCCGAGCTACGCACAACAGGCCTTTGTTTCGAATTTCAGCGGTTCCGCCGGGGCCAACCTATACGTCCACGATCGGACCCTTGTCGCCGCTGGCAGCGACAGCGCCGATCACACGGCAACGGCGGACACGGACTGGGACATGGCGGGTCTGGTGATCCGACCCGCCGCCTCGGACGACGCCACGGTGAGCGCTGCGGGCACCCAAACCCCCTCGATGCTCATTCCCAGTTCAAGTCAGTATGTCGGCGGGAAGTTCGTCATTACCGAGAACGTCGGCTCGCGCAACGTCACGAGTATCACGATCACGGAAAACGGGAACGTCGACGCCCTGAACGATCTGAGCAATGTCCAGCTTTTCTATGAGCTCGACACGACGTTTCCTTATGACGGGACCAGCGAAAGCTTCGATGGCGGTGAGGCACCGTTCGGTTCAACGGCCGCCAGCTTCGACGCAGCAGACGGCACCGCTAGCTTTACGGATAACGTCCTTATCACCGCGAGCGCCACGATGGTGGTGTACATAGTATTCGACGTGGGGTCGGGCGCTTCCGACGGTGAGACCGTCGAGATCGACATTAGTAACCCTTCCGGCGATGTCACCGTCAGCTCCGGACTCGTCGGTCCGTTGACGGCCGTCGCGCTTCCCGGAACGACGACCCTCACCGTGAACGGCATACTAACGCTGGCGGATCACGACCTGGGGCAGATTCCGGATCGATTCTCCGCGACGTCTCCGGTCAACGACACGCTGTTTCAGTTCAAGCTGACACGTTCGGGGACGGTAACGGTGGACACGTTGCGGGTGAACTTCACTACTGGAGG
>PVMS01085858.1_pt1 | contig 17824 bp, 12 predicted proteins | sample 1853461 | NCBI WGS metagenome assembly PVMS01 (sample SAMN08582032, study PRJNA380276) | Marine sediment metagenome, whole genome shotgun sequencing project. | isolation source: ocean sediment barecode stripped | collected 2017 | reverse complement strand
CTTGATGGCCTCAATCAATTCACCGGCCATTGCCTGGCCATCGCCGTAGAGCATGCGGGTATTGTCACCAAAGAACAGGGCGTTTTCGACACCGGAGAAGCCCTTGCCCTGACCGCGCTTGATAACAATAACGTTGCGTGACTGGTCGACGTTCAGGATTGGCATGCCGTAGATCGGGCTGTCCGGGTTGGTGCGTGCCATGGGGTTGACCACGTCATTGGCGCCAATCACCAGCGATACATCAGTCTGCGGGAATGCCGGGTTGATTTCATCAAGGTCGTAGAGCAGGTCATAGGGTACGTTGGCCTCGGCCAGCAGCACATTCATGTGGCCGGGCATGCGGCCGGCGACCGGGTGAATGGCAAACTTCACCTCCACCCCGCGCTTTATCAACAGCTTGGCCAGTTCCCAGACCTTGTGCTGGGCCTGTGCAACGGCCATGCCGTAGCCGGGGATAATGACTACGCGCTCGGCGTAGGCCATCATGATGCCGGCATCGGCGGCATCGATCGGTTTCATGCTGCCTTCCACGTTGTCCGGCTCTGCCGCGCCAGCTGCACCAAAGGAGCTGAACAGGACATTGGCAATGGAGCGGTTCATGGCTTTTGCCATCAGTTGTGTCAGCAGGGTACCTGCAGAGCCGACCACGGTGCCGGCAATGATCATGGCAGCGTTATTGAGGACAAAACCCTCGAAGGCGACCGCCAGACCGGTGAGGGCATTAAACAGCGAGATCACCACCGGCATATCGGCACCGCCAATGGGCAGCGCCATCAACACCCCGTAGGCAAGTGCGGCGAGAAAGAAAATCAGGATAACGGTGCCGCTGAACTCACCCTGTACAACCAGCAGGGCACCAACACCAACAGCGGCCAGGAATACGGCGATATTGAGGAACTGCTGGCCCGCAAAGCGCAGCGGACGTCGCAGCCAGCCCTGCAGTTTGGCGAAGGCGATCAGTGAGCCCGAGAACGATAACGAGCCGATCAGGGCGCCGAGTACCGCCAGTGTCAGAAAGGTCTGTGAATGGAACTCACCCTTGAGCAGTTCCACCGCGGCAATCGCGCCGGCTGCGCCACCGCCCATACCGTTATAGAGCGCGATCATTTGCGGCATGTCGGTGATGGCGACCTTTTTGCCCGACCACAGGGCAGCGACGCCACCGACGAAAATGGCAACGGTTATCAGCAGGTAGTTCCCCATGCCGGGATGCAGGAAGGTGATCAGGGTGGCGACCAGCATGCCGATGCCGGCCCACACAATGCCGCCGCGTGCCGTGACCGGTGAGCTCATCTTTTTAAGGCCGAGGATGAACAGGATGGCCGCAATGAAGTAACTGATTTCAATAACAGTTTGCATCAGTTGCCTCCCTTGCTGGGCTTGAACATCTCCAGCATGCGTTCAGTGACAACATAGCCGCCGACGGCATTGCCGGCCGCCAGTGCGACACCGGCAAAGCCGATCACCAGCTCCAGTGTGGTGTGTGCATGACCCATTGCGACCATGGCGCCGACCAGCACGATGCCGTGGATGAAGTTGGAACCCGACATCAGCGGGGTATGCAGGATGGCCGGTACCCGCCCGATGATTTCGTAGCCGGTAAAGGCGGCCAGCATAAAGATATAGAGTGCTGTCATACCGATGATCATGGTTGACCTCCTGCTGTCCCTTCCACTCGCTCGCAGGTGAGCCCATGCTCGATAACCCCGTTACGGGTGAGCACACTGGCCGTGACAATCTCATCTTCCCAGTCCGGGTTGATTTCACCGTCGCGGACAATCAGTGACATGAAATTAAACAGGTTCTTGGCGTACATCTCGCTGGCATGGACCGGCATCATGGCCGGGACGTTGAGCGGACCGTAGATCATGACGAGTTCGTGACCAAAGGACTCACCGGGAATGGTCAGTTCGCAGTTGCCGCCGCTGTAGGCGGCCAGGTCAATGATGACCGCACCGGGTTTCATGTCATCCACCATGGAACTGGTAATGATCTTCGGGGCCGGTTTACCCGGGACACCGGCCGTAGAAATAATGGCATCAGCCTCGGCCACGTGCCGGGCGAGTACCCCCATTTCCTGCTGTTTTTCCTCCTCGGACAACTCGCGGGCGTAACCGCCTTCACCTACGGCCTTGACCTGCACATCGACGAATTTTGCACCGAGGGATTCCACCTGTTCACGTGTTTCCGGACGGACATCATAGGCTTCTACCATTGCACCGAGGCGTTTCGCGGTCGCGATAGCCTGCAGGCCGGCGACACCGACACCAATAATCAGCACCTTGGCCGGCCGGATAGTGCCGGCGGCCGTGGTCAGCATGGGGAAGAAGCGCGCGGTCCGGTTGGCGGCCATCAGTGCCGCCTTGTAACCGGCGATGGATGCCTGGGAGGAGAGGGCATCCATGTTTTGTGCCCGCGAGATACGCGGTATCAGCTCCATGGCAAACCCCGTGATGTTCCTGTCACGCAGGGCACAAATCCGGTCGTCAAATTCATGGGGGTGCAGGAAGCCGATGACCGTGGTGCCTTCACGCAGCAGCGCGACGTCGTCCGGGACCAGCGGGCTCACCGTCAGGACGATATCCGCTTCAGCGAGCAGGCTTGCCCGGTCTTCCACGATTTCAGCGGTAGTGTAATCCCGGTCACGGTAGAAGGCAGCGCAACCGGCGCCGGTCTGGATCCGGACCTGTACTCCCTGTTTGGTGAGTTGTTCAGCCACGCCGGGAATCAGCGCGACCCGGCGTTCACCGGGAGTGGTTTCGTGGGGCACAGCAACGCGTATCGGCATAGCGATCTCCGATGCGACTTGTCGTGCTGTTAGCCCGGGGCAAGTTACATATTAATGTTGAAATTATCAGTCAGTTGACATGCCGAACGGCCTGCCGACCTACTGTTGGCAAGTATACTAGCTTATTCCCGTTATTAAAAACAGGAGCGCGCTCACAACATTGATCCCTAGTCGGCCCCCATGCCCATATTGATATAGCCGGTCGGGCAGACCTCGGCGCAGATGTGGCAGCCGATGCAGCGGTCGTAGTCGGTGTAGACATAGCGGCCCATGGTGGAAGTATCCTTGGGCGTTCGCTTGACGGCATCTTGCGGGCAGTAGATGACGCAATTGTCGCACTCGAAGCACATGCCGCAACTCATGCAGCGTTCCGCCTCGGCACGCACATGTTCCTCGTCCAGCCCCCGGAAGCGTTCCTCGAAATGCCCCAGCACCTCATCGGCACCTATACCGGTTTCCTCACGCTTGTTACGTGCGGTGTACGGGAAATGGCCAAGGTACAGCATGTCGTGCGGGATAATTTCCTGCCGTGAGCGGTCTTCGTAATTATGCACGGCATACCCGGATGCGTCGGTGCCCCAATCCTGGTGGTGGTCATAAGCCTCGGGGGAAAGTTCGGTTTCGCGTAACTTGTCCAGCAGATTGAAGTGGTGCACGTCCACCTTGGGTCGGCGGTTGAGCTCCTCGCTGCCCAGGTAGCGGTCAATGCTGTCCACGGCAACCGCCGCCTGGCCGATAGCCGTGGTCAGCAGGTGCGGGCGGACGATGTCGCCGCAGACAAAATAGCCGGGCTTGTCCGGTACCTGGTAGAACTTGTCGGAGTCGATCAGGCCACGGCCATTATCGAACGCCTCCAGGCCGGTCAGGTCCCCAGACTGGCCAACGGCCGGCACGATCAGGTCACACTCGATATCAAATTCCGAGCCTTCCTTTTCAGTCATCTTGCCATCGGCCCATTCGACCTCGATGACGCGCAGTGCCGTGGCGCGGCCATCCTCGCCGATGACCAGCTTCCTGGGCGCCAGGCTGCCGCGCAGCGTGATGCCTTCCTTTTTTGCAGTAATGCGTTCGTGTTCCGCGGCCGGCATTGCTTCGATCGGGCGGCGGTAGATCAGTAACACCTCGGAGCCATCACGTTTGGCGGTGGTCGCGACATCATGGGCGGTCAGGTCACGGATCACGGCCTCCGGGCGGTCGCCCTCGTGCGGTGTGTTGATATGGCCCAGCCGGCGTGCGACGGATACCACGTCCATGGCGGTGTCGCCACCACCGATTACCACCACCTTGTTGGCGGTCTGGCGCATGCGTCCCTCATTGAAGGCGGCCAGGAAGGCCACACCACTGACGCAATTCGGGGCGTCACCCCCCGGGATATTCAGCGTGCGTCCCTGCTGTGCGCCAATGGCCAGCAGGATGGCATCATAGTCCTGTTCCAGCTGCTCGAAACTGATATCACGACCGGCGCGGGTCTGCATGCGGGTTGCCACTCCCATATCAAGGATACGCTGGATCTCGCCATCCATGACATCGCGCGGCATACGGTAGCCGGGGATGCCGTAGCGTGTCATGCCGCCGAGTTCCTCGCGTTCATCGAAGATGGTGGCACCGTGGCCAAGCCGGCGCAGCTGGTAGGCAGCCGCGATTCCCGCTACGCCACCACCGATGATGGCGACCTGCTTGCCGGATTCCTTGTCGGGTTTTGCGAACGACAGCTTTGCTGCCAGCGCCTGGTCACCAATAAACTGTTCTACCGAGTTGATACCGACAAAGTCCTCGACCTCATTACGGTTACAGCCATCCTGGCAGGGTGCCGGGCAGACGCGGCCCATAATGGACGGGAACGGGTTGGCATCGGTGGAGCGCCGGAAGGCGTATTCCTGCCAGGGCATATCGGCTGGTGGTTTTTCAATGCCGCGTACGATTTGCAACCAGCCCCGGATATCTTCCCCTGACGGGCAGCTGCCCTGACAGGGTGGTGTGCGATGCACGTAGGTCGGGCACTTGTAAGTAGTGTCCTCATTGAAAATATCCTCTGACCAGTTGGTGTAAGTGTGGTCATCGTCTGTGTAGCGCCGAAATGTAGGTTTTTCATCCATAGCAGAATAAGGACTCTCGGGTTCATTGTTTTTTCAGCAGTGAATCTTACTGCAATAGTGGAGGATGATAAACACAGCAGGTCATGGGTTACTGTACCCGGGGAGAGCTGCTACCGGCAGGGACAAGCTGTAAAAATGGTTGTTTGCAGCCTGCTGGTGCCTGTTTAATTAACATGTTAGTCTCTTTTTGAACATCGTAATATCTGTGTATTGATGCAGTGAATGGTGCGTATGTGGCTGTTCACGGCTATCTCCAGGGGTGCTGGAATGCTGGATCTGAGCCATCAGGTGTTGAGGACAGACGTCTCGGGTATGCCGCTCGAATGGGTTGGCTACCAGGACGCGGTACGCCTCTATCATCTGGAACAGGTGGCCTATACCTGTGGCACCCTGCTGTACCGTGTGCACGGCGGGATCTGTGCAAAAACCGGCCAGCGCAGCGTCATTGAGGTGAACTCCATTATCGCGACGCTGGGTCATAACCGCGCACTGAACAAGTTCCGCGACCGTTATGCCCCGCCGCTTAATAATTCGGCCCTGTTCAGGCGCGATTCCCATGTGTGTCTCTACTGTGGTGAAACCTTCGGTTATCACAAGCTGTCGCGGGACCACGTGACACCGGTTATCCAGGGTGGCCAGGATATCTGGAACAACGTGGTTACTGCCTGCCGGCGTTGTAACAACCACAAGGCGGGGCGCACCCCGGAGCAGGCTGCCATGCAGTTACTGGCGGTGCCGTTCATTCCGACGCATGCCGAGTATATTTACCTGCAGGGCCGGCGCGTGCTGGCCGATCAGATGGAATTCCTGCGCGCCCACTTCCCGCGCAGCAGTCCCTTGCACGGGCGCCTTGCACACGACTACTGAAACAATCCTGACCTGTCCTGTGGCGTTAATATCTACCTTTTACAGGTTTAGGTAGCGGAGCTTGCATGTCACTGTGGGAAAACATTGCCGCTGATATAGCTGCCGCCACCGGCAAGCAGGCCGAACTGTCAGGGCAGACCGCTGCCGGCGGTGGCTGTATCAACCAGGCCATGCGGGTGAACTATGGCGATACCGGCTATTTTATAAAACTGAACGTGGCCGGCAAGGCCGGCATGTTCGCAGCCGAAGCGCTTGGGCTGCAGGAGCTGCATAACAGTCAGACACTGAAGATACCCGAGGTGGTGTGCCGGGGTGATGACGGTGAGTCCGCCTGGCTGGTGCTGGAAGACCTGGAGCTGGGTGGTCGTGGCGATCCCGCGGCCCTGGGTGAGGGACTGGCGGCCCTGCACCGCGTAACCCGGCCGCAGTTTGGCTGGGAGATTGACAACACCATTGGTTCGACGCTGCAGGTCAATACCTGTCACCACGACTGGGTGGATTTCTGGCGGGAACATCGCTTGCAGTTCCAGCTTGAGCTGGCAGCGCAGAATGGCCATGGCGGGCGCCTGCAATCACAGGGGGAAAAACTGCTGGATGCATTTCCGGTGCTGTTTACAGACTACACACCGAAGGCGTCGCTGTTACACGGTGATTTGTGGTCCGGTAATTTTGCATTCACCCGCTCCGGTGAGCCGACAATTTTTGACCCGGCCGTGTACTACGGCGACCGGGAAGCGGATCTTGCGATGACTGAACTGTTTGGCGGCTTTAGCCGTGATTTTTATGCTGCCTATCGGGCGGATTACCCTGTCGATCCCGGCTATGGTACACGCAAGACCCTCTATAACCTGTATCATATTCTTAATCATCTCAATATGTTCGGGGATGCCTACCGGACACAGGCGTACCGGATGATGGATTCATTATTGAGTGAATTGACGTAGAAGGATGCGCTTCGCAAGCCCAGCACATCCTAACGGGTTGTTGTTATAAAGTCCGGGTTACTGGTGGTATTGCGCGCTGAGTTCATGTACGGCATTGACCAGTACACCGGCATTTTCAGGATCAACATCCGGGGTGATGCCGTGTCCGAGGTTAAAGACATGCCCTGAACCCCGGCCAAAGCGGGCCAGTACTTCAGCGACTTTTTCCCGGATAATTTCAGGCGTTGCATAGAGGACGGCCGGATCAAGATTGCCCTGCAGGGCAACCCGGTCACCGACACGCTTGCGTGCCAGCGCGAGGTCGGTCGACCAGTCAAGTCCCAGTGCATCGGCGCCGGTATCGGCCATGGCTTCGAGCCACTGGCAACCGCCCTTGGTGAATAACACCACGGGCACCTGCAAGCCGTCTGCCTCGCGTGTCAGTCCGGAAACAATCTGCTGCATGTATTGCAGGGAAAAATCCCGGTAGTCATCGGGTGTCAGTACGCCGCCCCAGGTATCAAAAATCATAACCGCCTGTGCACCGGCGGCAATCTGGGCATTCAGGTAACTGGTGACCGAGCGGGCAACGGTGTCGAGCATCCGGTGCAGCAGTTGCGGTTCGCTGTACATCATGCCCTTGACGTGCGAGAAGGTTTTCGTGGCGCGGCCTTCCACCATGTAGGTCGCCAGTGTCCACGGGCTCCCGGAGAAGCCGATCAGGGGCAGGCGGTTGTCAAGTGTCTGGCGAATCAGCCGCACCGCGTCCATGACATAGCGCAGTTCTGCTTCCGGATCCGGCACCGCGAGCGCATTCACGTCTGCTGCTGTACGCACCGGCTTTTCGAAGCGCGGCCCTTCACCGGCTTCAAAATACAGTCCCAGGCCCATGGCATCCGGAATCGTGAGGATGTCGGAGAACAGGATGGCGGCATCCAGCGGGAAGCGCTCGAGCGGTTGCATGGTGACCTCGCAGGCCAGTTCCGGGTTGGTGCACAGGGCCATGAAACTGCCGGCTTGCCTGCGCACCTCCAGATATTCAGGTAGATACCGTCCCGCCTGGCGCATCATCCAGACGGGCGTTACGTCGACGGGTTGGCGCAGTAATGCGCGGATGAGTCTGTCGTTTTGGAGTGGTTGCATGGGGGTATTGTATATCGGGTTGGGTGCTTGCTATCGCGGCAAATCCGAACAACCCATCAAAAACTCATCCACTGCCCGGGCACACTGACGACCTTCACGAATTGCCCAGACAACCAGCGACTGTCCACGGCGCATATCACCGGCCGTGAACACCTTGCCGATCGAGGTCTGGTACTGCTCGGTGTCAGCCTGCACATTACCGCGCGGGTCAAGTTCAACGCCGAGTTCTTTCAGCATGCCCTCGTGTACCGGATGAATAAAGCCCATTGCCAGCAGTACCAGGTCTGCCTCGAGCTGGAACTCGCTGCCGGGAATCTCCGTCATTTGCCACTGGCCGCTGCCATCCTGTTTCCACTCCAGGCGCACGCAGTTGATGGCAGTGACCTTGCCGTCCTTGCCTTCAATTGATTTGGTGGCGACTGACCAGTCACGAATGGCACCTTCGTCCTGCGAGCTCGAGGTGCGCATCTTGTTTGGCCAGTCCGGCCAGGTCAGTCCCTTGTTTTCCTTCTCCGGCGGCTTCGGCAGGATTTCCAGTTGAGTTACTGACAGCGCCCCCTGGCGAAAGGATGTGCCAATACAGTCTGATCCGGTATCGCCGCCGCCGATGACAATGACATGTTTGCCACTGGCCGTCAGAGAATTCTCCGGGTCAATTGTGTCACCGGCGTTACGCTTGTTTTGTTGTGGCAGGAAGGTCATGGCGAAATGCGCACCATCCAGATTCCTGCCAGGCACATCCAGGTCCCGGCAGTGTTCCGAACCACCGGTCAGGACCACGGCATCAAACTGGTCAAGCAGATCTTTTGCCGGTGTGGTGACACCGATATGCGCGTCCGTGGTGAAGGTGACGCCTTCCGTCTGCATCTGTGCCATGCGTCGGTCGATAATCTTTTTTTCCATCTTGAAATCAGGGATGCCGTAGCGCAGCAGCCCGCCGATGCGATCGTTCTTCTCGAATAATTCAACCTCATGCCCGGCACGTGCGAGCTGCTGTGCAGCGGCCATGCCGGCGGGGCCGGAGCCTACGACGGCAACACGTTTACCGGTTTTGTGCGCAGCAATCTGGGGTTGAATCCAGCCTTCTTCCCAGCCCTTGTCAACGATGGCGCATTCAATTGTCTTGATGGTGACCGGGATATCCTCGAGATTCAGTGTGCAGGCCTCTTCACAGGGTGCCGGGCAAATACGCCCGGTAAATTCCGGAAAATTGTTGGTTGAATGCAGGACTGCCAGTGCCGCCTGCCAGTTGCCCTGGTACACCAGGTCGTTCCAGTCCGGAATGATATTGTTAACCGGACATCCCTGGTGACAGAAGGGGATGCCACAATCCATGCAGCGTGCGCCCTGGATGCTGAGTTCGTTCTCTTCCAGCGGGATAACAAACTCATTGTAATGCTGAACACGGTCGGAGGCCGGTGCATAGCTGCGCTCCAGACGTTCGTATTCCAGAAAACCGGTGGGTTTACCCATGTCTATCTTCCTCCCTGGGCAGTCTGTGAGGCGGCTGTTTGTGCAGCCTGCATCTCCTGCAGTGCACGCCGGTAGTCAACTGGCATGACCTTGACGAACTTCGGCAAATATTCCCCCCAGTTATCCAGTATCTGCCGGCCGCGGGTGCTGCCGGTGTAATGGGTGTGTTTTTCGATCAGCATGCGCAGGCGCAGTGCATCACCCCGTGTCATATCGTGGCTGACATCCACGCGGCCATGGGTTTCCAGATCACCGCCCTGGTGTTCCAGGTTCTCCAGCGCTGCGTCTTCTGCCGGCACCGGTTCCAGTTCAACCATGGCCAGATTGCAGCGTTTTTCGAAATCACCCTGTTCGTCCAGCACGTAGGCGATGCCGCCACTCATGCCGGCCGCGAAATTACGCCCCGATTCACCGAGCACCACGACGACGCCGCCGGTCATGTACTCGCAGCCGTGGTCGCCAACGCCTTCCACGACAGCAGTTGCACCGGAGTTGCGCACGGCAAAACGTTCACCGGCAACACCACGGAAATAGCATTCACCGCTGATGGCGCCGTACAGGACGGTGTTACCGACAATAATATTTTCTGCCGCGACAATGGGGGTTTCTGCCGGCGGATAAACGACCAGGCGTCCGCCACTGAGGCCCTTGCCGACGTAGTCATTACCTTCACCAATCAGTTCCATGCTGATGCCGTGCGCCACGAATGCACCGAAACTCTGGCCGGCGGTACCGTGCAGGGTGATGCTGATGGTGTCTTCCGGCAGCCCTGCATGACCGTAGCGTCTGGCGACTTCGCCGGAGAGCATGGCACCAACGGTGCGATTGGTGTTACGGACGGGCAGGTCTATCCTGACAGGTGTCTTGTTATCCAGGGCATCACGGGACTGCTCGATTAACTCGTTATCGAGCGCCTTGTTTAGACCGTGATCCTGTTTTTCGGTGTGATAGATGCCGACACCGGGTCCTGCTTCCGGTTTGTGCAGGATGCGTGAGTAGTCCAGGCCCTGTGCCTTCCAGTGATCAATGGCCTTGCGCATGTTCAGGTGTTGTGACTGCCCGATCATGTCGTCGAATTTGCGGAAACCCAGCTGCGCCATCAATTCACGAATTTCTTCGGCAACGAAGAAAAAGTAGTTCACCACGTGCTCCGGTTTACCGGTAAAACGCTTGCGCAGCTCCGGATCCTGGGTGGCAACGCCGACCGGGCAGGTGTTGAGGTGACATTTACGCATCATGATGCAGCCTTCAACAATCAAGGGTGCCGTGGCGAAGCCGAATTCATCGGCGCCCAGTAATGCGCCAACCACGACGTCACGGCCGGTGCGCATTCCACCATCAACCTGTACGGCGATGCGGCTGCGCAGGTTGTTCATGACCAGTGTCTGGTGGGTTTCCGCGAGCCCGATTTCCCACGGCGAGCCGGCATGCTTGATTGAAGTCAGCGGGCTGGCACCGGTACCGCCGTCAAAACCCGAAATGGTGACATGGTCGGCATGTGCCTTGGAGACACCGGCGGCCACCGTACCCACACCCACTTCCGCAACCAGCTTGACGCTGATGTCTGCCTGCGGGTTGGTGTTTTTCAGGTCGTGGATCAGTTGTGCCAGGTCTTCAATAGAGTAAATATCATGATGTGGCGGTGGTGAAATCAGCCCGACCCCGGGAGTCGAATGTCGCACCCTGGCAATGATTGCGTCCACCTTGTGACCGGGCAACTGTCCGCCTTCGCCGGGCTTGGCGCCCTGTGCCATCTTGATCTGGATGACATCGGAGTTGACCAGGTATTCAGTGGTCACACCGAAACGGCCGGAGGCAACCTGTTTGATGGAAGAGCGTTTCGAATCGCCGTTCTCCAGCGCCTTGAAGCGTTCCGGCAGTTCGCCACCTTCGCCGGTATTGGATTTGCCACCGATGCGGTTCATGGCAACCGCCAGTGTTGTGTGTGCCTCGTAGGAAATTGAGCCGAATGACATGGCCCCGGTAGAAAACCGTTTCACGATGTCCTTTGCAGGCTCGACTTCATCCAGCGGTACCGGATCATTGCTGTAGTCGAACTCGAACAGACCACGCAGATTCAGCAGTTTTTTATGCTGTTCATTAACCAGCTGTGCGAATTCGCGAAAGGTGCCGGCATCATTGGCGCGGGTGGCATGTTGCAGCTTTGAGATACTGTCCGGTGTCCACATGTGATCTTCACCGCGCAGGCGGTAGGCGTAATCACCGCCGACATCAAGGCTGTTGCGGTAAATCGGTGCATTACCATAGGCGTCCCGGTGCCAGTGTACGGTTTCTTCGGCAACCTGTTGCAGACCGACACCCTCAATGGTGGTGGCTGTACCGGTAAAATAGCGGTCGATGAAGTCGGAGCTGAGGCCAACGGCATCGAAAATCTGTGCGCCGCAATAGGACTGGTAGGTCGAAATGCCCATCTTGGACATCACCTTGAACAGGCCCTTGCCGATTGCCTTGATGTAGCGTTTCTGTATTTCATCTGTATCCAGTTCTTCGGGCAACTGTCCGCGGATGGATTCGAGTGTCTCGAAGGCAAGGTAGGGATTGATGGCTTCGGCGCCATAACCGGCAAGCGTTGCAAATTGATGTACTTCACGCGCGGCGCCGGTTTCCACGACCAGGCCGGATTCCGTACGCAGTCCGCTGCGCACCAGGTGATGGTGTACTGCGGCAGTAGCCAGCAGGGCGGGAATCGCAATGTGATCGATATCCATGCTGCGATCCGACAGAATCAGGATGTTGTAGCCTTCGCCAACCGCCTGCCCGGCCTGTTCACAAACGGCAGACAGGGCTGCCTCCATACCGTCTGCGCCCCGCGGGGCGGGATAGCAGATATCCAGTGTCTTCGTACGGAAGGCGCCATCCGTGTGGTCCTTGATATGGTGAATACGCTCGATGTCGGTGTTGGTCAGGATCGGCTGACTGACTTCAAGCCGCATGTGATCGCCAGCAGATTCGTGACCCAGCAGGTTGGGGCGTGGACCGATCAGGGATACCAGCGACATAACCAGTTCTTCACGAATCGGGTCGATCGGTGGATTGGTCACCTGTGCAAAGTTCTGCTTGAAGTAATTTGATAACGGTTTCGACCTGTCGGAGAGTACGGCAACCGGGTTGTCGGCACCCATGGAACCGATGGCTTCCTGACCGGTGGCGGCCATGGGTGTCATCAGGAACTTGGTGTCTTCCTGGGTATAGCCAAATGCCTGCTGCCGGTCGAGCAGGGTAGCCTGATCCGGCACCATCGGGCTGATTTCACCCGGCAGGTTTTCCAGTCGGACCTGCGTCTTTTTCAGCCACTCCGGGTAAGGGCGACTGCTGGCCAGTGCATCCTTCAACTCCCTGTCGTCAATGATGCGGCCCTGCTCCATGTCAATCAGGAACATCTTGCCGGGCTGCAGGCGCCATTTTTTAACAATACGTTCCTCGGGAATATCCAGAACACCCATCTCGGAGGCCATGACAACCAGGTCGTCACTGGTGATGAGATAGCGTGCCGGGCGCAGACCGTTGCGGTCCAGGGTGGCACCAATCTGGCGACCGTCGGTAAAGGCAACCGCTGCCGGGCCGTCCCAGGGTTCCATCACGGCGGCATGGTATTCGTAAAAGGCGCGGCGCGCCTCATCCATCAGCGGATTACCGGCCCAGGCTTCCGGGATAAGCAGCATCATGGCGTGTGCCATGGAATAACCGCCAGTCACCAGTAATTCCAGGGCATTGTCAAAGCAGGCCGAGTCGGACTGGCCTTCAACAATCAGTGGCCAGAGTTTTTGCAGGTCGTCACCAAACAACTCCGAGGACATCGAATGGCGGCGTGCATTCATCCAGTTGATATTGCCGCGCAGGGTATTGATTTCGCCATTGTGGGCGATCATGCGGAACGGGTGTGCCAGGTCCCATGACGGGAACGTGTTGGTTGAGAAGCGCTGGTGCACCAGCGCCAGTGCCGAAGTCAGCCGCTCGTCATTCAGGTCCTTGTAGTAGGTGTTAACCTGGTTGGCCAGCAACATACCTTTGTAGCACAGGGTCCGTGCCGACATGGACGGTGCGTAGAAGCATTCACAGCCTTCCAGTTGGCAATCACGAACCGCATTTTCAGTGCGCTTGCGAATGATAAACAGCTTGCGTTCAAAATCATCGGTGGTCTTGCAGTTTTCGCCGCGGCCGATAAAGACCTGGCGGATAACGGGTTCCACCTGCCTGACACTTTCGCCCAGTCCCTGGTTATTGACAGGGACATCACGCCAGCCCAGCAGGGACTGGCCTTCCTCGGCAATGATTTGTTCGATCAGTGTTTCACAGTGACTGCGGGTTGCTTGCTGTTGTGGCAGGAACAGCATGCCAACGCCGTAGTTGTCGACTTCCGGCAGGGTGAGTCCAAGTGCGCCACATTCTGCCCGCAGAAAGGCATCGGGTATCTGGATCAGGATGCCGGCACCGTCTCCGGCGCAGGGGTCTGCACCGACGGCGCCGCGGTGGGTCAGGTTTTCCAGGATACTCAGGCCCTGGCGGACAATTTCGTGGCTTTTGTGCCCCTTGACGTTGGCGACAAACCCGACGCCACAGGCATCGTGTTCATTGGCAGGGTCATACAAGCCTTGTCGTGGAGGCAATGTGCCAGTCGTCATCGAAAAATACCTTTAATTACAATATGTTATATCTTTATGGCTCGGTCTGGGAGGGTGCGTTGCCGCAGTATTGCCCCCGGCCAAAAAGGCCGAACAGTATAGCGCCGGATGGCCACTGGTTTCAATTTAGGACAGTTTGTTTTTTCTTTTTATTTTCAGGGGCATGCAAACTGCGGGCAGGTTGGTGTGATTAAGGCATAAGGCAGACGTGAGGCGTTACACCACACGGATTATTCAGAGGCGGCCTGCATGAAGACAACCTGGTAGCCACGTTTTATTTGTTCGTCACGAATGACCATCAACGCAGACTCGGCCGCTTCACGATCCGGAAAGTGCTCTTTCCTTGTGCGTCCGGATGCCCCCTGGTAACCCCATTCACGGATCAGGGTCCAGCCTTCCAGAAGATCTTCCTGCAGGTGCAGGTGATAGTAGCGTGGCGCCTTGTCACCTGCGGGCGGGATTTGCATGTAGATACGCATAAGATCAGATACGAGTGTGCAAAGATAAAAGATACAAAAAAGCCTGTTTTACTTTTCTCTTGTATCTTGTGACTTTCATCTGATTTTAAACTGCCGGGTTAAAGGTGCGCTCAAACTCGGTGATGGCGTAGCGGTCGGTCATGCCGGCGATATAGTCGGCCACGGCGCGTGCGCGGCCGTCCCTGCCACCGGTCTTCTCCAGTAGGGTGGTCTGTTGCTGGGACTCTTCCGGCAACAGCCGCGGGTCGTCAAGAAATGCCTCAAACAGGGCCGTCAGTGTGCGCCCGGCCTTGGCACTCATGCGGTGTACACGGTAATGCCGGTAGAGATGGGTACGCAGGAAACGTTTCAGTTCGAGATTTTTCTCCCGCATGGCATCACTGAACGCAATCAGGGCCTTGCCATGGTTACGCACTGCATCAATGTTATCGGGGGCCGCCTGCTCAAGATCTGCCTTGCTGGTTTCTACCAGATCGATGACCTGGCAGCCAATCAGACGGCGTACTACCTCGTGAATGGTGCGCCGCGGGGCCAGGTCAGGGTAGCGGGAGCGCACCGTTTCATATTGTTCGCGGAACAGTGCGACAGTATTCAGCGCCTCGACCGTGATCAGTCCGGAACGCAGCCCATCGTCGACATCGTGACTGTTATAGGCGATTTCATCAGCCAGATTGGTCAGTTGTGCTTCCAGCGAAGGCTGCTGTTTCTCGATAAACCGGCGCCCGAGATCGCCCAGGGCTGCCGCATTCTTTAGAGAACAGTGCTTGAGGATGCCCTCGCGTGTTTCGAAGGTCAGGTTAAGACCGGGGAACTCGGCATAGCGATCTTCCAGTTCGTCAACCACGCGCAGTGACTGCAGGTTGTGCTCAAAGCCGCCATGGTTTTTCATGCAGGCATTCAGGGCGTCCTGCCCGGCATGTCCAAACGGTGTGTGGCCAAGGTCATGTGCCAGGGCAATACCCTCGGTCAAATCCTCGTTCAGTTGCAGGGCGCGTGCAATGGAACGCGCCACCTGGGCGACTTCAATGGAGTGTGTCAGCCGGGTGCGAAACAGATCACCTTCATGATTCACAAAGACCTGTGTTTTGTATTCCAGTCGCCGGAAGGCAGCCGAATGGATAATCCGGTCACGGTCGCGCTGATATTCACTGCGATAGGCGGGTGCGGGTTCGTGGTGCTGGCGTCCTCTGGAGCCGGCAGGGTTGGCTGCGTAGGGTGCAAGTGAACCATTGTGAACGGTGTCAGGCGCACTGCTCATGGTTTCAGGCGCTCCGTCCCAGCGTTTCACTGAGCAGTTCCTGCCTGAAATCACCGGTAACGATGGCGTCACCCAGCGCCTTGAGTAACACCAGGCGCAGGCTGCCGTCGACCACTTTTTTATCGATGGACATTAGCTGCATAAACTGTGCTGCATCCATTTCTTCCGGGGGTGCAACCGGCAGGCCGGCCTGTTGCAGCAGCCTTTCAGTGCGTTGCACCGTATCAGCGTCCAGCCAGCCATGCCGTGCTGATAAATCAGCTGCCATCAGCATGCCGGCAGCAATGGCTTCACCATGCAGCCAGCTGCCATAACCCATACCGGTTTCAATAGCGTGTCCGAATGTGTGGCCCAGGTTGAGCAGGGCACGTTTGCCATATTCGCGTTCGTCTGCTGCCACAATTTCCGCCTTGATGGCGCAGGAGCGTTCAATGGCGTATCCCAGTGCCTGCTTGTCACGTGCCTTCAGTGCGCCCATGTTTGTTTCCAGCCATTCAAAGAACCCGGCATCATGGATCAGGCCATACTTGATGACCTCGGCGATGCCGGCAGCGAGTTGCCGGTCATCCAGGGTATCCAGGGTGTTGGTATCGATGAGTACGCAGCGGGGCTGATGGAAGGCACCGATCATATTCTTGCCCAGCGGGTGATTTACCCCGGTTTTCCCGCCAACCGAGGAATCAACCTGGGCCAGCAGCGTCGTGGGTATTTGCAGAAAAGAGACGCCACGCTGATAGCTTGCTGCTGCAAAACCGGTAATGTCGCCAACGACACCGCCGCCGAGGGCAACCAGGGTGCAATCACGATTAAAGCGGTTCTCCAGCAGCGCGGTAAAAATCGTATTCAGGGTGTCGAGATTTTTGTATTGCTCACCATCGGGAAGGATGACCGTTGCCGTATCAAAACCGACAAGCATGTCCAGCACGGTCTGCAGGTACAGGGGGGCAATCGTCTCATTGCTGACGACCATAACCTGCCGGCTGCCGATATGTTTTGCCAGTCTGTCCGGTGTGCCGAGTAATTCCCGCCCGATATAGATGGGATAACTGCGTGAACCAAGATCAACTGTCAGAGTATTCATAGGGTTTTAGTCTGTGTGATTTCGTTCCGAGCATAGCCAAAAAGCGAGTCAAAGCGCAAAAAAGGATATGTATATTTATTTCAGCGTTTGCAATATTTTGCTGACCACGTCGCGGACCCGCATGCCATCCGTGTCGATAACAAGACTGGCTGTTTCACGATACAGGGGGTCTCTCGTTGCCATCAGTTCCTCGAGTCTGCCACGGGGATCCCCTGTTTGCAGTAACGGCCTGTTGCGGTCCATGCGGGTGCGTTTAAGCTGTTGATCAACGGAGGCGTGCAGGTAGATCACCTTGCCACGGCTGCTTAAATGCTGTCGGTTGACCGGATCAAGGACAGCGCCACCGCCGGTTGCCAGCACGATTCCCGGCAGTTGGGTTAACTCGTCAATCACAACGCATTCCCGCTTGCGGAAACCGGCCTCACCCTCAAGTTCGAAGATGAGCGGGATATCGACACCGGTGCGTGCCTCGATTTCATGGTCACTGTCGTGGAACGGCAGACCGAGCTGTTTTGACAGCTGTCGACCGATGGTGGATTTGCCAGCCCCCATGGGACCCGTCAAAAAAAAACTGCCCGGCGTTCTCATGCCGGGCAGATATGACAGATTATGTAATTGCTGGCAAGTGTTGCCGGCATCCACTGACTAGATATTGAGCTCTTCCTTGACAATCTTGGGTGTTACGAAGATCAACAGCTCTGCCTTGTCATTCTGGTTGAGTTCTTTCTTGAACATCCAGCTGACCAGTGGCAGTTCGCCGAAGAACGGTGTTCTGTTGATTTCGTGGCGTTTTTCCTGCTCGTAGATACCGCCCAGCACCAGGGTCTCGCCGTCATCAACCAGGACCTGGGTAGAGATCTCATTGGTGTCAATGGCCGGGATACCGTCTACCGAGAATTCACCGACGGAATCCTTGCTGATCTGCAGGTCCATGATCAGGCGGTCATCCGGTGTGATCTGCGGTGTAACACTCAGGCTCAGCACGGCCTTCTGGAATGACGTGGACGTCGCACCACTTGAGGTGGCCTGCTGATAGGGAATCTCGGTACCTGACTCGATAAAGGCCGTTTTCT
>PVMS01034811.1_pt1 | contig 17828 bp, 8 predicted proteins | sample 1853461 | NCBI WGS metagenome assembly PVMS01 (sample SAMN08582032, study PRJNA380276) | Marine sediment metagenome, whole genome shotgun sequencing project. | isolation source: ocean sediment barecode stripped | collected 2017 | reverse complement strand
TATCTAAATGAAAGATTAAGTTTAGTATTAACTAATTTCAATAACATTTTTCTATTACCAGATATCACTCTCCTCAATATAGCCTTATTATAGTAATGTCTAAATTTCTTACGTTGAGTTGGAAACTTGCCATAATTAAGATTAGCAGAATTCAAATCTTTAATATACCCATTCAATTCAGTTATCCAAATTTGCTGTTCAACGTTAGTAAACTCACCTCTATCCTTTGTAATATCCCAAAACTGATTGAGTCTGTACTTTTGCTCTTCTTTTGTGTATAAAATTTCTATGTCAGCATTATTTATAATTGGATACTGCAATGTAGTAATTGGATCACCTTTTGGAAGTATGTTAAGCTTTAACAATCCTGATACCTGCTCTGTGTTATAAATTATTGCTTCATCAAAGTTAAAATCAAGATCATGCCATCTATCATCTCCACACTCAAACTGATTAAGATCATTTCCTTTATACACATAGGCTTCCATTTGATACTCTAGGTTCCTAACAGTATTAACAGCTTGACCTGTTGTTTCAACCAGCTCAACCTCAAATGGATAATCTACACCATAATAATTAACAAAGCTATCACATCTTTGATTGTGCTTCCATATACCTCCATATTCATAACCAGGCTCCAGTGCATCTATATATGAATAACTACAAATCTTAGTATTCACAAAAGTTGGATCACCTACCTCATATATAGTAGGACAGACACCACTTTCTTCTATTTCTGATGGAGGTACACCCGGGAAAGTTGGGCATTCACATTCAAGTCTTCTACAAATTGTTTCCTCATCATTACACTCCGGACCACTTGCTAATGTAAAAAGTCCAGTTGATGGATCTTTCCATACTTTTGTAAATCCTTCAGGACAATCACAAACTCCATCTGAATTTTGTTCACCTGAAAAAACTATATCAAAAAACTGAGTTCCAGCATTTGAGAGTGTTAGATATCCTATTTTTGATTTATCTACAAATTTTTCTAGTTCTTCTCCAGTAAAATCTACCCCTACATTAGATGGATCTTTGGGATTAGAAATATCATCTGCATTCAGTTGAGGATGACCAGCAGATGGATCAATTCCCCATTTATCTCTGGCATCACTTGGTGAACCAGTATCTATATTAATGAGATCTGGTGCTTCTAAATCAAAATCAAATATACATGATTCAGAAAATGCTCCATCAGAATCTTTAATCCAACCATTTGAATAACCAGGATCACCAGGATTGTTTGAGGGATAAGTATAGGGTGCCAGCTCACCTGCATCCAGTTCTGCATTTGCTTTTGTTCCCATTGAAGTAGTACTCCAAATTTGAATTCTAGAACCAGTCTTTTTTATTTTCACTCTTACATAACCACCCTCATCATAATTGTCTCCATTAGACCAGCTCTCAGCATTGGTAAATGGATTATATGCCCTTCCCTGTTTTCCACCACTATAAGCTACACCATCACCCATTTTATCATTACGTGCAGGATCATAAAATCCTACCTCACTTCTCATAACTTCTGTAGTTGCTATAGTTGAAGTACCATCAGGTGTTTGAGAAGCATTGTTAAATGCATAAGCCTCTTGACCTATATTATACATTACTCTTACAGCATTACCTGACCCTCTACCACTTGGAAAATCACCATCATAAGTACCAGCCGTTGGATCCATTCCAAAAATAACAGATAGTGTATATGTTCTGCCAATAGGCCCATACTGACCCATTGTGGAATCATTTGGATCAGGAATACTATCCTTAAATGCTGCTATAATAATCCCTATTGTATCATTATCCGAAGGAGTAGATTCATCACTACCAATTGTAACTTCATGTGTATAATCCTGAAATGTACATACACTATAAAATCCATTGTAACGTGCACTATTAAAGTTACATTGAATTGCTTGCTGATGAGTGATGTCTGAATTAAGACCATTTGCTCTTACTACAGTATTAAGACCATCATTTAATGTTGTATATTGGTTATTATTAAGATTTAGTACTAACCAATTAGCATTTGTAGTAAGAGTCCAAGACGATGTTGGTTCTCCAGTATTATTTCTAATAGCAGCATTGGAGGTATATTGTGATGCATAAGCTGAATTACTAGCACACCCATTTGTATTAGCTACTGGATCAAATGTAACCCATCTTAAAGAGTCAGTATTCTTTCTTCCTGTTATGGGTTCTATAACCAAATGTCTATCTATAGAATTGCTATAATACCATTTATTAAGTCTAGTTTTAATCTCTAGTATACCACCACTAGAATTATATGTGCTTGGTCTATCTACTAAACCACCAAGTTCATCTAAACTTTCTCCTTCACATATATTGTGATTAACAGGGGAGAGTGTTACATATTGCGGATTAGAAAGAGTACCATCTGTCACATTACTTGAGTCTTGACTAAAAAAGTATGGCTCTCCATTAATATCTGTACCAGTAAGTGGCATAGTTCCGTCAGGTCTTAAGCCTGTATATTTTTCTGCATTTCCATCACCATACTGTGATGATGAATCTCCCGCATATTCTGCATTTATATAATGTAATATAGGTGCATTAAAGCAGAATCTGGTCCAGTCATTTACAATATTATCAGGATCACTTTGTTTGGTAAACTCTACCACCCCTTCATCACATGCTGTACCTGTACCTGGTATGTATGTAACTGGTATATTTGTAACCTCTACCACGGCTGGTTCAGAACCTTCTAGGAGTCTTTCACATTTATCTGTTACTGGATTATATACATATCCATTAGGACATTCTGGTTCTTCTCTAACACCCGTCTTAGTTGTTAAGAAATGATTTATACTTGGAAGGCATAGTTCAGGATGCCAATCATGAAATGAAATCCAAGCCTTTGCTTTTGGATCATAACTAACAGTCCAAGATATATCTTTAAAGTAGAATCCATCATTTAAATCAATTGGTAGATATGTATCAGTTATTATTGGAGCTGTGGATTCTGTTCTGCAACACATCCATGCCTCATCCATAAAAGTTAATGTATATCCTTGTGGGCAAACAAATTCTTCTTCTACTACTGTTGCTGGAAAACATATTTCATTTTCACATTTTCCTGATACTGCATTGTATGTGTATCCATCTGGACAAGAGATTGTTACAGGTGTACCTTGAGATTGGGTGAGATTAAGTACAAAACCTAACTCTTGATTGTATTCAATAAAATTACATACTTTTTTATGTGATAGTGCTCTTCTGGCTGGAGGATCTCCACCCGGCACTGGTTCAGGTATATCAGGAAATACTGAATCTTTGTTGCATACATAATCCCTCTTACAGAAGTAAACAATGTCATCATTAGGATCATAAATAGATTGACACCCTATTCCTACTACAGGATTATCAGAAAGCAGACCTCCTTCTAATTCTGGGAATTCTTTAAGTAACTGTGATGGTAAATACTTATTAAACCACCATTTCATTCCTCTATTAGCAATATTTTCTAAACCTTGTCCTGCGTATTGAAACACCTTACCTTGAGCTTGTGATAAATAAAACAAACCTGCGGGTGTGTTAATAACACTACGCTCACTTTCACAAGATCCATATTCATTTGATATATCAGAATTAACAACATTCTGAAAAGGTTGACTAAATAATCCTCCATCACCAATAGTTAATTTAGTTCCTAGATCTGTTTTTAACGTATCTAATCCCTGGAACATCTGTGGTGACAGATAAGGAAACATTATCAGTGCACCACTTTTATTTATTGGTTTTATTACATTGACTTCAGATTTAAAGTCTTTATAGTTATTTGGAAGAAACACTCTCCAAAAATCTTTCTTAGCTTCTTTTTGTGCTTGTAGAGAATAAATTAATCTTTTTGGATAATAAGAGAAACAGGTCTCTGCAACTTCTGGACTATAATCTCTGGGTTGAATATTACCCCAGGAAGTCAGCGTACTAGGAAATCTACCTACACTAAGAGAATTGTCATACTTGTAGAAGTTGCCCCTCTTAATGCTCTCTGCATGAAACATCTCATCATATTCTGTATATTCAATCCAATCATAATGTCTTTTTCTATCTGCTTCCTCCCAATCTCTTTGTGCTAGATTTATTTCTGATTCAACATAAAAGTCTTGTACACCATTACAGTGGGTATACATGTATGCTTGTTTAAGTTGAAAAATTGGAGTACCATTGTTTTTATCCAAACCCGCAAATCCACTACCACCACAATCACCAGCTGGTCTATCCATATGAAAGAAAGAATCCGGCAATGAGTTTTCCCAATTATTTTGACTCCAGTCAGGAGGTATATTTATATCCAATATTTGAGTCATAAAGTGAGACATAGAATATCTTTCTGTGTTCATCCAATATCTAGGATGCGGTATATTCTGTCTTTTTAAATAATCATATGGATAGTTATCTGGTTGTCCTTTTAAGAAATCCCAGAAAAAAGGCATTACAGTTTTTTCTGTATATCTATTCACGTAACAATCCCCACCAAACATAACAGGAGATTTTATTAGAGTTTCTTCATCATACCGTACATATGCATTTTTGTCTATTATGTGAACACATGAACGCACAGGAATTTGCTTAATACCTTCTATCTGTCCGTATTGATTATCAAAAGAAAATTTTAATGCTCCATATTGTGCTGATATAGTTTTAGCTCTAAATTTTCCTGGATTATCATGATCCCCAAGAGGCATATTAGGAGCATTAGCTAAACCAATTGTATAAAGAGACCTATCTGTTATACTTGGATCTGGTAGATCATCTTTTACTTGAATACCCACAGTCATGGGTCTTTGTAAATTATTTACTTTGCCACCACCAAATGATGTAATTGTATTATTTATAAAAGCCTGCTCTTCTATTTTACTATTGTAATTGAATACACTAGATCCTCCTTTTGTATAGTTATTATAAAACCCATGACTATTATATTTATATGCAAAATCTTGATCACTGATTAATTCATATATAACATCAATAACCTTTTGCGCACCTTCACTAGAAAAGTAAATAAAGTTCATAATACCCATAAGAGCTCTAAATGGACCTGGAACGCTTTTAAATGCTGATCCATTAACATATGTATCTGTAGCACCACCTTCATAACCTGTTGTACCTGCTTGTACAGTTTCATTATATGCTTTTGTACCTACTTTAATTTTTTTATCATATAATGCCCCACCTGTTACTATATCACCCGCAGCATTTATTAAATCTCCAAATACTGCATCTAAAACCCCCATAGCAGTAATCTGAACACCAGAATTTAATAAATTTGCTAATAGTGCATTAAATCCTGGTGTACCTGGTACAACATTTATTGCCTTTGGGGCAGCCATATTCACTGTAAAAACACTTGTTCCGTTTGCTGCTGTACCATATAATGGATTCATTCTTAATCCAATAGAACTTACTTTAGATTGCTTATAATTATTATCAGTTCTACCCCTTATTTTATCAAGAGCATAACCCATACCAAATATTCCAGCAACATATAAAGATGCGTTTCTTAGTAGTTTATTTTTTGGATGTTCTTCTGATTTAATAAAATGACCAATAGATTTACCACTAACTGTTCCATATAACTTGGCATAATATGCATTCAGAAATGGTTTTCCAAACATTAACTCTGGAGAGTGAAAAGTGAAATGAGTACTCTCCGCATCCGCATCTGGACCTGGCAATGGAGCACCTGATGAAACACATCCTGACGTTGGTGTTTCTGAATGATAAGGATCCACATATAAAGGATTATATGGATAATTAGGGTAATATCCCTGCACAGTTTGAGGAGAACCTGCTTCAGGATCTAAATTATATTTCCTCATATTTCTAAAGATACCCTTAGCCAATATGGATTTGTTTCCTTCTCTTGATCCTCTTAATATCTCATACCCTACTATATTTTCTATAACCTTCCCATCATTATCTATGGGAGGTCTTATATCATAAAGTCTGATCCCTAAAATATTTATTGTAGGATTTGTTACACTTGAATTAGATAGTTTTGTAGAACCTGTAGGGTCAGTACTTTCAACAGGCATCTTATGATGCATTATTGGTTTTCCACATAAGTCACCCCATCTTTCAGGATCTTGTGGATATTTTTCTGTAGATTCCCAATAACCCATTCTTCCTTCTCCAATTTGCACACCTCCATCATCTAATGTAACCCAAGGGAAGAGCCAATCTTCTTCTGTATTATATTTTGCTGTATCATAAAACTGCCATGCATATTCATTATCATTTCCCAATACACCTCCATTTAAATCTACTAGATCATCTGGATCTGCTTCTCTCCCTGGAATATGATATGAAGAGGATCTTTCACCTGTATTGTATATCCATCTTATGAATAATGAATAAACCTCATCTCTCATGAATGTTGGCTTATTTCCTCCTTTATAATAATAATCTCCTGGGTATTGTGCTGAGACCCACTTGACCTTAATATCATTTGCTATTGGCTGATAATTAAAGTCAAACTGTTCTGTTGGTCCTGATCTTATAAGCCAATCATTGACAACATACATGGAATCAGATTTCTCATATGCTGGATTTCTTAAAGGAAGAAACTCTAATGGAACTACAGGAAGGCTCTGATCAATATAGTCAATACTGACTCTTGATTGTTCTGTACTATATAATCCAATCTTCTTGGCTTGATGTTGACCCTGTGTATTGCTCAAGAGAACCAACTCATAATAATCAAACCCTTTGTCTAGATTAGATGTTTCTATAATAAGGGAACCAATTGTATCATTATGATCAAAAAGTGATTGGACGTTTGAGATACCAACATAATCACCAACCTTTTGCTCATTAACTGTATATGCTATATATGCTTGGTATGAACCATTTCTAATTTGACCACCATCATCTGCTTTTGATAATTTAACACAAGGAGTATCAACAAGAGGTGCTAATCTAATTTTTTCACAGTCAAGTACATCAGTATCTGCATATGTAACACAATCAGCTCCAGGAAGTGAACTAACCTCTTGAATCCACGGAACATCATCTATATTAAGAGTTCTTGTTGGATTTCGTGCATCATCATCCCAGTATACCTGCCAAGTACAATCAAAGTTTTCTTTTGATGCACCTTTTACTAGATTCTTTCTATCAAAGTTTAGGCATATATCATTGACAATCTTTTCATATACACACTCACTATCATCAAACAATCCTATCTCAGAGTTGGTATCATCTGTTAGAAAGAGGACCCACTTATCACCATATAGATGAATAGCACCTATTACTGGATATGGTATATCTGCACATGAAAAATTAGATGGTTCATTACCTATGACACCAAGATCACCATCTACAGAATTATTATAAGCATTTCTAGCATGACTCCATGTGGCTTTCCCTTGAAAGCTAGAGTTCATGTCCTTAACCATCCCTTTGTTAAACAAGGATGTATCAACAGATGAGGTATCCTGCGGCCTACCCTTTCTTTTTTTAGCCATTCTAATTAAATATTATGCTATAGTAGGATAACTTTTAAACATATTATAATACTTATCATACATTGCTCTTCTATTCATAGTCCATACTTTTTCTAATTCTTTAAAATCTGGAGTATTAACAAAACTTAATGCATTATTTCTTGCAGCTCTTAGTCTTGCTTCAATCAATTGAAGTTGATTTACAACCTGTTCACCAGCAAAAACCATATTCTCAAGTATTCTATGTTTAAGTGCATACTCATAATATTCATTACAATAAGGATGATCTAATACTAATAAATTACCATTACCATCTTCCATAGCTCCTTGAAAGTTAACATAAACCTTTCCGGTTTTAAAATTTGTTAAAAGATAACCATCTTTGATTTCTGCAATATCTACAGCTTGTACACTCAGATTTGGACAATCACATTGTACCTGTGTGCATTCTTGTATTCTAAGGGGCATAAACACCGTGTAAGACCTTAACTCACCTGCTCCTATACGTTGTATCAATTGATACTCATTCTCCCCGTCACAAGCCTTAATTACACATACATCCTTACATTCTGGATCATCACATGGTCCAGTATAGCCAGGTTCTGGTACATAAGGTACAGGATTAGTGGTATCAATATGCGTTCCTGAAGGCATTGTATTAATGACATTAAAGTCACTACAGATAAATGCATGATTTAAATATGCAAAATCTGTAGGCAACATTCCTTTATTATGTTCAATATCTATGATTGCCTCTTTTGTTCTATGGATCCTGAGTCCTAAATCATAATTAACCCTCGTAGCAACCTTAATTAATTGCTGGGGTTCTATCATTCCTTCCAATGCATAACTAGAAAAATCAACAGAAACATCTTCTAGTAGTTGATCAAAAGTTCTATATTTATTTGAAACTCCCATTATCTATTTACATTTTGTTTGTTATCAGAATCTTCAGCTGGTACTTTTAGAGTATTAAACATTTGTGTTAATACTTGAGCCTCAATTTCTGCAAATAAGAATTCTGGTATGTATATATTCTGTAAGTACCTGGGAGTGCAATCATTCGCATCATCACAATCCCACTTAGATATATCACCTTCAAATACACCCTCCACTTTTATAGCATCCCATGCTACATTTGGTATATAGATGTAATTATTTAAATACCAGAAATATTTAGCTTTATTATATTTAAAAGAAGTGGTTTTAGTCATAGAGGTATATGTACCTGGATTTGTGGCTTGCATCTCTATAGATCCATCAATAGAACTCACTGTTCTAATAAGAGGACCCCAGTACCCTTCCATGAATGTTGGAAGCTTTGCCTTTGTACGTTTTATTGTACACCCGCTTTGAATACCACTGCATTCTGCTTCTACTTTATCTATCTCTATAAGTTCAACATAAGCAAGGCTTTGCCATACACTATTAAACTTTTTTAATTTATTAGCTGAATCTTGTCTTCTCATAAAAAGCTGGGCATACTTCAACACAAGACTGTATATGTATCTGTCAGTCATAAAGGCATCCTGTGCCTCAGATTTTATTTGGCCTCTTACTCTTGATATAACTTCACCTATAGTTGTCATAGATTCTAAATTTCAAATTCATTATAATTTTTAAGAGCAGTAGCCTTTTCATCTTTTTCTTTACTAGCAAGCAATTCCCTTTTATACAGGTCTGTTACTCTTCCTTTACTTTTCATAACAATATACTTTGTCCAATTTTTAGGATAGGTTTTTGCCACAGTTCTTTTAAAGTCTCTAGTCGCTGTAAATTTCCACAACTCTCTATTCTTAAAGCGGTACTTGGTAGAATAGTTTGTATAAAAGATTTTACCAATATTGCCATCTGTTTCCCAATTCTTATTTTGTAGAACTTTACCATATTGCTTTGATAATGAATAATCTGTATTTACACCTTTAGCAGCAGGACATGTCCCTATAAATAGGTATCCCAAAGAATCTGGCAATTCAACACCATCTCTATATTCTACTGCTCCATTCCATAATTTTTTATTATAAAGTGTTATAATCTTTTTAAGCTTCTTGTTATCTATATTTGCATATAGTGGGTATTTTTCTTTAAATTCATTAAAATATTTTAAGTTTAAAAATCCAATTCTTTTCTCCCTATATCTAGGAGCATTTAAATTAGGGGCTTTAAAATTATTTATCATGGCACTTTATATTATAATTTACAAAAAAAAGAGCACTTTTAAAAGATTAAGTGCTATAGATTAACTTATCAAATGTGTTAGTTCACAGATAGTTCCCTTAATTGGATCCTGTAATTCCATTAAACCCCCTCTTCTGTTCCCAACAAATTTTCTATGGTAATGCCAATAATCTGTTTTTGATAAACTTGGTAAAGTTTTATGTATGAAGCCAACTTGCTCACCCTTAGTTATATATTCAATCTTCTGCTGTGTATGTTTATGTCCTGTAAATAGAGTTCTATTCTCTGATTTACCCCAGTCATCAGCAAAATCTGTAGCATATATCAATGGTGTATTTTTTGATGGAACATCTCCGTGTTCAAATGCATTAAAATTATTATACCAGGTGTGTACTTTTCTTTCTGCATATTCAACATCCCATTCTATATTCTTAGTAGAAATGGCTTTTGATAAAGCATGTGCTAAATGAAATGAACTCAACCTGTCGTGATTTCCTGGAATATAAACAACTGTAAGCACATCACAAAATGTTTTTGCATAATTAATTCCCCAACACATTGCATCAAAGGCCTGAATATAAGCTTCAGTTGCAGTACAGCCATTTTCTACAGGAGTTCCTTTTGTTGTAGATCCATCAAAAGTATCCATATTAATTAGATCCCCTCCCAGTACAAAAAATACATTTGATAAATAATGAGTATCTGTTGCTCTAGTTAATAGACTATGAATTGTTTCTTCAAAATCCTTATCTACAGTATGGTTCCCTGCTTTACCAAAGTGTATATCCTGTAAAGATAAAATACCACACACTTTTATTTTCTTCTTATTCTGTTTTATAGCAGGAAATGATTTGTAAGTTTTAGGTTTCCAACTATCTATAAGGTTTTGAAGATATACATCTTCTTTGTCCTTTATTTGAGTTACCATGGCTGATACACGCCAATAGTTATTACTCATTTGTTTATTCCAATACGCTGATAGCTTCCATTTAGTTGTATCAATTTTTAAAATCTTAATTATCTCTTCTGGGGTTTTTGGCTCATGTTCTACAATTTTTGATATTCTTCCTTCACCCTTTTCTAAATTAAAACCAGAATCAAAACTACTAGCTGCTACACCTTCCACTCTTCTTTTTTCATTATTTTTTCTATTATCATCAACTTCTTCTCTTATTATGTCTCTATAGTGATTATACTCATTAATTGAAATTTTAAGTCTTTTTGCATTTCTCTTTGCAGATTTTTTCCATTTTGACGCTCCCCTCACCTTTTCTAACATACTCTTTGAAAACTCCATTGTAGTATTAATTTAGATTAAAAAAAAGGGAGTCCTAGATTACCAAGACTCCCCACAACGGTTGTGATAAGAAACCAACAAACCCACCACCTTTGTTGTTCTTTTATAAAAGCGTAGTTACTTGCACTTCAACTGAATCACAAAGTGATCCGGCAAGTACTGTGGTGCCTACTATGACAGTAGCATTACTATCTCCACCAGTTATGTTAACTACATCACCAGGTTTATAGTCAGTACCAGGATTATTTAAAATGACACTTGTGATGAGACCACCGGGATCAACTGTTAATACATCAATGGTTGCATTTCCACCTCCACCACTAACAGTGATTGTATCACCAATAGTATATCCAGATCCTCCATTATTGACTACTATAGCCGTAACGGCTCCTGCAACAGCAACAATATCTACAGTTAAAGAAGTTCCAGTACCACCTGTAGTAGCAACAGCACTGGCAGTAGTATATCCACTACCTGCAACCAGTGTACTATTATTAAAACTAACTACAGGAAGTACTATTGCTGACGCAACAATATCTACAGTTAATCCAGTACCACTGCCTCCAGTACATATAACACCTGCGCCTGTCACATAACTTGTTCCAGCAGTGAATCCTCCTAATGTTGCAACTTGAATTTCTGTTCCTGATACAACTTTAAAGAGATATACAGTACCTGGATCCAAACTAATTATGGAAAGTGATGTTTCTGTTGGAAGTAAAGGTGCTGAGGTATTTGCTAAAACCCAAACTCCTGAAGTTTGACTTGAATAAACATTTATTCCTTTACATTGTGGAATAAGTGGAGTTAATGGGAAGACAGCTGCGCCATCCCAACTTACAGTTACACCGTCATTGGTTACATTAGTCACCATCACATGCCATACTGAATGATGATCATCAGGATCTGCACATGCTGGATTCACCATATATAATGCTATTCTTTGTAAAATTTCTTCTAATCTATCCCCTGTATATACATTAAATTGTATATCTGTTGGATCCGCAGGATTAGTTATTTGAAATGTAGGACCACAATATGACACACATTCTGCACATACTACCTCTTCACATGATTCTGATGGTGGATCACAGACAGGATATGAACAAGGTGTTGTTAGACCATGATCTGCACATGCACAAGGACTTGATTTACATTTTGTACAACTCATTCTTTTTATTTTTTATTATGGTGCATTAAATTTATTTTTCAATAAGGTAATCATTGAAGCCATATCTGCATCACTATGTGCTTGATCAAAGTAAATAAGATCATATAGTCTACCAGGTGCAGTATTTACTGCTGGATATCCACCTACAGCATCTGGAGTTCCTCCTAGAGTTATTGCTGCAGTTGGATTAGACCATAGAGATGCTACAGATTGAACAGGGGCAGTATTGGCTTTCATTGAGAATGCACCTGCTCCTGAATCCATTCTTAGAGCTATTACTTGAATTTCATCAACTATTGGTGATATAATGGTTGTAAGGTTTAATGCAGGATTAGCTTCATTAAATATCCATCCTACAATATTTGTTCCATCCCATTTTAATCCCATTCCTGTATTCAATGCAGAATTAGCTGTCAATGACCAAATATGGTTTTGTGCTCCTGCTCCTACGGATGGAGCAAATACAGCATATACTGTACATATTCCAGTATTCAATATTGCATCATTCGCAACAGTTAAGTAAGATACGGCTGCTCCTGTAAATGCATCTGGACCTTTACCTACTATACCAGCTGTTTCATAAGTATATTCATCTGCAGTTGAAAGATTTAATGCATTACCCAATACTGTTGCAGTTGGTGCACCACAAGTACCATTAATACTATCAACTCTTGCTACAATACCGCCATCAGTAGCTGTTGTAATTCCATTATCTTTCCATACATTACCATCTTGAAGATCCCAGTTACCACTTGGTAGATTAATACTAAGATTAGATGCCAGACAATCTACACATCCAGTACATGATGTAGCAACTGTTAATGGTGTAGTATAACCTGGTGCATCAGGTGTGGCTGCTACAGTATAACATCCATCAACTCCTATACCAGTTATATTTACTGCATTACCTAGATATGCACTGAAGTTTTGACAAACAACTAATACATCTGTTGCATCAGCACAATTTGTAAGAGCAAAGTTTGAACAATCAGTACACAGATTTCCACCAGTCCAGCTATCAGCACATACATTAACCGGATTAGTTACAGGACCAACTGCAACTTCATTGACTGTATAACATATACCATCAACATTGATTGCTCTATCATCTGCTTCATAAGCACTAAGATCTGTTTCTGTGTATATAGTTGCAGCACCACCAAATGCAGGACATGGTGTTAATTCCCAAACAGCAGTTCCAGGACAAACACCTTCTCCTATTGTACGATCATAAACAAACTGCACAAAGCTACTAGCTGCATAATCAAATGGAGTAGCTCCTGCAGTAAGATCTGTTTCCAGATAAATTTCTGTATTAGATATAGCCATTAAACCTTCTATAGTATTTCCAGCAGGTGTTATAGTTCCTGCATAAGGATTGATGACACCAGGAGGAGACTTAATATAATTTGCCAGCTCTGTATCACCTGTTTCTCTTACATATACTTGTTCTGGTATTAAACCTCCCCATAATGCAGCATAAGCCATTAATAGGTGGGCTGAATCAACACCAACACTTCCTGTAACAACAGGAAGGACCAATAATCTAAAATCTACAGGAAACTGTGGATCTGTAAGAGTTGTTCCTGTCCACCATACAGTTGGTTTTACACCACCACTTAATGCAGCCTGAAAATCATCATAAGAAGCTTGATAAGCTGCTGAAGGTTGTACTGGAGGACCAACAAATCCTGAGACTAATGTATTTGCATGATATCCAACATCATAACTATCAGAGAATACAATTATTTGGACATCATCCATTTGTACTTCAGGGGTAGGTACAGTCCAATCAGTAGGAAGTTGACGTAATGCAACCCATGCTGGAAGTGCATCTAATGTTGCACTTGCTCCTTTATCAACAACTGCTCTAACATATCCTAACCAATCTGAATCTGCAACAGGAATATAATATACTTCAGGTGTACCTCCGAATGCAGGACAACTTACTCCAGCTTGTGTCATGACAGAATTTAATGTAGCTACAATATCTGCACCATCTGAAGAAGATATAGTATTTGTATCAATAAATACCATTGTTCTAGTTCCTGCATTATATCCTTTTCCTGTAATTATTAAAATTTTACACCAAGCAGTGGTAGAACCACAAGGGGTATCTATCTGTACCTGGAAGGCATCTTGATTAAATTTTGCACTAGTATGTTCATATTCAAAGACTCCCGGGCTAGTTTGTGTTACATTACCATATAATGGATTGACTACGACGGAAAAAGTAACAGGAGAACCAAATGAAACGCTGACCATATCAAAAACAACAGTTCCAAGTGAATGCATGTTTAATGTTTGATCTAACAACCATGTAGGACATTCACAGCAGAATACAACATCTGTTAACTCAGCAGTTCCATTAACGGGATCTACTATTTCCCAAGCACCATATATATAATATGTAACTCCTTGTGCTGTAACATAAGAATCTACAAAATACCAAGTACTGCCAGCAGGAGCATTATATGTAGTAGCTCCACATGTAAATGAAGCAGTATTTAAAAAAGTACCAACAATACAAGCAGTGGCAGGGTCTGTTGCACACGGAGGAGCAGCAACAACTTCAAGTTCAATAGAAACTGCACCTGCACCATCTTCTACTACCCAAGCATTATTATATGTTACACCTGAATCTTGTGTACATATACCTAAAGTAGTTACTTGTGGAATTACTGTAGTTGGATAAGCTGCTGTATCTTGAACATCAACACATGCTAATTCAGTTGTTGTTACAAGTGTATCAGCACATGTTGTACTACCACCATTACTATTTGTCAAAACAATACTAACACCGTATTGTGTTCCTGGTGTTAAACCAGTAAATGTTCCTGAAATAGGATCTGTAACTGGATTTGTATAAACAGTACTTGTGACAGGTACACCTAATTGCGTAAGATATACACCTACATCAATATTTGGACCATTATTTGGAGTTACATCAAAGCTATATGCTACTGTATCTGTAGTTGGAGTTAAGGTTACAGGACTTGGGCATGTAAGTAAATTACTTACAATTGTAGTTTCTGAATGACTACATGTTTGATTTGAGCCATCTGTAGATACAAATTCAAAATTAACAGTGACTGTGTAATTTGCAGCAGGATCTAATGTACTTATATCAAAATCAAAACCAAGTGCACTATTTTGAATAGGCACAACAGGTACAAAGTTAGTAAGAGTATTTACACCATCCGTTACTTCTATAAGAGCATGTCCTGGTCCATCAACAAATCCCGCAGGAATAAAACTGCTAGTAAAATTAAAGTTTATAAAAGCTGGATCACCAGTGGCACCAGGTACTATAGAAGCTAGAAAACCATAAATCACATCCTCACAGGAAGTTAAACAACAATTTGTTTGAATATCCCCAACAGCTCTATATAGATCACAAACTACTTTCCATAAATTTGTCTGTCCTTGTGATAAATTTGTAACTGGAGAAAACCAACTTCCTGAAAGTATATCTCCATAACTACCAGATACTGATAACATTGGGTCACTAGATAAAACACATGGAGCAGCAACTGCTTCTGCAACATCTTGCTGTGTACCTACATTTCCTCTTAATATACAATACGCTTGTTCCATTGCTACAGCCCACTGCTGAATGGTAGCCGTAGTAGGATTTCTGAATGGAAAATATCCTTTAAACTCATCACATGAAAGTGAAATAATAATATCAGGTATTACCAATGGGAAATAACCTTGAATAGTAGTTATTTCTGACCATATTAAGTTTATCTGCTGATTTATAGTGTTTATGCTACCGGTTAGTTCACAAATCTTACTTGCTAAAAATGCTAAAAATTCTGTAACAGAGAGTGAGCCTTGATTTGAATTAGTTGTATCATTGTAGTAATCTAAACAACCAAGAGGAACCCCACCTGTAGGTCCATCAACCCATTCACCACCAGGAAAGTTATTAGGATCACACATATAGGCAATCATTGCCTCCAATAATTCATCAAGAGTTGCAAAAGGAGTGGCTCCTTCAGCTACAAGACAACCTTGAACAACATCAGAAATATCTGGATCACATGTACATGCTGCATCTATTATATCACAAAGTTTTTGTGCTAGTAATGCAACTACATCACTTATAGTATCTCCATGACATAGATCTATACAGGGTAAATCTGGTCCTTGCCAAATTACACAATTAGATGAGATTGGATCACAGCCCTTTGAAAGATTACTCCCGGAACTAGTTGGTATCATAAATATATATTTTACAGCTGTTCATAGTATTACACTACTATTATAATATACAAAAGTTTTATCATTAAAGCAACCTTATCAGGCCTCTTCAATAAAGTTATCAACTGAAGAACATACAGCTGCGGTAGCTGTACATGCTTCCTCTGGACATTCTTCTGTTAGTGTTATTGTTATTTTCATTTGAGAACAACCTCCTACTGTAGTAATGCATTTGCATAAGTCTATAGTATGGGATGTTTCAAGTGATGCATTAATTATTTGTGTTCTTACATGTCCATATTCATCAGTAAGTCCTATATTACCTCCATCTACTATTACTGGATATCCTTCAATGGCTTTACCATCTTGGTTGACTACCTCAAAAAAAAGACAAGTTAAATCATCAGTACATGATCCTATTACATTACAATCTGGATCACCCCAACTTGGAGCTATTGCAGCAGGCACATTTAGCCATTCTTCATAAGCATATGCTTTTGTTGTATAGACAGGTAATTTTGAATCTTGCCAATCACACAACTCTTTTTGAATTGAAAGTTTATCTACATCAAGAGGACAGCAAAATGTAATACCAAATCTTTCTGCTCTAGCACTTTTAAATACTACATCAGAAAAGCTCTGCTCAATATTAATTTTCTTAAGTATTTGCTGCTCTTTTGCGCTCATTATATCTTACTTTCTCATTCTGTCTTATGGGTGTACCCTTATTGAGTTTCTTATTAGATAAATTATTGCAGCTTTTACAAACTACAACACCACTAGGTAAAACTTTCTTTTGGCATCCACAAGTAAATTTTTTTCCACAATACGTACAATTCATTTTGTTGGTTTTTACTGACAGCAAACATCACATGTAATTTTAGAAAGTTTCTTCTTAGCAAAATTATATAGTTCCATTCCTTCATTAGGGCTTTGGCAATATTCAATCTTAGCTTTAGCCGCATCTATTAATGTTCTAATGTATTTCATTTCTGCTAATAGTTGCTGTTTTGTTGAAGATGGTTCACAAGGTGTAACATCTAACTCACAAAGTTTCTTATAATAATTAGAAAGAATTGTCGTGGTTCTCAAAGTATTATATTCTACATATACTTTGTCATTAGGGGCAATACTATATCTTATAATGTATATACCATCTTGTAAAGAAGCTCTTACATTATTACAATCATCAGTTTGCAATCCCAATGCACATGCATTAATATTAAGATCAAAACCTGTTTGAACATCAATTGTTACTATCTGAACTGAACCAGGAGTTGTTATAGATAACTTTGGACAATCAGTTGCTAGATTGCTAACATATTGACTGGTATCTGTTATTTTGAGGATTTCACAATTTGCTACGCTGGGAACTTCTAGGCTTAGAATATGTTTAGCTGCCATACATTCTTAATTTAAAAATATTGCAATTTAATTGCCTTATACAATTAATATACAAAAAAAGATACAGATTGTAAAATAAAAAGGGTAGGATTTAATACCCTACCCTTTA
>PVMS01078002.1_pt1 | contig 17842 bp, 19 predicted proteins | sample 1853461 | NCBI WGS metagenome assembly PVMS01 (sample SAMN08582032, study PRJNA380276) | Marine sediment metagenome, whole genome shotgun sequencing project. | isolation source: ocean sediment barecode stripped | collected 2017 | reverse complement strand
GCAGGGCGCCCCCGCAGACATCGGTGGCTATTGCAGCCCCGATCCGGCCACGGCAGAGGCCGTGATGCGCCCGAGCCAGACGTTCAACGCGGCGCTCGCCGACTTCACCTATCCGCGATAGCGACGTAGTTGCGTTCGCCGGGCCCGTCGTACCACTGCCGTGGGCGGGCGATCTTCCGCTCGGGGTCGATGAGCAGCTCCTGCCAGTGGGCCAGCCAACCCGACATCCGCGGGATCGCGAACAGCACGGTGAACATGTCGACCGGGAACCCGAGCGCCTGGTAGATCAGGCCCGAATAGAAGTCGACGTTCGGGTAGAGCTTGCGATCGATGAAGTACGGGTCTTCGAGCGCCGCCTCCTCGAGCTTGAGGGCGATGTCGAGCAGCGGGTTCTTCCCGGTGACGTCGAAGACGTCGTAGGCGGCCTTCTTGATGATCAGGGCGCGCGGGTCGAAGTTCTTGTAGACGCGGTGGCCGAATCCCATCAAGCGGCTCTCGCCCGTCTTGACCGAGTCGATGAATGCCGGAACCTCGTCGAAGGTGCCGATCTCACCGAGCATCCGCACGACCGCCTCGTTGGCGCCGCCGTGCAGCGGTCCGTAGAGGGCGGCCGCGGCGCCCGCCGCGGAGGAGTAGGGATCGGCGCCGCTCGGCCCGATGACGCGCATCGCTGTGGTTCCGCAATTCTGTTCGTGGTCGGCGTGGAGGATGAACAACACGTCCATCGCCCGCGCCAGCACCGGATCGACCTCGTAGTCGCCGATCTTCCACATCATGTTCAGGAAGTTCGCCGGGTACGACAGGTTGTTGTCCGGTTGGTTGAAGGGGAGCCCGACCGAAAAGCGATGGCACATGGCGGCGATCGTCGGGGCCTTCGCGATGAGCCGCAGGATCTGGCGCTGCCGGGCAGCGGGGTCGCCGACGTCCTTCGCCCCCTCGTAGAACGTGCCGAGCGCGGCGAGCGCCGAGACGAACATGCCCATCGGGTGGGCGTCGTAGTGGAAGCCGTCGACGAAGCGCTTGCGCATGTTCTCGTGAATGAACGTGTGGTGGGTGACGTCGAACGTCCACTGGTCGAGCTGGGCGCTGTCGGGCAGGTTGCCGTACAGCAGGAGGTAGGCGACCTCGAGGTACGTCGACCGCTCGGCGAGCTGCTCGATCGGGTAGCCGCGGTAGCGGAGCACACCTTCGGCGCCGTCGAGGAAAGTGATCGCCGACTTGGTGGACGCGGTCGAGAGGTAAGCCGGGTCGTAGCAGTAGAGGTCCGGATCGAGTTCGCGCAAGGCCGACGAGGGGAACACACCACCTCGGATCGGTGCGGTGACGGTCTTACCGGTGCGGTCGTCGGTGATGGTGATGGTCTCGGGCACGTGGCTTCCTCTCGTGGCGCGAACTTCAGGCGGTGTGGGCGCGGGATCCATCCGCGGCCAGGAGTCCACGTTAGTTCTCGGCCGGTGACCGGCCGCAACCAGCCGGTCAGAGCGGCGTGTTGCCATGCTTGCGGTCGCCGAGCGATTCGCGCTTGTCCTCGAGCATGGTGAGCGCCGCGGCGATCTCGGCTCTCGTGTCGGCGGGATCGATGACGGCGTCGACGAGACCCCGCTCGGCGGCGACGTAGGGGTTGAGCAGGCGTTCGGCGTAGTCGAGCTCGAACTCGGCGCGCTCTTCGGGCGTCGCCCGGCGTTGCAGGATCGCCGCCGCCTGCCCGGCACCCATCACGGCGAGTTCGGCCCACGGCCAGGCCAGGCAGAGGTCGTTGCCCATCGTCTTGGAATCCATGACGATGTAGGCGCCGCCGTAGCTCTTGCGGAGGATGACGCAGATCCTCGGAACGGTCGCTCTGGCGTAGGCGAAAACGAGCTGCGCGCCGTGACGGATCATCCCGCGCCACTCGAGATCCTTGCCCGGGTAGAAGCCCGGGGTGTCGACGAGCGTGATGATCGGCAGGTTGAAGGCGTCGCAGAAGCTGACGAATCGGGCGGCCTTCTGCGAGGCGGGGATGTCGAGCGTGCCGGCGAGCGACATCGGCTGGTTGGCGACGATCCCGACCGGCCTGCCGTCGATCGTGGCGAACGCGGTGACCAGATTGACGGCCCAGCGGGCTCGCAGTTCGACCAGCAGCCCGTCGTCGACGATCGCCGCGGCGATCTGGCGGACGTCGTAGCTGCCCGTCGAACTCGCCGGCATCAGTTCGCCGGCCTCGGGACAGAGGCGGTCCGGCGGATCTTGGTTCGGCCATCTCGGCGGCTCTTCCTCGACGCTGCTCGGGACGTAGGCGAGCAGTTCGACGACCGCCTCGTCGGCCTCGGCGCGGTCGCTCACGACCATGCTCGGCACGCCGGTGTAGCGGGCATGGTTGCCGGCACCACCGAGCTCCTCGACGTCGATCGAGATGCCGGTGAACTGTTCGACCATCACCGGTCCGTTGACGAACGCCGAACTCGACTCGGTCATGATCGTGAAGTCGACGATTCCGAGCAGCAGCGCCGGGCCGGACACTGCAGGACCGTCGACGACCGCGAACGTCGGAACCACTCCCGAGCAGGCGGCGACCGCGGCGGACACCTTGCCCCAGGCGTGGAGTGCGGCGACGCCCTCGATGATGTCGACCCCGGCGGTCGAGATGACGATGACGAGCGGGAGGCGCTGATCGAGCGCTGCTTTCGCAGCCACCTCGATCGCCGCCGAGTCGTGCGAGGAGAGCCGTATCGCATCGTCGCCGGTCTCGAACTCGACCCAGACCGCGGTCCGGCCGTCGATCGTGCGGACCTCGGCGACGGCCGGGCTCGGAAGGAGTTCGGCCAGCCTCAGTGCGGGTACATCGTCGAGTGGCGTCGCCATCGACGGCGACAGTAACCGGTGGTCGCCACGAACGTGATCGTCCCCACCGGCCTCAGGTCGGTCGGGCGAGCGGATTCGTGTCGCGGTGGACGCCGGGCTGCTCGTCAGCGCCGTTCTCGATGATCGTGTGCAGTGTCCGCAGCACCGCCAGGGTCGGAGCACTCGGAGACGGTCGTCGGCGGTAGACGAACGCCACGACACGGCGCGGGAGTTCCGGGATGGTGATCCGGCGGAACGAGCCGGTGAGCCAGGTCGGCACCGCGGTCGCCGGCACGATGGTGGCGCCGTAGCCGTCGAGCGCGAGTGAGGCGAGCAGCCTGACCCCGTCGACCTCGGCCTGGGCGCGCAACGTGACGCCGCACGAGGCTGCCGCTCGATCGAGCACACGGCGCAGGGCCGCGCCGGTCGGGGGGAGGAGGAGCGGTACGTCGTCGAGATCGGAGAGCGACAGCTCTTCGCTGTCGGCCAGCGGATGCGTCGCATCGGCGAGCAGGAAGAGGTCCTCGGCGAACAGCGGCTCGATCACGAGTTCGGGATCGTCGACCGGGAGGTGCACGATCGCCGCGTTGAGCTGCCCCCCGATCACGTTCGGGATGAGCGTCGACGTGGCACCCTCCTGGACGATGGCGCGGACGTGGGGATGTTCGACCTCGAGCTGTCCGAGAAACTGCGGCATCAACCAGCGGGCGGTGGTGCCGATGATGCCGAGGCGGCTCTGCCCCGAGATGTCGGTGGTGCTGCTGGCCATGTCGGCGGTGATGTCGTCGATCTCGTTGAGTACGCGACGGGCACGCTCGACGACGCGAGCGCCCTCCTCGGTGAGACCGCCCTGGCTGCGGTCGACGAGGGTCACCCCGAGTTCCTTCTCGAGCTTGCCGATGTGCCCCGAGATGTTGGACTGCACGGTGAAGAGGGCGCGGGCGGCAGCGGAGAATGTGCCGTGGTCGGCGATCGCCACGAGAGCGGAGAGTTGACGGACATCCATGATAGGAAACGTATCTCAAAAAACGATAGTCGATATCTCTGAGTTCTACTTGCCAGATCACGCGTTCACGTGCATAATTTCACAAGTACATAGTCGAAGTGAGAACACCCCCCATGTTCCACTCGGTGGAAAGTCCACCAGCCGATCCCCCATCGGCGGATTTTCCAGGTTGAGAGACCCGGATCCCAGATCCGGGTCTCTCCCGTTTTCCGGCCCCCCGTCAATATCCTCGCCCGCATGCGAATCGTGAACGGCGACATCGGACTGAACGTGAGGGTCGAGGGATCGGCGGTCGCACCACCGGTCGTCCTGCTCCACGGCATCATCGGATACTCCGGCACGTGGGACTGGCTCGTGCCCGAGCTCGCGACCCGGTACCGCGTGATCCGTCTCGACTTCCGGGCGCACGGCGACTCCGATCGGGCACCGGGCGCGTACCGGATGGACGACTACCTCTCCGACGCGGTCGCCGTCTGCACGCAGGTGGCGGGTAGCCCGGCGGCCGTCATCGGCCACTCGCTCGGCGGAGCCACCGCTGCAGCGTTGGCCCAGACGCGACCCGAGCTCGTGCGGGGCGTCTTGCTCGAGGATGCGCCCCTGTTCGATATGCAACAGATGCCCGGGTCCGAATCGGAGGCCGACGCACTGCTCGCCGGCTTCGCCCTGATGCGCCAGACGGTTCCGCAGCTGCAGAGCGCCGGTATTCCGGTCGAGGGTCTGGTCGGCATGCTCGGGATGATGCCCGGTCCCTCGGGAGGCACGCTCGGCAGCGTGCTCCTCGACGATGGCATGCGGACCATGGCGGCGGGGATGCTCGCTTGCGATGTGGCGGTGCTCGACCCGATCCTCGACCATTCGATCGGGCCGGTATTCGACCCGCGGCGATCGATCGACGTACCGCTCACGGCGGTCGCCGCCGACCCGACCATGCCCGATGCCGTCACCCGACCGGAAGATCTCGATCAGCTCCGCGCGGTGAACCCGCACGCCGACACGTACACGATCACCGGGGCGGGCCACCTGATACACGACTCGCGAAACGGGCGTGCGCGCTTCGCCGAGATCGTCACCGGATTCCTGGCCCGACTGGCCTCGCCGCACGGCTCCTGAGTCCGACCCCGTTCCGACCTCATATGGTGACCGCCGTGGACCCGTCGTGCGAACTCTGTGAAGCGGCGCCGTTCACCGAGTGGTTCCACGATGACGACCTCTGCTGGATCGCGGAGTGCGAGGCGTGCTCGGTGCCGATGGTGGTCTGGCGGCGACACGATCCGGCGCCTCCCGACGCCATCCGGGTACGCCTTCACGAAGTTCTCAACCGGGTGGTGGACGCACACTTCGTGGACGACATCTGGATCGATGAGAACATGCGCAGCATCCCGACGCACTACCACGCCCACGCACGCCCCCGCGGCGCCTTCTTCGGCCAGACGCTGACTCGTCGCGACACGACCCCGTAACACCCCGGAACAGGAGTGACCCATGCCCACCAGTTCGTTTCCGGCGCCGATCGACGTCCTGCCGCACCGGCCACCATTCCTCTTGCTCGACGAGGTCACCGCGCTCGGCGAAGGTTCGGCGACCGGCCGATGGCACCTCACCGGCGACGAGCACTTCTTCCCCGGGCACTTCCCCGGGCGTCCGACGCTGCCGGGGGTGTTGATGTGCGAGGCGATCGCTCAGCTCGGCGCCTACATCGTGCTGAGCGACGAGCGCTTCGTCGGACGCCTCCCGCTCTTCGGCGGCATCGACAAGGCGCGGTTCCGACGGCAGGTCGTCCCCGGCGACACGCTCGTCATCGAGGTGGCGCTCGGCCGGATGTCGGCGCGCGCCGGGAAGGCATCGGGAGTCGCCCGTGTCGGCGACGAGGTCGCCTGCAAGTGTGAGATGTTGATGGTGCTCGCGCCGGAGTGATCGTCAGGCCGGCGCGAGCACGATGCTTCCGTTGTGCCCCCCGAACCCGAAGTTGTTCGACATCACCGGGCCCGGCTCCCACTCGCGACAGGTGCCGATCACCAGGTCGATCTCGAAGTCGGGATCGACGTTGACCGTGTTGGCGGTCGGAGGTATGCAGCGGTGTTCGAACGAGAGCAGCGATGCGGCCGCCTCGAGGGCGCCGGCGGCGCCGAGCGCGTGGCCGGTGATGCCCTTCGTCGACACGATCGGTACCCCGTTCGGACCGAATACTTCCTCGACGGCTGCGGCCTCGGCAGCATCGTTGAGCGGGGTCGAGGTGCCGTGGGCGTTGACGTACCCGATGTCGCTCGGCTCGAGGCCTGCATCATCGAGCGCGAGGCGCATGCACGCCGCCGCGCCGATACCACCCGGCGATGGCGCGGTGATGTGGTGGGCGTCGGCGTTGCTCGCTCCACCGAGCAACTCGCCGATGATGTCGGCTCCCCGCTGCTCGGCCCGATCCCACTCCTCGAGGATCAGCACCGCCGCACCCTCTCCCATCACGAACCCGTCGCGGTCGACATCGAACGGCCTGCTGAGGCCCTCGTTGCTGAGCGCTGTCATGTTGGTGAATCCGGCGAGTCCGGTGATCGTTGCCGACGACTCGGAACCTCCCGTGGCGACGGCGTCGACCATGCCCCACTTGATGAGGCGGTGTGCGTAGTTGATCGCGTGGCTTCCGGCGGCGCAGGCGGTGACGATCGTCTCGTTGGGGCCGCGAAGCTGGTATCGCATCGAGATCGCAGCACCGGCGGCATTCGCCATCATCATCGGAACCAGGAACGGTGAGACGCGTCGCGAACCCTTGTCGATCCGGTTCTGGACCTGCACCTCTAGCGTGTGCAGGCCACCGACCCCGGTGGCGTAGATCGTTCCGAAGCGATCGGGGCTGACGCCGATCGCATCGAGTCCTCCGGCCTGCTCGAATGCCTCCTCGGCCGCGGCAATCGCGAACTGCTCGAAGGGGTCGGCACGGCGCGAGTGCTTTGGCGACTCGAAGTACGGGGACGGATCCCAGTCGTCGATCTCGATCGCGGCGCCGGTGTTCGTGCCGGGTTCGTTGAGGCCGCGCCAGAACGCTTCGCGTCCGAGCCCGGCGGGGGCGACGACTCCCAATCCGGTGATCGCGACCCGTCGGTCGCCTCCCATCAGACCTTGCCGACGACGAGATCGTACGCCTGACCGACGGTCTCGACCTCGGCCAGGTCTTCCTCGGGTACCTCGATGTCGAACTCTTCCTCGAGGGCCATGACGAGTTCGACGAGGTCGAGGCTGTCGGCATCGAGATCGTCACCGAACTTCGCGTCTGGCGTGACCGCCGACTCCTGGACCGAGAGCACCTCGACGGCGCACTTGCGGAAGCGGGCGAACAGTACTTGATCCACGGGATTCTCCTTGTGAGTGGTTCGTTGGTTGAGAGTGTAGGAGCAGGGTGGCGGGTGTCAGTGTCCCATGCCTAGGCCGCCATCGACGGGGATCACCGCACCGGTGATGTAGGCCGCGTCGGCCGATGCCAGGAATGTGACAGCGGCGGCGATCTCGAACGGGTCGGCGACCCGACCGAGGGGGACCGCCGTCGTGAGTGAGGCGAGGAGATCGTCTCCGAGCGCGGCGGTCATGTCGGTCGCCACGGGACCGGGCGCGACCACGTTGACCGTGATCGAGCGCGAGCCCAGTTCGCGAGCGAGTGACCGGGCGAATCCGACGAGTCCGGCCTTCGAAGCTGCGTAGTTCGCCTGACCCGGCGAGCCGAGGAGTCCGACGACCGATGAGATGAGCACGATGCGCCCGGCACGCGCCCTGACCATGCCCCTCACCGCCCGCTTCGTGACGCGATAGGAGGCGGTGAGGTTCGTGTCGATGACGCTCGTGAAGTCGTCCTCGGACATCCGCAACAGGAGGCCGTCCTTGGTGATTCCGGCGTTCGACACCAAGACCTCGACCGTGCCGCCGAAGTGCTCCTCGACCGCGGTGAAGGCGGCGTCGACCTGCGCGGACGATGTCACATCGCACTGCACGCCGAAGAACTCCGCCGGGGGCGGTGAAGCGTTGTAGGTGACCGCGACCCGGTCGCCGAGCGCAGCGAACCGTTCGGCGCAGGCGAGACCGATTCCCCGCGCGCCGCCGGTGATCAGGACGATGCGCCCGTCAGCGCCGGGTCGCTCATCGCTCATCGTCTCGATCTCTCCTCGGGTGGTGCTCGGCCGCGTCGGTGGTCCATCGCACAACGGCGCTGGCGGCGGTCATCCCTGCGCCGAACCCGACGAACAGGATCAGATCGCCGTTGGACACGCGACCGCGATCGAGCGCATCGGCGAGGGCCAACGGGATCGAGGCGGCGGACGTGTTGCCGGTGCGGTCGAGGATGACGGAGGCGCGTTCCATCGGTATGCCGAGTCGGCGCATGGCGGCCGAGATGATCCGGGTGTTGGCCTGGTGCGGCACGACGAGCGCGAGGTCGTCGACCCCGATCCCGGCGTGGGCGAGCGACTTGTTCGCCGAATCGGCCATGATCCGCACCGCGCGGCGGAAGACCTCCTTGCCGTCCATCTTGAGGTAGCCGCCGATGTCGGCATAGAGCAGCCGCTCGGACGACCCGTCGGCGTCGAGATCCCATCCGAGGAGCTGGCCGGGGCCGTCGACCGCCTCGAGAACGACCGCACCCGAGCCGTCGGCGAAGAGGATCGCCGTGTTGCGATCCTCCCAGTCGGTGATCCGCGAGAGGGAGTCGGTACCGATTACAAGTATCTTCTCGGCACCCATCGCGATCAGACCGTGGGCATTGATCAGCCCGTAGACCCAACCCGAGCAGGCCGCATTCACGTCGAATGCGCCGCAGGAGAGTCCGAGCTCGAGCTGTACCGATGGAGCGGTGGCAGGCACGGTGCGGTCGGGGGTCGTCGTCGCCAGCACGAGCGCATCGATCTCGCTCGGGTCGAGTCCCGACATGGCGAGCGCCGCCCTGCCCGACTCGATCGACAGGCCCGCAGTGGTGCCGCCGACATGGCGCTCACGGATTCCGGTGCGCTCGGCGATCCACTCATCGGTGGTGTCGAGGAACTGCTCGAGGTCGTGGTTGGTCAACGTCTTGGGTGGAAGTGCGGAGCCCCAGCCGGTGATCACCGCCCCTCGAACTCCCGGTCGTACTGCTGGCATGATTCCTCCTCTGGGACCGGGTCGAGATCACCCGGTCGGCGTTGTCGGCTCAGCTCGTTCGGAGCCAGGCGATCGGCTGGCGAGCCGTGAGACGTTCGGTGTCGACGGCGATGTAGCTCTGCAGGATCCCGGCGAACGGTGAACGGACCTCGGTGTCTCCAACGTGCCCGAGAAGCGTGCCGACGTCAATGGAGGAACCCTCGGAGAGGCCGCCCTCGATGGCGAAGATCCCCGAACCGGGGCTGACCACCAGGCGTTCGACCGCGAACAGGTGCTCACCTTCGAGCTGTCCGGCCGAGGCGGTGCCGGCGTCGACCCACTCGAGCAACTTGTCGAGGTCTTCGGGCGTCGCGACCGAGATCGTGCGCGAGCCGGGGACGGTGCGTTTTGCCATACCGGTGAGCACCCCGCCGGGACCCAGTTCGGCGAAGTCGTTGACACCCGTCGCCGCCAGCGTGTGCAGCACGTGCTTCCACCGAACGGGGCTCGAGAGCTGCGCCGAGAGGAGGCTCGCCCACTCGTCGCCCTCGTCATGGGCCAGCCCGTCGACGTTGGAGACGACCGGAACATCGGTGTTGCGGGGTACGGCGGCACCGATCGCGTCGCGCAGCCGGTCGCGGGCGGCCACCATGAACGGCGTGTGGAAGGCCCCCGAGACGGGAAGGGACATCACCCGCTTGGCGCCGAGTTCCTTCGCGTGCTCGGCGGCCGCGGCGACGCCGTCGGGCGAGCCCGCGATGACCACCTGACCGGGAGCGTTGAAGTTGGCGACCCACACTTCGGAGTCGGCTCGGCGGCACGCGATCTCTACCTGGTCGTCGTCGAGTCCGAGCACGGCGGCCATCGTGCCCGGCTGGGCGAGGCCTGCATCGTGCATCGCCGACGCCCGAGCCGAGACGAGACGGATGCCGTCGTCGAAACCGAGTGCGCCGGTCGCCGTGAGCGCGGTGTATTCACCGAGGCTGTGGCCGGCGCAGAAGCTCGGCTCGATACCCAGGCGCTCGGTTGCGTCGAGCACGATCAGGCTCGCGACGAATGTGGTGAGCTGGGCATTGCGCGTGTCCTTCAGCTCGTCGGCGTCGGCATCGCACAACAGGCGGGCGATATCGCGCTCGGCGATCTCGCTCGCCTCGCCGACGAGTTCCCAACTCTCGTGATCGAGCCAGGGCCGACCCATCCCGGGCCGTTGTGATCCCTGACCCGGGAAGGTGAATGCGAGCATTGGTGGGAGGCTAGACCCCGCGATCGAACCTGCGCGCGCTACCCGTCGGTAACCCGCGGGAAGGGCCGAGAGCTTGGTGCCCCGGGTCGGACTCGAACCGACACTGGACGGATTTTGAGGCCGTTGCCTCTGCCAATTGGGCTACCGGGGCGATCGGACGCTGGAGGATATCCGTACCTGCCCGTTTTGGTCAGGGTCGTCGCCGACTCGGCGTCTGCTGCCATGCTGCCGGGATGGCCTCCCGGATTGATCCAGTCGTCGCCCGCAAGACCTGGCGTACCCTCGAACCGGTTCACGCCGCGATCTACTTCGCCCCCGAGGCGGCCGAGGAGACCGATCGACTCGGTGCTGCGCGATCGACCGGGGGCTACTTCGCGTCGAGAGCGGCTCCGATGGGTGCCGTGCCCGACACGGTCGTCGCATCGACGTTCTTCAACTTCAACCCGGAATACGTGAGCGCGATGATGGAAGGGGCGTGGGAGGTGGCAAGCCCCGATCGGTGGCTCGACGCGCGGTTGCGCGCCGCCGACCGGATGTTCGCACGTCTCGTCGCCGAACCCCTCGACGCCGACACGATGAAGCGTGTGGTCGAACTTGCAGGCATCGCCGCGCGGACCGCCTGCGCGATCGCCGAGGGGCGCCCGCTGTTCGCCGGTCACGTTTCGCTCGAATGGCCGACAGAACCCCATCTGTCGCTGTGGCACTCCCAGACGCTGCTGCGCGAGTTCCGCGGCGACGGCCACATCGCGTGCCTCGTCGCAGAGGGACTGACCGGCATCGAGTCGCTCGTCACGCACGCCGCATCCGGTGAGATCACCGCCGACGCGCTGAAGAGCACCCGACGATGGAGCGACGACGAGTGGTCGGCCGCCGAGGACCGGTTGCGGAGCCGGGGGTGGCTCGATGACGAAGGGGCGTTCACCGAAGCGGGCCGCGAGCGACGGCAGCGGATCGAAGATCGCACCGATCGACTGGCCGCCGCGCCGTACGAGGCGCTCGGTGAAGAGGCCTGCGAGGAGTTGCGGCGGCTGGCCCGTCCGCTGAGCAGGCAGATGGCGTCCGCCTTCGGCTGAGCCGACCCGATCTACACTCGCGATCCCCATGGGTACGTGGCTGTTCGAACGCAGGTTGACCAAGGTGTCGACGCGCTTGCGGTCGCTGCGCGCCGAACTGGCGGTGATCGACGAGCAACTCGCCCATCTCGGCGACGACGCCGACGACCAGGCGATCAGAGCCCTGGTCTCCGAGACAGCCGGAGCGTCTTTCGAGGCGCGCGACGCACAGCGACACGTCGACGCGATGGCGAAGCACCGGGCGCACGTGGTCGAGGAGATCGGTGAACTCGAGGGACGCCAGGACGAGTTGCTCGACCGGATGTGATGCCGGTGCACCGCGTGGATACGCCGCTCGCCGAGATCGATGGTAGATAAAGAGCATGGCCCTGCGCGTCGTGATCGCCGAGGACGAAGCGATCATCAGAATGGATCTCCGCGAGACCCTCGAGGAGGAGGGGTACGACGTGGTCGGCGAGACCGGCCGCGGTGATCAGGCGATCGAGCTGGTGCGCAGCATGCAGCCCGACCTCGTGATCCTCGACATCAAGATGCCGGGTATGGACGGCCTCGAGGCCGCGGGCATCATCAACGGCGAGAAGATCTGCGGCGTGCTGATGCTCACCGCGTTCAGCCAGCGTGAAGTCGTCGAGACCGCACGCGATGCCGGCGCCCTCGCGTTCCTCGTAAAGCCGTTCCAGAAGAGCGACCTCGTGCCTGCGATCGAGGTGGCGATGGGGCGCTTCCGCGAGCTGCGCACGTTGACCGGAGAGATAGACGCGCTCGGCGAACAGCTCGAGTCGCGCAAGATCATCGATCGGGCCAAAGGCCTGCTGATCGACGAGGTAGGTCTCACCGAAGGCGACGCGTTCGGGTTCATACAGCGCACCGCGATGAGTGAACGCACCAGGATGCGCGACGTCGCCGACCGGATTCTCGACGGGTCGCTACGCCCGGACGCGGGCTGAGGTCGTGGGCACGTACCTTCTCGTCGACGGTAACTCGTTGACGTACCGGGCCTTCTTCGCCCTTCCCACCGACATGGCGACCGCCAGCGGGCAGGTCACCAACGCGGTCTTCGGGTTCACCTCGATGCTCGCCTACGTCATCAAGGATCAGCAGCCCGACGGCATCCTCGTCACCTTCGATCGCCCCGAGCCGACGTTCCGCCACAAGGCCGAACCCGAGTACAAGGCGCAGCGCGAGGCCGCACCAGACATTCTCCGCCAACAGATGGGGCTGGTGCGCGAGGTGCTCGACGCCCTGGGCATCGCCATGGTCGAACTCGCCGGATGGGAGGCCGACGACCTGATCGCCACGAGCGTCGATGCGCTCGTCGAGCGCGGTCACGATGTGATCATCGTCACCGGCGACCGCGACAGCTATCAGCTGGTGTCCGACCCGCACGTGCGCGTGCTCTACAACAAGCGTGGCGTCAGCGACTACGCCCTCTACGACGAGGCCGGCATCGAGGAGCGCACAGGGGTTCGTCCCGACATGTACGTCCAGTACGCAGCGCTGCGCGGCGACAAGAGCGACAACCTGCCCGGGGTGCCGGGCGTCGGCGAGAAGACCGCCGCCAAGCTGATCAACACCTACGGCGGGCTCGATGGCATCTTCGATCACGTCGACGAACAGACCCCGAAGCTGCGCGCCAACCTCACCGAGTTCGAGGATCGGGCCCGGAAGAACCACGAGCTGATGCTGCTGCGGCACGACGCCCCCATCGAGGGTGTCGACTTCGACGCGCTCGGCGTCTCCCCCGATCCGGCCGAGGTGAAGCGGCTCTTCGACTTCCTCGAGTTCCGGACGCTCGCCGGACGGATCGGCGAGGCGCTGTCGCCGATGGGTGGTTCGGTCGGTCTCGGCCCGGCGGAGGATCGACAGGAACTTGTCGCCGAGGTCTCCGAGTGCCCGTCGGTCGACGAGGCGCTCGCGCTGATCGAGTCCGCGGCGAAGCTCGACCTGGCGGCCGCCTGGGTCGGCGATCCGGGGCGCTCGGAACCATCGGGTCTCGCGGTGGTCGTCGACCCCGACGGGGCCGAGGTCGCCTGGATCCCCTCTCCACTCCTGCTCGAACGACCGGTACTCGACGCGTTGGCGGCGCACGGCGACATCCGGGGCCACAACGTCAAGGAATTGATGCGGTCGCTGCTGGCCTCGGGCGTCGAACTGCGGGGCCTCACGCTCGACACGGCGATCGCCGCGTATCTGATCGATCCGGCCGAGGCGAGGTACGCGCTGCCGGATCTGATCGAGAAGTACACACGGTTCGCGCGTCCCTCCGACGACGCTGCGACGACCGGCCAGCTCGACCTCGACGGCAGCTCGATGTCCGACGCCGAGGTCGCGGGCCGCGATGCGCTGGCCGTGCACCATCTCGCCGAGCCGATCGTCGCCAGCCTCGATGCGCAGGGGATGGCCGATCTGTATCGCACGGTCGAGAATCCGCTGGTGTGGGTGCTCGCCAAGATGGAGCACGTCGGCGTCGGTGTCGACGTGGGTGAACTCGAGGCGCTGAGCAAGCGACTCGCCGACGAGGTGGCGTTGCTGGGCGTGACGCTCCGCGAGGTGGCGGGTCGGGACGAACTCAACCTCAACTCGCCGAAGCAACTCCGCGAGATCCTCTACGACGAACGAGGCCTGACACCGGGCAAGAAGACCAAGACCGGCTATTCCACCGACGCAGCGACCCTCGAGAAGCTGAGGGACGAGTGGCCCGAGTTCCTCGAGCCGCTCCTGCGCTACCGCGAGGTCGAGAAGCTGCGGAGTACATACGGCGAGGGGCTGCTGGCCGAGGTTGCCCCCGACGGGCGCATCCATGCCACCTTCAATCAGACGGTCGCCCGGACCGGCAGGCTGTCGTCGGACCGCCCGAACCTGCACAACATCCCGGTGCGCAGCGACGAGGGCCGCCTCTTCCGAAGCGCGTTCGTCCCCGCCGCCGGCACGAAGCTTCTCGTCGCCGACTACAACCAGATCGAGCTCCGCTGCATCGCCCACCTCGCCGCCGACCCCGGCCTTGTCGACGCGTTCACGAGTGGCCGGGACATTCACAACGCCACCGCCGCGAGGGTCTTCTCGGTCGATCCCGCGGACGTCACGCTCGAGCAGCGATCGAAGGCGAAGATGGTGTCCTACGGGCTCGCATACGGAATGGAGGCGTTCGGCCTCGGCCAGCGGTTGAACATCCCCACCGACGAGGCCGCCGTGATCCTCGACGCCTACTTCGAGGCGTTCCCGAACGTCCGGAGCTACATGGACCGCACGGTCGACGAGGCGCGCGAACGCGGCTACACCGAGACGCTGTTCGGTCGCCGCCGACCGATCCCCGAGCTGATGAACTCGAACTACCGGGTTCGTCAGGCGGGCGAGCGTCAGGCGATGAACGCCGGGATCCAGGGGCTCGCCGCCGACATCTTCAAGGTCGCGGTCGTCCGGATCGACCAGGCGCTCGTCGGGGGAGGGTTCGAGAGCCGGTTGATCCTCCAGGTGCACGACGAGGTACTCGTCGAGGTCCCCGACACCGAACGCGAGCAGGTCGGCACGTTGGTGGTCGACATCATGCGAGATGCCGCCGAGCTCGACGTCCCACTCGAGGTCAACGTGGCCTGGGGCGACACCTGGGCCGACGCCAAGGGCTGAGTCCGGAGCTGCCGGTTTGGTCCGTGATCACTGGTTCGAGGATCTCGCCGACCACATGGGCCGGGCCTACGACCGGTACGCGCACACGAAGGGAACCGTGCAGGAGGTCGACCATCTGGTCGACGCACTGAACCTGGTCCCCGGCGAGCGGATTCTCGACGTCGGGTGCGGCACGGGGCGCCACGCACGCGAATTCGCGTCCCGGGGCATGGTCGTGCACGGCGTCGACATCAGCGAACGCTTCGTCGAGATCGCCCGAGATGGTGCTCCCGGTGGCTTGACGTTCGAGAGGGGCGACGCGCGGAAACTCGCGTTGGTAGCCGGGTTCGAGGCGTCGTTCGATGTGGTCGTGTGCCTCTGCCAGGGGGCGTTCGGGATGATGACAGCCGACGGCGACGACGATGCGGTCGTCTCGGGGATCGCCCGGGCGCTGCGGCCGGGCGGCCGCCTCGCGCTCACTGCGTTCAACGCCTACTTCGCCGTGAAGTATCACGATGGCGCCGAGTTCGACGCCGCCACCGGCGTGAGCCACGAACGCACCGAGATCCGCAGCGAGTCGGGGGTCGTCCGGAAGGTCGATCTGTGGACCGGCTGCTACACGCCGCGCGAGCTCCGGCTGCTCCTCGGCTCGCACGGGTTGGCGGTCCGCGGCATCTCGAGTGTCGAACCGGGGGCGTACGGATCGGGTGCGCCGACGATCGAGTCGCCCGGGTATCTCGTCATCGCCGACAGACGGTGAGGAGCGGGAGGCCGCGCACGGTCGACGCAGCGTTACGGTGCAGGGGTGCCGATCGCCCGCTTCAGCCTGGTCGCCCTCGACTGCCCCGGTCCCCGGTCGCTGGCGGAGTTCTACCGGCAGATCGTCGGTGGCGAGATCGTGCCGCAGACCGCGTCCGACGACTGGATCCGTCTCGAGACGCCGTCGGGGTCCGACATCGGTTTCCAGCAGGACCTCGACCACCGGCCACCGCAGTGGCCCGATGGCTCCGCCCAGCAGGCACACCTCGATTTCGACGTCGAAGATCTCGACGAAGGCGAACGCGCGGTGCTGGCGATCGGTGCGCGCAAGGCGACGACGCAGCCCCAGCCTGCCGACTGGCGCGTGTTCCTCGACCCGGCCGGTCATCCGTTCTGCCTGGTCCTCGTGTAGCCGAGCGGCGCCTACGGGAGACGTGGTCGCGGTTCGCCGGGTCCCGGTACGTAGGGCTCGTAGGGTGGCGGTTCGGTGGGGAACTGCGGTGGGGGTGCGCCGACCGGTTGCATTGGGGTGCCATCTGGTCGATGGATGATGGTTGTTCCGTATCGGTCACGGCGGGCCCGGTAGCCGCGGGATTTGAGTCGGTTGTGGCTGGAGCATTCGACGTCGGCGTTCTCGAGGTCGGTCTCGCCGCCGTCGTCCCAGCCGTAGAGGTGGTCGATCTCGGCTCGGTTGGCTCCGACCGTGCAGGCGAGCCACCCACAGTTCAGGGCTGAGAGGCGCGCCGCGATCCGGGCGACGCCGGCGAAGAGGCGTCGCCGGCGTCCGACGTTGGTGATGACACCGTTGCGATCGAACACGATGCGGCGGATGTGGCCGGTGAGAGCGGCGCGGAGAACGTCGTCGCCCGGCACCGGGATGCCGGTGTCGGTCTCGCAGCGCCGCAGCGTCGGACCGAGGTCTTCGAGGTCGCTTGGTGGGTCGATCAGGCGGTGACGGGCGAGGATCTGCTCGAAGGTGAGTTGGTCGCAGATGATGTTGACGACGGGTTCGGGTGGCCGGGCGTCGGCGGGTGTCGAGGCGGCCTTGCGGAAGATGGAGGCCAGTGCGTCGAATCGGCGTTGGGCGTCGGTGCGGGGGAGCATCGAGGCGGGAGCGTCGGGGCCGTGCTCGGCGGTTCGGGCAGCGACGTCGGCTCGGAATTCGTGTTCGATGAAGCGGTTGAAGATCTCGATCAACTCCGCTGCGACGAGTGGCCGGCCACCCGATGCCCTGACGTCGACCGATCCGTCGATCTCATTCACGCTGGCGGTTCGCCGCTCGTGGGACCGTTCGGCGTGGCGGTGTGCGCCGTCGGCATCCGCGAGCAACTCCCAGCGGCGCACCACGACTCGGAAGTCGTCGTACTCCAGCCGTGCCGCGCAGTCGAGCAGCAGGTCGATCGACTCGGGGAGGAGATGCCCGCATCGTTGATTGGCATGTGCCTTGGCGAGCAGTTCGGCCTGGTCGAGACCGATCGCCCCGCGGTGGAGGGCCTCGCCGACGCCGGGACTGGCGTCGATGAGTGCGCCGAGGCCTGCGGTCCGTGCGGCGCGAGCGGAGGAGTGGTTGCAGTGCGCACGCAGCCATGCCTTGACGTTGCGGTGCCCGTCGACGGTGTACAGCACCCGACGTTTCGCCTCGGCGACCAGCGCTGCCCGCTCGGCGTCCAGGCGTCGCGACTCGAGTTCGAGTTCCCGCAGTCGCTCCGTCAGCGACGCGTCATCGGAGCCGCTGAACCGATCGACGAGGGTGGCGAACATGTGTTCGATCATATCGAACACATACCCCTATGTCAATCTCCGAACAAACGAATATTCGAGATGCAGGGCTAGGTCCGCAGCACTGCGAACTGGTACTCCCACCCATGCGATCCGGCACCGTCCCACGTGTCGAACTCCACGACGTCGCCGTGGACGCCGAGCATGCGGCGGGCGCGTTCATGGGTACGCAGGCTGAAGAACCGACCGGCCCGGCCGGACTCGAAGTCGATGACACCTTCGCGATCGCGTCCGCCCCACAGGCCGACCGCGATCAGGCCCCCGCTCCGGACGGCGCGGGCCAGTTCGGCCACCGCCTCGTCGAATCGCTCGTCGGGAACGTGCACCAGCGTGCTCATCGTCCACACCGCGTCGAACGAACACGAGCGGGCCGTGGGGCTCGACCTCGCCCACGAGAGCGCTCGTCTCGCGCTGCGCGACGGCGTTCCGGCGCTGCAGGGCTCCCTCTATCACCTCCCGGTCCGCTCG
>PVMS01085935.1_pt1 | contig 17850 bp, 12 predicted proteins | sample 1853461 | NCBI WGS metagenome assembly PVMS01 (sample SAMN08582032, study PRJNA380276) | Marine sediment metagenome, whole genome shotgun sequencing project. | isolation source: ocean sediment barecode stripped | collected 2017 | reverse complement strand
GCACAGCGTGAGCAAAATAAGCGATCGGGAAAAGAAATTCAGCATTCGCGGGATTATACAGACCCGCCTGCTGCCGGCATCAGAACCAGATGGAGAAATACAGTTGCAGAACGTCAGCCGAAAAGTTAAACAAGGGTTCGATACCCGGCGTGTACAGCGGCACCCCGGCATCATCAACCGAACGCAGGTCATGAAAATCCTTATAGTCGAAAAGGATATGGTCGTAGTACAAATTTAGAGTGGCCTTTTCCATGAACCGCCAGCCGTCCGCTATTAAATTGTAACTCGCGCCTAACCGAATGGTGTGACTGTTGAATGTACTCAGCTCCTTATCACGCGCCAGAAAATTCTGCGCCGATTCGTATGGAAACAGATCACTATAAAACTCTGCGGCCGTTTGAGTATAGTAGCGATAGCTCAGATCGAACACCCATGCTTCCCGGAATGGATGCGTATAACCGACGTCGAAGTTATGCGCGTCGATACCCCATGAATCGGTAAAAAACCGGTAGCCTCCATGCACAGCCGCGCGATACGGCAAGTGATACCGGGTACGAAACGCAACCGCATTGCTCGACCGTGTACGCGGATATACTTCGGCCTGAAATGAAAACCCGGTAGCGGAGCTCGGGTCTTTGTATCGAACCTGCCGATATGGGTTATTCAGAAATCCTTCATCGACAATTGCTTCGTAGTAAATACCGAGCAACATATTACGTGTCACGACCTGATTTACCCCAAGCCGGTAATTGCGCCGGTCGGCTTCATCCTCCAAAATCCCATCCGGCTGCCCGTCGGGACCATTCCGAAAGATTTCATCAGCACCCCGACCGTAACTCATCGTTACGGTTGTCATGCCGCCATAAATTTCCTGTGCAACACCGATATTCAATGACCGTGCCTTGTAATCATTCTCCGCACTGTCTGTAAAGCTCACACTCATGATCGTGTCTTCATGCAAAAAATCCATGCCGACACTGTACTCAGTGCGCTCTTCGCTGTACTTACTCGCACCCGTGGTAACGACGTCGATAGATGCGCTGCTGATACTGTCGACGTAGTAATTTCCGAATACCGATACCGTATCCTTGATGCTCTTGCGTACAAGTATCGACGGCCCATCGATCTGCACATTATCTCCGTTGTAATAGTGATACAGCGTATCGGCCCGATCCTCAGGAAGTACGCCGGCCGGCAACGCTGATGCAGCCAGCAAGCCGCTCGTCAACACAAGAAGATATCTGCGCATGCTCATGATCTCCGCATGTTTCGCCTAGTTGCATCCACAGCCACCACCGGCGCTCCCCGATGCACCGCGGGCACCTTCGCGTGCTTCGTGAACATGATTGATGTAGCTGGTCGATACCGGATCACGATCGAAACTCATGATCGGGTCGGCCAACCGATCTCGCTCGTACGGCCTGACCCACGGATCGATCGCACAGCCGGTAAGCAACATGACGGCAAGCAGTATGGCAAGCCTCCCGCGCAGGTTCATGAGCGTTCCCTGGCCAGCGCACGGATCTGGTCCTGATAGTCGTTCTCATAACCCGGCTTGTAACCATGATGCAGATACCTGACGTTGCCCTGCCGATCGATCAGCACTGTACTGGGCATCGCGACAACATCGTAGAGCTTGCTGATGTCGTTTTCCGGGTCGTACAAAACCGGAAAGCTGACCGGGCGCTCTTTCAGGAATGCCTGGCCGTCGGCCGGGTTTTTCTCGACGTTAACGCCGAGCAACGTAAAGCCGAGCGGTTCGTAGCGTTGATGAATCTGCTCGAGTAGCGGCATTTCCTGGCGACACGGCCCGCACCAGCTGGCCCAGAAATTGATCATGATGACCTGACCACGCAGATCGCTCAGCGTCACCGACTGACCGTTTGCGTCCGTCAGTGTAAAATCAGGCGCCGGCGGGTTGTCGCCACCGACTGCAGATCCGGCCACGATTAGCCATAACATTGCCAGAATAAACAGCTTGGACTTGATGCGCATATTGATCATCCTCAAAAAAATGTAGTCAGACTCAGCGTCATCTCGATGTTATGGGTCGTCTTGCTCGAGCCGAGCAGGTCGGTACTGAACATGTGATCACGAACGGTGATATGCGTCGCCAGCCAGTCTTTCAGCAACATGCGGTAACCCGCCCCGATCACGATCGTAAAGTAGTCGTCACCGGCAAAATCCGTATTGCCTGCTCCGGCCAATACATACAAGGCGCTGCTGAATGCGCGATTGCGGCCAAAAAATACCTCACCGGGCAACAGGTTGTAGCCTGCAGACAGGTCATAGTAGGAATATTCGCGCTGCGAATCGGTCAGGATCGGAGCACCGCCGCTGAGTTTCTCAAAACTCGTTTCACCGACATCGGTCCGACCATACGTGCCCTCGATGAAAAAATTCTCACTGATGTGATATGCGAGTCGTGCGCCATAGACCGCGTTGGTCTCGAAGTCCTCGACACTCTTGATACCGATGTAGGCACCAATCTCGAAGTCCTCAGTGTCTATTTTCGCCGGTTTAATCTCACGGCGCTCGACCTCAGGCTGAATCACGGCCTCAGACTCATCGACACCGCCATCTACTGCCTGTCTGCCGGCACAGCCACTGATAATGGCCATAGCCAAAGCAGCCGCCACGGCCCTTAAAAGAAAAATGCGAATCCAGCCTTCCATTCGTCTGCTTCCTCGTTGCTGTCTCGTTCCGTAAAAATGACGTAACTTCTGTACTCCGCCCTGAGCAAAAACCTTTCACTCAGGTAAGTGCGCAAACCAAACCCGACATGTGCCTCCTGGTCCGTGCGACTCTCGGCCTGCACGAGTGTCGCCTTCGGCTCAATATTTATAACACCGGTACCCAGCGCGAAATATGGCGAGACGAACCAGGATGGAAATGGCTGATGCACGAGATTGACATTGACCATCCAGCCGCTGGAGAAATCCCCCGACAGGTGCGTACCCCATAACTCAGCCGATAAGTTCTTGTTGAACAGATAGCCGGCATACACCGAGATGGCATTGGCGCCGTCGAAATCACCGATCTGGAAACCGACCTCGGTGTTGCGCTCGAGATAGTCGCCGCGCCCAGGCAGATCGATCTGCGTCTTTTCGCCATCGAGGTCCAGCGTGCGAGTCAGCTGATCCGCGCTGACCCAACCCTGCTTGTCATCCTGTGTCCGAACCTTGTACCAGCTCGTGCGCCGCTTGCTGACGGTCAGCTTTTCGCCGCGATCGGCAACATGGAAAATCGGATAGCCGGCGCCCGGACCCGTATGCAGCTCTATATAGGGCTCGGCGATAATGACTTCACGCCCGTCCTTGCCATAAGCGAGGCCGGACAGGCATAAGAAGATCAGCGCAACGATAAATATCAATCGGGTCATGGCTCAGTCCAACGGTGCATCGAACGGGTTATTGAAATATTGTCCACCGATGTCGAGCCATTCACTGAGCAGGCGCAGTTCGTGATCGGTCAGATAATCTTCGTGAGTTTCACCCGCCCGGAACCGACTGAAGAACGGACTGCTGCGCGACCCTGACGTTCTCATCGAGCGGCCGACCTGCACGGGCACGGTGATCGGGTCGCCCGTCACCGGATCAATGCCGATCTCGACCCGGACTTCGACGAACGCGCCCATGTCGAGCCGCTCCTCATTGTCGATGAACATCAATTCACGGTACGACAGGAAAAAATCAGGCCGATCGACCGAGAACCCATCCGTCAACTCAAGTTGGCCAGCGGGTTCCTGCAACGCATTGGCGGCATCATGCTTGCTATGGCATACCGTGCAAGTATTATCGGTCACACCATCCGCAGCGGTCCGCGGCAACCCCCATAGCGGATGAATATGCGTCTCGTAGTTGATCACGGTACGACACAGGTTGGTCCACGTTGCACGGCATGACAAAGATGCCGGTCCGGGTGTATCGAGGCCGTCGTAGGTAAATGCGAAGCCAGCCGTAACGTCACCGGACCAGACATCGCTATAGACGACATCGACTGTCGGGGTGATGGCGGCGCAATCCGTCGCACAGCTGATTCGCCCGCGGGCTTCGGCCATGGTTTCACCAAAATCCGCGAAGATCGCCGGATCAGTATTCGGAAACGGCGCAGCCGTTGTCGTCGCACCCGCATAGACCGAGTCGAAAGCATCGGCCCGGCCATGCGACTCACCGCTATTGACGGCATGACAACCATTACATGACAGCACTTCACCAGGACGCAATTGCAGCCAATTCTGATGCCGCGGCGAAATTCGCTGCCCGCTTGCATCGACAATACTAATCGCGAGCGCAACGTTGGCCGGCACTTTGACCTGCACCGAACCATCCGGCTCAATAGGGATATAACCAATGATCTCGCGCATTCCCTGGGCGGCAGAGCGGCCGAACGCAGTATTGGTGAAGTCACGAACATCGTCGTCGGGAATTGAAACCGCTTTTACGATGCGCAGGAAACGTGCCGGCCGATCGCTGATTAACGTCTGCGCCGGATCGGCAAGTGCCGGGATATCCGGTATCGCGGTATCAACGCCATCGACGTCATAGACACTGCGAACATTCAACAGACCGACACCTTCATCGGCCAGCGTCTGGTCAAGTTCACCGGTCGACTCCTTGTCGTAAACCACCGGTGGCAGGCCGCGCGGTTGCGCCGCAATAACGTCGGTAAACATCATGCCTTCTTCGGGGGGCAGGACCGGCAGTTGCGTGTCGTCCGCCCGGCTATATATCCAGATGCCATACAACGGAGCGGCCGCGACGGTTGCCGGATCGGTCAGCAAGCTATCGGTACATGGCACGGGAAGCGGAATAACGCCACTTTGATCGAGGACCCGGCACTGGCTCCAACTCACGAAGATCCTGTCCGTACCGTCCCATAGCGGGAAAGCCGAACTGAAAGTACCGCCCGGGGAGATCGAACCGTCGGTACGAATATCATTGACCGTCGCTGCGACCTGCGCCGGTCCGGACAGAATACCGCGGTTTATCGCAGACGGCTGCGTGTTTTCGACATAGTTGGTGACATCGATCGTAACGATATCGCCGCCGAGACTGGTCGCCGTGAACGGACGAATTAATGCCATGATCTGGCCATCGAGCATTTCACGTGGTTGTGAAAACTGGATCGTTGCACCGCCGTTGCCGGTCGCATGACTGTTCGCACCGTACAACAACTGCTGGTCGGTACCGTCGGGATTCATCGAATAAATATTGAATACGTTCCGACCGCCCATATTGTCCCAGCGCGTGAACGCGACACGGCCATCACTGAGTACCAGCGGATCAAAATCGTGGCTCTGATTGAAGGTCACTTGCCGAATATCACTGCCGTCGTCATTCATGACATGTAGTGAAAATGTAAATTCGTTGCGATTTTCATCGAGGGCCGGAAACTGCGGCTTGCCCTCGTCGAGCAGAATCGCGTTGGACAGACGCTGCCGTGTAGATGCAAAAATAATCCTGCCGTCCGGCAAGTAGTGCGGCGCGACATCATGACCGGATTCGGCCGTAATATCCGATCCGATAATGCGCCGTAACAATTGTGTATCGAGGCTATATTCCCAGATATTCCAGCTCGGCTGATCTTCCTCATCGGCGCCTTCGATAAACTGTGCGCGCATCGCAAACAGGATACGGTCGCCGTCAAATGATGATTCAAGATCGCGAATGTCGCCGAGACCCTGCGTCTCATTGGCGGTGATGTTGCGCTCCGGCGCGCTCGGCGACGCCCGATCGCGGACATACAGATCTGCGCCTATATCAAACGTGATGAGTTCACGAATATCCGCCGGTTCGATGACACCCTGATCGTTGACTGCCAATGGCCGTTTGACATAAGCAATGGGTATGTCGAGCACGACGGGATCGGGGCCCTGGCCGCCGGCCAGATCCACGTCTCCACCTCCGCCGCAACCGGTCAGACCAATCACAAGGCAAATTACAATTATTAACAACACACACTCACGAGCCAGACTCGTCGCGTAGTTGCACACCCATACAACCATTCCGTACCCCAACAATGCACCCGTTAGCCGTCAGTTTGCTGAGTCGGCCAGACGAATACGCAAGACATACAACTTAATACAGCGAAATTTCCGGAATCCGTTAAGCCGATCACAGAACCTTGAATCAGTTCACGCGATAAATTGCGACACAGTGCGCATTACGTTGCTCGTGGGGTTATCGGGTTGGTGGAAAATTGTGTTCGAAAGCGGCGTTCAATCGCCAGGGTGCGGGGAAAGTCCAGGTCCGGACTGGCCCTGATGACCCTCTGCCTGGCTATGGTAGTACTGCCGACTACCGCCCTGTCCGGTGCGATGGAACAGGCCAAACGACTGCACGAGCGCCTGGCCGGCGTTCCGCCGACTGATGCGGTTCTGCTCGATATGACCAACGACATTATCGACGGATCTGCGGTCAATGCAGCGTTTACTGCGATGGAAAATAGTGCCTTCTACGACATCACACTCAAGAACTTCACCACACCGTGGACCAATCGCGATCAAAGTGTCTTCGCGCCGCTGAATGACTATACGGCTACCGTGATCGGCATGATTCGTGATGATATTCCGTTCAACACGTTGCTGTCGGCCAATATCCTGTATATCGGACGCAGCGGTCTGGGTCTGACGCCGTACTCGATGACGAATAACCTGCATTACGAAGAACTCGAGCAGAGCGGCATGAGTCTTAAGGACAATCTCGAGCGAACGTCGCAAACCGCGGCCACGGACCTGCCACTGTCGGGCATTGCGGGCATCATGACCACGCGTGCCGCGGCCGAAGCATTTTTTATCGCCGGCACGAACCGCGCGATGTTCCGCTTCACGATGATCAATCACATGTGCAAAGACATGGAAGAGGTCAAGGACATCACACTGTCGGCAGACCGGATTCGTCAGGACGTGTCGCGTAGCCCGGGTGGTGACAGCCGAATATTCCTGAACAACTGTATCGGCTGTCACACGGGCATGGACCCGATGGCACAGAGTTTTGCCTATTACAACTACGACGAGACGCTCGGCCGCATCGTCTACACACCGGGCCAGGTACAACCGAAGTATTTCAATAATGCCGATAATTTTCGTCCGGGCTTCGCAACGCCCGACGACTCGTGGATTAACTATTGGCGAGAGGGCCAGAATCAGTTACTCGGCTGGGATACGGGACGACCCGACAGCGGCAATGGCGCCGCATCGATGGGCGCCGAGCTCGCCAACAGCACCGCGTTTGCACAATGCCAGGTTAAAAAGGCATTCCGCAGCGTCTGTTTTCGCGATCCGTCCGACGTTAATGACCGAAACAAGATTGATGAAATCGTGACATCGTTTAGCGGCGGTGGCAGCTACCGGATGAAGCAGGTTTTTGCCGAAGCCGCGGTCTACTGCATGGGTCCTCCATAGAATGATTTTTACACGGATATTCCTTGTCACAATCCTGATGAGCAGCCTCGTCATCACGGGTTGTGGAGGCGGTGCGAGTACCGAAACGCTGCCGGCCATCAACCAACCGCAGGTTTCTAACTACACGGGACCGGCGCCAGCTACCGGGGATGTGCAGGCGTTCATGCTGAACCTGTGGGACAACATCGCCCGGCCCGACCGCTGTGGGGCCTGCCACAGCCAGGGTGGCAGTCAGAGCCCGATGTTCGCTCGCACCGATGATGTCAACCTCGCCTACGATGCGGCGCTGTCACTCGTCGACCTGGGCTCCGCACCGGACTCCCGACTCGTGACGAAAGTGGGCGGTGGTCATAACTGCTGGGAAGCAGTGGCCTCGGTCTGCGCCGACATCATGACCGGCTGGATCGAGAACTGGGCGGGCAACGCGGCGGGTGCATCGGCGCGCACAATCGTATTACAGGCGCCAGTCATCCGTGATGTCGGTGCGAGCAAAACATTTCCGGCCGATCCGACGTTGTTCGGCGCGACGGTTCACCCGCTGCTCGAGCAACACTGTGCCAACTGCCATAACTCGAGTGCGGCCACGCCACAGACACCATTTTTTGCCGACAGTAACGTCGCTGTCGCATACGAAGCCGTTCGTCAAAAGATCGATCTCGACGATCCGGCCGCATCCCGTCTCGTCAACCGGCTGCGTTTTGAGTTTCACAATTGCTGGACCTTGTCATGTACCAACGACGCGGACGACATGCAGACCGAAATAGAGAATTTTGCCGCCGGTATAGTTGCGACACCGGTTGATCCCGACCTTGTCATCAGCAAGTCGCTGCGCTTGTACGACGGCATCGTCGCGAGCGGCGGCAATCGCTACGAAGAAAACCAGATCGCACTGTGGGAATTCAAAGCCGGTCAGGGTTCGACGGCCTTCGATACCAGCGGCGTTGACCCGGCAATCAACCTGACCCTGTCCGGCGAAGTCGATTGGGTCGGCGGCTGGGGCATCGACATCAAATCGGGCAAGGCACAGGGTGCGACGGCCGACAGCAAAAAACTTCATGACCGAATCAAGTCGGCCGGTGAATACTCAATCGAGGCCTGGGTTGTGCCCGGCAATGTTGCGCAGGAAGAGTCACGAATCGTCAGTTATTCAGCCGGCACGGCGGCGCGCAATTTCCATCTCGGGCAAACACTGTACAGCTATGATCTCTACAACCGCAGCGGCTCGACGGACGGAAACGGCGAACCGTTCCTGACCACATCGGCTGCAGACGAGGACCTGCAGGCTACACTCCAGCATGTCGTCGCGACCTATGACCCGATCAACGGCCGGCAAATTTACGTCAACGGCGTATTCACCGATGACCCGGACCCGACAGCCGGCGGTACGCTGAGCGACTGGGACGATACGTTTGCATTCGTGCTCGGCAACGAGGTATCCGGCGATCGTCAATGGCAAGGCGTGCTACGCATGGTCGCCATTCATAACCGCGCGATGACCGTGCAGCAGATTCAGCAGAATTTTGATGTCGGTGTCGGCGAAAAATTCTTCCTGCTGTTCTCGCTCCAGGACCTGGTCGGCATGCCCGCAGCATACATCCTCATCGAGGTCAGCCAGTTCGACAGCTACAGCTACCTGTTTAACGCGCCGATGTTCATCAGCCTCGACCCGACGGTGACCCCGGGCAACATACCGATCCAGGGCATGCGCATCGGCGTCAACGGCACTGAGTCGGTAGCCGGACAGGTCTATCAGAATCTCGACATCACGGTGAGCGACGCATCCTACACTCAGGCCGGGCAACCGTTATCGGACCTGGGTACGGTCATAGCACTCGAGAAGGGGCCGGCAACGGATGAATTCTTCCTGAGTTTCGACCAGATCGCCGGTCACACGAATGTCCGAACACCCGCAATACCACTGGTGCCGACACCGATCGACCTGCCGCCGGCTGCGGACATCGGCGTCAAAACTTTCGATGAAATCAATGTAACAATGTCGGTCATCACCGGCATACAGACGACCAACAGCAATATTGCGGCAACCTTTGCGGTCGTAAAGACACAGCTACCGACCGTCGAGAATATCGAAGCATTCTCTGCCGCACACGAGATCGGCATCGCGCAGCTGGCGATCGAATATTGCAACGCGCTCGTCGAAGACTCGGCGCGGCGCACCGCGTATTTCCCGGGCTTCGTGTTTACGGCACAACCGAGCGTCGCGTTCGCCAATCGGGACCTCGTTCTGAACCCACTGATCGATAACGCGATGAATATCGGTCTCGGATCACAACCGGCGTTCGCCGATGTGCGCGACGAACTGGGCTATGTCGCCACGCCGGACTATATCAACCTGATCGATCGCCTGATCGCCAGCGACAACAGTAACGGACAACGTACGCTGAACATCACTAAAGCAGTCTGTGCCGCCGTCCTCGGCAGCGCGGTCACGGTCATACAGTAGACAGGAATTTTTGAGATACAGCGATGATACGTAAACGCAACTACTTCGAACCGCACAGGCACCCGGACCACCGACGCCCGATAACCCGCCGGGAGTTCATCGGCCAGGGTTTTATGGCCGGTTCTGCGTCGGTACTCGGCGGTGGACTATTAAGCCTGTTTGCCGATCCGCGCGCAGCATGGGCAACCTTGTCACCGGACCTGGACCCGTTACGCACGAGTTGCGGTATCAACGTTCTTGGCGCCGGCAAGATCCCGTTTATTTGTTTCGACCTGGCCGGCGGCGCAAATATGACCGGTTCGAACGTACTCGTCGGCGGCCCGGGTGGTCAGCTCGATTTCCTGAGTACTCAGGGTTACAGCAAACTCGGCTTACCCGGCGACATGATCCCGTCGGCAATCGACCCACTGACGAATCTCGACTTCATCGATCAATCGCTCGGTCTGGCATTTCATCGTGACAGCGCATTCCTGCGCGGCATGATGGGCAGCATGTCGGCAGGAACGGCCGCAAACGTCAGCGGTGCCGTGATCCCGGCACGTTCCGATAACGACACCGGCAATAATCCGCACAACCCGCTGTACGGCATCAACAAGGCCGGCGCAGATGGATCGCTGTTGACGCTGATCGGCTCACGAAATTCAGATTCGGGCGGCAACTCGATGGCCCCGGCATCGATGATTAATACCGAGGCACGGCCGACGAAGGTCGACCGGCCGAGTGATGTGACCGGTCTCGTTGATACCGGCCAACTCGTCGGCCTGCTCGGTCAGGATGACGCGGTCGCGGTCATGGAATCGATCTACCGGATCAGCGACATGAAGATGCAACAGGTCGACACGGGCCTGAATTTTCCGGACCCGAACCAGACGCCGATCACGCGCGATGAAGTCGTCGAGAATCTCGTCAAATGCGGCTACCTCAAGTCCGCCGATATCGCCGACCGGTTCGGTGACCCGACGACGCTGAACCCGAACCTCGACAACGACATTGTCGGTGCTGGCGGTATCTTCACCGATGCCGAATTCTCGACAGACAACGAATTTCAAAAAACTGCCGCCGTTATGAAACTTACTATCAACGGCTTTGCCGGAGCCGGCTGCATTACGATGGACGGATACGATTATCATACCGGGCGCAGATCCGATGGCGAGATCAGAGATTTTCGTGCCGGACGCTGCATGGGTGCGTGCCTCGAGTATGCTGCGCGCAGCAACAACGGTGCCGGAGTGCCGCTGATGATGTATGTTTTCAGCGACGGATCAGTATCGAGCAACGGTGCACTCGACAACACGGTCGATGGTCGCGGCAAGGGGGTCTGGGCAAGTGACAACGGCTCGACGGCCGCATCATTTTTCCTGATCTACAACCCGGGCGGACGACCGACGCTGATCGGCGGCACACCCGAAGAACAGGCAATCCACCAGCAGATCGGCTACTTCAGACCGGATGCATCGGTCGATACATCGGCGACTCCTGCCGCCAACAACGTCAACCTGCTCGTCGAAACACTGCTGCTGAACTATATGGCCCTACACGGCGAAACCGGCAACTTCCAGACATTGTTCCCCAATCACGGTCTTGGCAACGTGGCACTGCGCGATAGCCTGACGGCATTCAACCCGATCGTCAGCGGTACAATTTAAGCAGGCGTCCTAACCGACAGCATCCAGAATGTAACGACGCGTCAGCGGCAGTGTGTCCGCCTGCTTGGTCAACTGCATATGAAAGACCATACCGGCACCATAACGAAACGACGTTTCGACGCTTAACAGGTAAAACTCCCACATTCGGCAGAACCGCTCATCATAGAGCCCCGCAATTTCATCACGGTTGTCGAGAAACCGCCGGTACCATTCCATCAGCGTCGTTGCGTAATGAATACGCAATATTTCAAGATCCGTCACCCAGAGCTGATTGTTCTCAACGTGAGGAAAGACTTCTGACAATGCCGGTGAATATGCACCGGGAAATATGTACTTATGAATCCACGGACTCAGTGAACCCGGCGGACACGATCGTCCGATCGAATGCAGCACAGCGACTCCATCATCGACCAGCAGCGCATTTATTTTTGCGAAAAACTCATCGTAGTGTGATATGCCGACATGTTCGAACATACCAACTGAAACAATACGATCAAATTTCTGCTCAACATGCCGATAGTCCATGAGCTCAAATTTAACCCGGTCGGCCAACCCCATTGCGTGCGCCCGCTCGTTTGCAATGGCATGCTGCTCCCGAGATAAGGTAACGCCCAGTACCTCGACGTCGGCCTGCTGGGCGATAAACAGGCCGAGACCGCCCCAGCCACAGCCGATGTCGAGAATTTTCTGCCCAGGTCGCAGCGCAAGCTTGGCAACCAGCAGGCGCTTCTTATTTTCCTGGGCGACTTCGAGTGTGTCTTCCGGCGTAGTGAAATAAGCGCAAGAGTATTGACGATCTTCATCAAGAAACAGCTCGTAGAGCCTGGCAGACAGGTCGTAATGGTGCGCAACATTCTTCTGCGCTTTACCGACCGGGTTTAGCTGTTGCAAAGGTTTCAGAAGCCGATTGAGCCGATTCACGGCTTTCAGCATCGGGTGAGTGGCAACACTGGCCTGATTCTGCACAAGGAGACTCAGAAAATCGTGCACGGTACTACCTTCTTCGAAGGTCAGCGTTCCGTCGGTGTAGGCCTCGCCGAGTGTCATCTTGCCGTTCAGAAATAAACTGTGATAAAGCTTCCTGTCGTGCAGCCGCATCGTTACAACCGGCTCTGCCGGCTTGCCGACAAACTCATGCAGAAAACCGTCGACATCATAAACGCGCAACGTTCCCTGGCTAACCGCGCGTTTAAACAAATGCTTCAAAAGCCACATTATTGTCATTCTCCATCGAAGGGATTTGAAATTTCTTCACCTGCGCGCCGTACATCCATCATAGGAAAATGGCGGCGGAAATGCGCCACGAAAGCTCCGATACAAGCGCTTAGCCACTGATTCTAATGGAATCATAAAAAAAGGTGTCATAACCACATGATTTATTGTAGATTACGGTCATTCGTCAGGTTGGACGTGTAACTGCGCTCCACGAGGGTCTCATCAAGAAAGACCGCGAGCAAATTAGTGATCTTTTTGCGCGCAATTTTTTGAGGATTGATACGATGAGACTGAAAACTTCAATATTTTCAATGATTTTGGCTTTTATGGCCAGCCAGGCTATCGCCGAAAATTCACTCGACCGGCGTATCGATGCCGCGACCGAGGTACTCGAACAGATGTCGCAGATGCCCGAAAAGGGCATACCGCCGAGCCTGTTGTCGAATGCCTATGCCGTGGCCGTCATCCCCAGCGTTATTAAAGCAGGCTTCATACTCGGTGGCAGTTACGGTAAAGGCGTCCTCGTCGTTCGCCAACCGGACGGCCGCTGGAGCAATCCGGCATTCATCAGCCTCGGCGCAGCCAGCTTTGGCTGGCAGGTCGGCGCGCAGTCTTCGGATATCGTGCTGGTATTCAAGACCCGCAAGGGCGTTGACAACATCGCCAACGGCAAACTGACGCTGGGCGGCGACGCCAATGTTGCGGCTGGACCGGTCGGACGGCACACATCGGCGGCCACGGACGGTCGGCTCAAGGCTGAGATATATTCCTATGCACGCAACCGCGGTCTGTTCGCGGGTATTTCACTCGAAGGTGCGTGGCTGCGCATGGATAACAAGGCAAATTTTATTTTCTACGATAGCGATCAGAATACCGCAGCCAAAATCCTCAGCGACAAACATATGCCGACACCGGCAAATGCACGCCGCTTCATCGAGGTACTGGCCGCCCGCACACCAAACCTGAATGGCAAGGTAGCCGGCAGTCGCTCGGCACAAAACCAGAGCCGGCCGCGCGCAGACAGCGCGGAGCCAGAAGGCGCTCAGACGTTCGCGATCGACGAAGCGCCGGCGCCGCAAAGTGACTCGATTTACTAGTTTTTGTTCATTTGAATACCCGCGGCTCGCATCGATGATGCGGGCCGTTTTTTTATGCAAAACGTAAATTTTCTCCAGTCAGCCTCGTGATAATATCGGCCCGATAAAGAAGGACGGCGAAGGAAACCAATCCGGCATGGATCAAATAACCAGCATGGCGAATGACGGCTACGCGCTGCTGCAGCCGTATCCTTTCCTGACAGCGCTGATTGTCATCGCCGCATCGATTATTCTGGCGAAGCTCGTCGATTACATTTTCAGTCGCTTCTTCCTGCGTCTCGTGGCCCGTACCTCAACCAATTTAGACGATCATATAGTCTCATTCCTGCACCGGCCGATTTTTGCGTCTGTTACCAGCATCGGACTTTTCATCGCACTCGATATCATTGGCCTGAAACAGTCTTTACAAGACATCATTGGCGCAGTTATTCAGACCATACTGATATTTATCTGGCTCATTTTTACACTGCGGATATCGAAATTGCTATTGACGGCAATGAGCGGGCAGAAGCAGCGATTTGAATTTGTGCAACCAACGACCGAACCGTTACTCAAGAATGCGCTTGCGGTTCTGCTGTTACTGGCCGGCGCATACGCAATCATGGTCGCCTGGAACATCAACGTAACGGGACTCGTCGCATCGGCCGGTATCGTCGGTCTGGCACTGAGTTTTGCGGCACAAGATACTTTGTCGAACCTGTTTGCCGGAGTTGCAATCCTGGCGGATAAGCCGTACCAAATTGGTGACGTCATCATAATCGACGGTGTCGACCGCGGCGAAGTCACGCACATCGGCCTGCGCAGCACACGTCTTTTGACTCGTGACGATGTCGAAATCTCGATACCGAACAGCGTCATGGGCAATGCAAAGATCATCAACGAGGCAGGCGGCCCACCCAAACGCTATCGCATACGGACCAACGTCGGCGTCGCGTACGGTTCGGATATCGACAAAGTCATGCAAATCCTAGAGCAGATCGGCACTTCACACGACAGCGTACTCAGCTTTCCAAAGCCACGCGTACGTTTTCGAAAATTCGGCGATTCGAGTCTCGATTTCGACCTGCTGTGCTGGATTGATCAACCCATAAAACGCGGTCTCATCGTACATGATCTGAACTGTGAAATTTACAGGCAGTTCGCCGCATCCGACATTGTGATCCCGTTCCCTCAGCGCGACCTGCATATCAAAGAAATGCCTTAACCCACAACTGAAAACGGCCACTGCACTAACGTCGATGCACGGGCTGCGCATCCCCCCACTTATCGATCCTCAGGCTCAACCGCGATTCGATATCGGCAAGCAGTTGATCTACCGGCTCATTAAGTGGCTCGACAGTTGGCGTGGACAGGCGTATATGCTCAACCCTTGGCAGCGATGCCGACAGTTGCGACAGTACGTAGGCCTCCAGCCCCGCGTCTGCCGGAGCGACCGCCGTAGGAGCCACCTCCAGTAGTCGCGTCGACTCGATCTGAGCCCGTTTCCGGTGACCGCCAACAGGTTCAGCCAGACACCGGACTGCGCAAACACATGACCACCATCCGCTGAGATCGACAGATGATCGACCGCAGTGGCGGTCCGGACCCGATTTTCCCGCGGTACCATTGATGCAATATCCCAAACCCGAACCTGGTTCTTCTCATCCGCTGTCGCGAGCAGCATTTCCTGACGATCTACAGCGACGAGACGTATACCCGAGGCGGGCGCGATCAGCGGCTCGACAATATCGCTGCGCCATAGCCAGCGCGTCAGGCCGCCCCGGTCGCCGGCTATGTAGACCCGTTGCCCATCATGACTGACCGCAAGTCGTGGCTGTTCGCCCTGAATCTGCGCCTGTGCCAGCAAGTCGCCATTCGACGCGTCGATAACAATGACCGAGCGACGACTCGATGAGAAAATGAATCGATCATCAGATGAAAATACAAGATCATGCACGGTGCCATCGGCATGACCCGAAAAGAAACTGTGCGGTGAGCCGGACGCGGTCTCCCAAACCCGAACACTGCCATCCAGCGAGCCACTCGCAACGAGGTCACCCGTGGAACTGAAAGTAACGAGTACGATCGGATCAAGATGACCGATGAAACTCGGCCGCAGACCACTACTCGGCAGAACGAGCGCCTGCTTGTCGACCGGGAGAATCCGGACATCACCGTCGTCAGTCGCCAACGCAATACGTCTCCCATCGGGACTGATCGCCGCCGCACTGCTGATAGTCGGCAATATTTCTTCGCCGGGCGCAGCATTTAGTTGCGGCGGCAGGCGCCAGATTTTCAGTGCACGCCGGCCATCATAGGTCGCCGCGAACCCATGATCGGGTGCGAGCAATGTACGAGAGAAGTAATACTTTGATGGCTTGCGATTTGCAGGTATTCCATGACCAAAAACACCTCCCTTGATGCGACCACTGGCAAGATCGATCAATTCATACCCGCGATCAAGTGAACCGAGTAATAGAGAATTACCCGAGATACTTTCGTTCCATGCGCTGCTGGCGCGGCGTGTAAATACTGGCCGCGGTCCTCCGCCAACCTGCCAGACCCTGAAACCGTACGCCGCATCCTGGGTCATCAACCAGCGACCGGCCACATCGAATCGAATATTCACAGGCTTCGCGGCATGCTCATACTCGTCAATCAACTGGCCGTCGCGAACCGACCAGAGCCGAACCAGCCGGTCGCCGTCACTGACGGCCATGAACCGGCCCTGAGGGTCAGCCGCAACCAGCTCGGCGACGTTGCCGGTCACCAGCCTGCCGATCTCAGCAACCACATCGAGATCCCAGACCGACAACGCATTGTCCCCTTCACGCAGGACCGTATCGACTATCAGGAACCGGCCATTAGCGGATAGTACCGGCACGAATGACGGTTCGATCGTCATCTTCGTCAACAATTTTGCAGTCGCAATACTACGGAACTCGATCGTACTGCCAGCGGTAATGAAGACCAGATCGTGCCCCATCGCGAAGCGGGCCGACGAGAAGTTAGCAGGACGCGGAATTCGAGCCAGGATCTCCCCGTCTGCAATATCCCAAACCAGCAGGTCTCCTCGCACCTGCGGATCGGATGGCCAGGTCAGCGCCCGCCGCCCACCCGGCGACAACACACTGTGCATTTGCCGCGCAACGCCGGGCTCGGGAATATTGCTAGTCTCTGGTTCAACACCCGCGGGCAACGTAGCAACCGTGTTATCGATGCGAATCTCCCAGCCGAGCAGACTACCGATAACACCCTGAATATTGTCCGTGAAATTCGCCGTCCACGTACCGTTAATGTTTTCTTCGAGCAACGCTCCCAACGGGTCTCCCCGCTTCGAATCAAAACGATAGACACCCTCTTGCGCCGTCACCGAACCCTGCGCGAGGTTGAGTTGCACCTCACGGCCCGATGGCGCGCGCAGACCGACCATGACATCCGCCGGTCGCAGATGGTCGGTGTGGATTGTCAGGGCCAGCCGCTTGCCGCTTGCCCCGCCCTGGTACACGAGTCGTCGCTGCAACGGAATCACTTCTTCAGCCAGTAGCGCGAATTTTTGCACGCGTTGCGGCCCATTTTCGGCAATATGCAGGACTTCGACCCGGTGTTGTCCATCCAGGGTCGTAATCAGGCCGGAAACCGGATCGAGTTCAAGTGCCCGCAGCGGCTGTGGCGTACGAACCGTTCCGCGCAACATGTCGAAATCGTTGCCGAGCAGTTCGGCCACGAGTTGGCGTCGCTCCGGAGTCGGCTCAGCAAGCATTTGAGTCGCATACAGCAATGCAACATCGCGCTCACCACGATGCATTGACGCCGAAACGCGACGCTCCCAAAACTCGGCCAGCATCTGATTCCCGACCGATGGCCGGCCCGGGATTTCGGTGAGACTCTCGCTGAAACGCTCGACTTCGGCGAGTCGACGAGCACGTCGGCTCTGCCGGACGAGATAGTCGGAAAAAAGATTGTCGGCCATGTCTCCGAAACCCGGCAGAAAATTCAGCCGTCGATACGAATCGAGCGCCGACACGTAGTCCTGATTTGGCGCCG
>PVMS01172543.1_pt1 | contig 17859 bp, 13 predicted proteins | sample 1853461 | NCBI WGS metagenome assembly PVMS01 (sample SAMN08582032, study PRJNA380276) | Marine sediment metagenome, whole genome shotgun sequencing project. | isolation source: ocean sediment barecode stripped | collected 2017 | reverse complement strand
GAAATTCATTTCTAATGGGATAAGTATGAGAACGTTGATCTGCATTCGCCAATTGCCATATTCAAAAGAGACAATTAGGTTTGGCTCGCTTGTTGCCCAGCTAGAGGGTGCGTCCATAACCCTGATGACGGTTATTGACGATGAGGCAAGCACGGCTGACGCACAAAAAGGATTGGAGGAAGCAAGGGCTCTTCTCGATAAACCTTCGGCGACGATCAAGATTGGAATCGGGCAAGCACTAGACGAGATCTTGAAGGAATCCCACGAGAGCGAATACGACATACTTGTCGTCGGGGCGCACGATGAGGTGGGTTTTTTGGACAAGTTCGTCAGTACACTGACACACAAGCTAGCCAACAAAGCCAAAATGTCGGTCCTTGTCGTTAGAGAAAGTGGTCCAGACATCAACCGAATCCTCATCTCAATCAGTGGACAAAAGATGAACCGGACCGTGGTGGAGATGGGGGCAAGCGTGGCAAAAGCCGCCGATGCGATGGTAACGCTCCTCTATGTCACGGCTCCTGTTCCATCGATGTATACAGGCCTGAATGGTATTGAGGAGACATTGGAAGAGCTGTTAAAGACCGATACCCCGATTGCCCAGCACCTGCGCTGGAGCGCGCAGTACCTGGCTGACCAAGGTGTGGACTCGGAGTTGGAGATTAGACATGGTACTGTGGCCGACGAAATAATGCGCGAAGCGATGAAAGGGCATTACGACTTGGTTGTCGTCGGCGCCCGTTCGTTGAAAGGACCCCTTAAGAGACTGATGGTCGATCAGGTAACACCGCATGTTGTGGATAGATCGCCATGCTCGGTATTAGTGGTCAGACCTGGCCTGGACAATGGCTAACAATGGAGCATGGAATTTGAAAGCTGTACTTGGGGGAATGAGCCTCAGGACGCAGAACCTTCGCTTTATCCCTCTTCTGATACCCCTCATTTTCCTTGTTCTCTTCTTCTTTTTCCCTCTCGCCAATCTATTCCGGCAAAGCTTGACCATTGAAAGCCTCAGAGATGTAGTTGAAAGGTCATATTTTCGGGATATTATCTGGTTTACTCTGTGGCAGGCTACTCTTTCGACGGTTTTCACGTTAGTGATAGGATTGCCGGCCGCCTATTTGTTTTCCCATTTCCAGTTTGCCGGAAGACGGACGCTTCGGGCACTCACAACAGTTCCTTTTGTACTGCCAACGGTTGTGGTGGCGACCGCTTTTAGCTCGTTGCTGGGGTCTCGCGGACCCGTCAATAGCCTGTTGATGATGTTATTTGACCTCGATCAACCGCTGATCCGCATGGGACAAGGTCTTACCATGATCTTGTTGGCCCATATTTACTTCAATATCGCCGTGGTCATCCGGCTAGTGGGTGGATACTGGGCAAATCTAAATCCAAAGATGAACGAGGCCGCCAAGGTATTGGGTGCTTCCCCGAGGAGAACGTTCCTTGAGGTGACGCTGCCACTTCTAAAGCCGCCCATAGCCAGCGCATCGGCGATTATTTTCTTATTCACGTTTACCAGTTTTGGCGTGATTTTGATACTCGGTGGTCCAGCTTTCAGCACAATGGAGACGGAAATCTATAATCAATATGTGACCTTTCTTAAGCCGGATGTAGCCGCAATTCTTGCTGTGCTCCAAATTTTCTTTACCTTTGTGCTAATGTCTCTTTATGCGAGATGGCAGAGAAGATCGGCCGTTCCAATAGATTTTCGGCCGAGAAAATCAAATTTGAAACGACCACGCACCGCCGGTCAGAGGTTCATTTTATGGCTGATGGTGATCTCTCTCTCGATATTCATGCTTAGTCCCCTCATCGCCTTGGTCATAGGCTCGTTGGTAAATCGCGATGGGCAATTTACCCTGGCCTACTATCGGGCCTTGCCCGAGTTGAAGCGCGGGAGCGTCACTTTCATCCCACCGCTCACGGCCGTCCGAAACTCGATAGGCTACGCGTTGCTAACAGTTTTGGTCGCTGGTGTTCTGGGTACGATGACCGCCTTTGCACTTAGCGGCCGGTCTCGCTGGCGAGGAGCGCTCGATCCGCTATTTATGCTGCCTCTAGGAGCTTCGGCCGTCACCCTGGGTTTTGCTTACGTCGTTTCACTCGGTCCGCTGCGCACATCTCCTTGGCTTGTTCTCATAGCCCACACCCTCGTGGCGCTGCCCTTTGTGGTCCGCAGCTTGCTCCCTGTTCTTCAGGGCATTCGCCCGAATCTGCGGGAGTCGGCCGCGATATTAGGTTCCTCTCCTGCACGCACCTGGCGCGAGATCGATCTCCCGATAGCCGGGAGAGCGATTCTAGTGGCCGCTGTTTTCGCTTTCACAATCAGCATGGGCGAGTTCGGCGCCACTAGCTTCATCGTTCGCCCGAATAGCGGCTATCTTACGGTACCGATCGCCATTGAACGGTATTTGAGCCAGCCGGGCGCCTTAAATTTCGGACAGGCATTGGCCATGAGCACCATACTCATGGCCCTTTGCGCGGCAGGTTTTCTTGCCATAGAGCGATTTCGCTACGCTGACATTGGGGAGTTCTGAGCCCGAATGTTGCTAAAGCTAAATAATATCGAGAAGTCTTTTGACGAGCAGCCTATCTTAATGGGCGTTTCGCTCGAGGTTAATGCCGGGGAGATAGTTGCCTTACTCGGTCCTAGCGGCTGCGGCAAGACTACGCTGTTACGCATCATTTCCGGCCTCGAAGATGCCGACCGCGGAGATCTGCTATTTAAGGGTGAGGGATTATCTGGCATTCCAGTTCACGAACGTGGATTTGGTTTGGTATTTCAAGATTACGCTTTATTTCCCCATAAGAACGTGGCCGGTAATATAGAATTTGGTCTACGGATGTTGGGTTGGGATCAAAAACAAAGGTCTGACCGGGTAAGGCAGGTACTCGATCTAGTAGGTTTGCACGGATTCGAAGAACGCTCAATACACGAGCTATCGGGCGGAGAGCAACAGCGAGTCGCCCTGGCTCGATCTTTAGCTCCATCGCCGCAATTGCTGCTGTTAGATGAGCCGATGGGTTCGCTGGATCGAGCGCTTCGCGACAGACTAATGCGTGAATTACGAACAATTCTGAAGGATGCGGGTGGCATCCTTGATAGACCGGAAGGTTTTACGGCGATTTTCGTAACCCACGATCAGGAAGAGGCTTTCGCGGTTGCCGATAGAATCATTGTGATGAACACCGGTCTGATAGAACAAGTTGGAGATCCGGTTAGCTTATATCGAAATCCAGCCAACACCTTCGTAGCCGGTTTTCTCGGCATGGATAACCTGGTCAAAGGACACCTAATTTCAGACACTCCTCCCACGGTCCGGACAGAGATTGGTGATCTTCGCCTAGCGCCATGTTCATATACGCAAGAGGACGAGCTTACGCTTCTGATTCGCCCAGAGGCAGCATCGCTGAGTGCTACAAAAGGAACCGTGGAAAATTGTTTCACCGCGACGCTAATGGATTTATCCTTTCGCGGTAGATACCAGGTAGTCACCTTCGAAATTATCACTCCCGCAGATGGGACCAAGACCCTTAAGTTCGATTTTGATACTGATGTATCATTGCCACGACCTGGTTCGGATGTTAGGCTTTACTTGAATCCGGCTAGCATTATTACCTTGAACGAGTAACCTTTGGATCAGTGGGACTTATTACATGATAACTGTTAGAAAGTAGTAAAATTTTAGTTACTTTAGTTGCCCTAAAGATCAGCAGACGCGTATAATGCGATTTGGAGTTATTGACGGTTGAATGTAACGGCAGGTAATTATTAATATGTCGATTGGTTGGACTATTGGCGCTTTCATTCTAGTTCTTACGCCAATCATTCTTGTTCATGAGCTAGGCCATTTTGTGGCAGCTCGCCTCTCGGGAATACGGGTTGATGAGTTTGGACTTGGATTTCCGCCGAGAGCGGTCAAGCTCTTTAAGAGGGGTGGCACACTTTATTCCTTGAACTGGATACCGATCGGTGGGTTTGTACGTCCTGCGGGAGAGGATGACCCATCGGTGCCTGGTGGGTTAGCCGGAGCGTCCAAGAAAGCCCGATTGTTCACTTTGATCGCTGGCGCCGGCGCGAATTTCATTTTTGCCGCACTTCTGTTGTGGATCGCTTTCATGATCGGTCCAAGGCGATACGACAGATACGAAATTGTTATCACAGGAGTAAATGAAAACTCCCCAGCATTGGAAGCGGGGCTGTTAGTCAGTGACGTAATTCTCGGTGTTAACGATGTTCAGTTGCGGGAGGGGTTTGAATTGGAGAACGCGGTTGGAGGTATGGATACGCTGAAGAGCGAGATTAGTACCTCAGCCGGCACACCTGTGGCGATGACTGTTCGGCGGGGCGGCGAAGAGCTGACACTGTTTGTAACGCCCCGATTACCGGGAGAGTTTAACGCGGAGGTCGAAGGTGAAACTGGCATTCAGATTGCTGCGACGGGTATTGGCGATGGAACAGGAATTGGGCCAATTGAAGCATCAACCATGGCCATTGGCGAGATACGAGATGTGGTCTGGCTGACGGTTCAAGCGCCAGTAATGGTAATTCGCGGACAGATCGAACCCCGGTTTGCCCGTCCCATAAGTGTCGTTGGTATTAGCCAGTTGGCCGGACAGGTAGCGGCCCAGTCTGCCGAACAGAATGACATATTTCCTTTACTCCGTTTTACGGCCTTGATCAGCATCGCTCTTGGACTCACGAATTTACTACCAATCCCCGCCCTCGACGGCGGTCGGATTTTATTTGTCTTGGTGGAGGCTGTTCGTGGGCGACGCATTGAGCCGGAGCGGGAAGGCATGGTCCATTTAGTCGGCATGTTATTTTTACTCGGCTTGATGGTACTGATTATCATCCAAGACATAATCAACCCGATCATTCCGTTTCAGTAATATTTCAGTTCAATTTCTGGGAATATATAATATACCGATGAATATGGAGATTGGGAAACCAATCTCCAAACTGTTTATATAGAAATGATAAGCGAGAACAAAAACGAAGTTAAACCGCTAGAGGCTATTCTGGAGAAGATGCAGGCGAATGAACACGTCTCCGTTTCTTTGCTCTACCAGCTTTCCGACCTGACGCCAGACGAAATTGGCTATTTCTGCGGTCAATGGGTCGATATTGATGCTGACCGGCGACGTGTTATCATCCGGCACCTGGCCGATATCACCGAGCAAAACTACCAGGTTGACTTCACCGGTTTGTTTGAACATTGTCTCGATGACGCCATTCCAGAAGTTCGGAAGGCATCGCTTGACGGGCTTTGGGATAGCGATCGCCTTTCGCTGATCGGTCGCATAGTGAGCATGATGGAAAATGATGCAGACATTGAGGTTCGCCTCTTGGCGGCAGCAACCCTGGGCCATTACGTATTACTAGGGGAATGGGGACAAATCCCTGCCCGAAGCATCGAACCCATCGTTGACTCTTTGCTTGAACAAATCGATAGTGAGGCGACTCAAGATCCAGTGAGACGAGCAGCTCTCGAGTCGGTGTCCGCCTCTGGTCATCCGCGGGTCGAATCCTTGATTGAGGAAGCGTACGACAGCGGTGATCTGGATAAACAGATAAGCGCACTGTTCGCCATGGGACGGAGCGCCGATCCACGTTGGATAAATATCGTCATTGACGAAATGTCCAGTCCCATTACCGAGATGCGTCTTGAAGCAGCCCGTGCTTCTGGCGAAATAGGGAGTAGCGCGGCTGTCCCAGAACTCATCGAGCTGACTTCGGACGAAGATCTCGAGGTCCGGCTTGTTGCCGTTGCGTCGTTGGGTCGAATTGGAGGAGATATTGCCCAGCAAGTATTGGGTGATATGATAGATGATCCCGACCAAGAGGAGCTCAATGAAGCAGCTTCCGAGGCGCTAGAAGAAATCGATTGGCTGGGTGGAGAAATTGATCCGTCGCTTAGTGACTGACATGACTGAGTTAACATCGAAGCTACCGTTAAGTAACAGGCGACGAATCCGTGGCCGACTTTGTTGACGTATTTGCAAACAATATATTGCCTATCTTTCTGGTCGCGGCCATGGGTTACGCGCTGCGAGCAGGTTTACATCTAGACAAGAAAACACTATCCAGCGCATCCTTCTATGCCTTATCCCCTGCTCTCGTCTTTACAGCCTTGGTCAACTCGGGCTTACCAGGAGAGGAACTCCTTCGATTATCAGTTTTTACTATCGCCGTTACCCTGTTAATGGGCGTAGTAGGTCTGCTGATGGGCTGGCTTCTAAAGCTCCCACGGCAGGAAATGGTCGCCCTCTTATTGGTGCTTATGTTCGTCAATGGAGGTAACTACGGCCTTACCCTAAATGAACTTCGTTATGGAAGCGATGGATTAGCCAGGGCGACGGTCTATTTCGTGGTTAGCACCATGATACTTTTTACGCTGGGTGTGTTTATCGCTTCCATGGGAAAGGCCAGTTGGAAAGACTCCCTTCGCCGGTTGGTCCGCCTTCCAGCTTTTTACGCTGTAGTCCTTGGCATAGCGGTATATAGCCTGGACTTAACCGTCCCTACGCCTATCATGCGAGGTGTTGAAGTAGCGGCTGCCGGTGCGATTCCGGTGATGTTGCTGGTTCTAGGCATGCAGATCGCCGATCTAAAGAGCCTTGAGCGAGTTCAACTGGCCCTACCAGCTTCTCTCGTCCGATTACTAGTTGCTCCGGTTATCGCAGTCGTTATTGCTGGATTGCTAAGTCTTCAAGGTCTGGGCCGCTCAACAATGATCATCGAAGCTAGCATGCCAACAGCGGTGATCACGACGATCATGGCTACTGAATTTGACGTCCGGCCAGGCTTCGTAACAAGCACTGTCGTAGTGTCGACAATACTAAGTGCATTCACACTGCCCCTGGTAATCTCCATCCTTTCCCTGTAGCCGCTTTAATCAAATCCAAATGTTGGACAAAAATAGGGTTTGAGGAGATCAATCTGTGACTCAGGAATCGACTGGCGAGTCCTTTCAGGAGCTCTATGGACAGGGCACTAAGTTGCTTCATCAGAACGAGCCGCAGAAGGCTGCTGTACTCTTAGAAAAGGCGCACGATTGGAATCCGGATCACATCGATGCCGCTCTAAATCTTGGTGGGGTATTTATCTTGCTCGGTCGATTTAAGGATGCTGTCGATCTGCTAGAAGATGTAACTAAAAGAGAGCCAAACAACCCTATGGCCTGGACAAACCTGGGAGCCGCGTACCTTGGTAATCCCGTATTAGCCGGAGATGAGCAGCAGCTGCAAGCAATTAGTGCATTCCGCAGAGCTTTGAAGATACATTCAACGGCGCCAAGCGTCGCCTATAACACCGGGCTCATATATCGCGATCGCCATCAGTGGAAAGATGCCGCGTTTTGGTTTCAAGAGGCGCTAAAAAACAATCCAGATGACAAAGACGCGGAAGGGCTATATAGAAAGATGAGCGATCTTCTCGAAGAAGATGAATCTCTAGCGGCAGAATGATTCAACAGTGCGAGATTATTTCAGAGATGTCTTTCCTGCGGATGTCTGGTACGAGGGCGTCAGCGGCAGGGAAGCCAACCGTCAGCAACAGAAAAGGTCTCTCATTTTCAGGTCTGTCGAGCAACTCATTCAGGAATTTCATCGGGCTAGGTGTATGAGTCAAAGTGACAAGTCCAGTTTTATGTAAAGCAGTAATTAGCATGCCTGTAGAGATACCGACAGATTCCATGGCATAGTAATGTTTTACCTTACGTCCATCCGGTAACAGCCCATACGATTGAGCGAAGATCGCGATCAGATACGGCGCTATCTCCAGGAACGGTTTGTTGGCATCCGTTCCAAGCGGCGCAAGGGCGTCAAGCCACTCTTTGGGGGCCCGCCTTTCATAAAATTCAATCTCCTCCTTTTCGGCCGCCAAGCGAATACGCCGCTTTAGCTTCGGATCCGATACGATGACGTAATGCCAGGGTTGCAGGTTAGCGCCACTTGGCGCAGACCCGGCAACACGTATACAGGTTTCGATGATTTCAAGCGGAACCGGTTCTTCGGAAAAGTCACGAACGGTTCTGCGTCTATTCATCTCCTGGAAGAAAGAAGTCGAACGATCACGCATTTCATCTGGTGAATAGCGATGATAGTCGGACAAAGGAATGAAACGTGGGTCGGTCATATTCGTGCCTCGTTATTAACTGTAGTGGCCGACAGCGAAAGTTAAACATTGGTACCTGGTCATTATACCTGAGGTGTGCCCTCAAAATAGTTGCCAGGTTCTCATGCCAACAACAAAGAACAGTTTATGTGTTAGAATTGCCGCCATGCTAAAGGAATTAACAGTAGTCGGCGGCGGCCTGGCCGGATCGGAAGCCGCCTGGCAAGCCGCTGAGTCGGGAATTCATGTTTTCCTGTTCGAGATGCGCCCCACTCTAGGAACGCCTGCCCACTCGACGAACTTCCTCGCTGAGCTTGTCTGTAGTAACTCTCTTGGGTCGACAATCTCGACCAAAGCACCAGGATTGCTAAAGGCGGAATTGCGCGGTCTTGGTTCGCTAATCATATCTTGTGCCGAGCAAACCGCAGTACCCGCCGGATCCGCGCTTGCCGTTGACCGCGACCTTTTCGCACAGACGGTGACCGAGCGAATCGAGGCTCATCCGAATATCGAGCTGATTCGCCAAGAGGTGACGGAAATACCGGAGCAGGTCACTATTATTGCCACGGGCCCCTTGACGTCTGCCCAGCTAACCGACAATATCGGCTCGATCACAGGCCGGGATTATCTCTATTTCTACGATGCCTTGTCTCCAATTGTTAGTTACGAGACCATCGATCTGGATATCGCCTATCGTGCTTCGAGACACGATCAGGGTATCCAGGAAGAAGGTGACTACATCAACTGCCCTCTGGATGAGGAAACTTACGATAAATTTTATCGTGAGCTTGTATCGGCCGAGCAGATCACATTAAGGGGATTCGAGCGGGAAGACGCCAGCTTTTTTGAAGGTTGTCTACCAGTTGAAGAAATCGCCAGGCGAGGGCGCGACGCGCTCCGGTTTGGACCACTCAGACCGATAGGTCTTACCGATTCGCGCACCGGCGAACGACCTCACGCCGTAATACAGTTGCGCCAGGACAATCTGGCCGGGACATTGTTCAACATAGTAGGCTTCCAGACGAACTTGAAATGGGGAGAACAAAGACGCGTTCTTCGCCTTGTGCCAGGTTTGGAAAATGCCGAATTCATGCGCTACGGTATGATGCATCGCAATACCTATATCAATTCTCCTGAATTACTCCAGCCAACTATGCAATATCGGGGAAGGGCGGATCTCTTCTTCGCCGGGCAGATAGTTGGCGCCGAAGGCTACGTTGGAAACGCGGCGACAGGACTGGTTGCCGGTCTAAACGGAGCAAGAATGTTGCTCGGCGAACATCCTGTGATTTTCCCGACACGAACGATGATCGGTTCGCTTTGCCATTACGTGACCCACGCCGAGGCTAAATCCTTCCAACCGATGAAGCCTAACTTTGGTCTCTTGCCAATGCCGGAAGAGCGAATGCCGAAATTAAAGAGGTATCAATACTACCGCGATCGATCGCTCAAACAATTACGGCGGTTCTGTAGGGACCGCCGACTTGAGTACGACCGGGAGGCAGCCGAGACGGTCTAGATGGTAGTGTGCGATCTTGCGGGAGTTCGTCCTCTTCAAGGAACTCGTCGGCCAAAATACTCCTGTCAGTCGTCAGAATACTAGATACATTATGAAACCTTATATATTATCCATAAGCCTGCTCATAGTACTTGTTGCGGGATGCTCTGAATTCGCCGGCGAACAAACCGCTGAGAACGCTACCGTTGGGCCAGGTTCAGTCGAGCCGATTCAGGCACCGTCGACGACAGTCGAAGGGCAAGCGGCATCTGCTTCGCCGTCCTTTCCATCACCGACGGTGACTCAAGCCAAGACAGCATCGCCAACCATAGCGCCTTCGCCAACCGCAACAGAGACTGAAATACCGACGCCCACAGATATTCCCAGAACCTTGTTTGATGGGGATAGCGCCTTTGATATCCTTCTGGAACAGATGGATTTTGGTCCCCGGTGGCCTGGGAGTCCTGGTCATTCAGCCGTGCGTGACTATATAACCGATTCGCTCGAGCAATCTGGGTGGCAGGTTGAAGAACAGCGGTTTCCCTATATCAACCTGGAGGCTCGAAATATTATCGGCCGGGCAAACATTGGTAAAGGACCGGTAATAATCCTTGGTGCACATTACGACACGAGGAAAATAGCTAACCGTACACATGAATCAGTTGAGCCGGTTCCCGGCGCCGTCGATGGGGCCAGTGGAGTGGCTGTTCTCCTCGAACTGGCTGATAGCCTTAACCTTGAGGAAATCGAGAATGAGATCTGGCTGACCTTTTTCGACGTCGAGGACAACGGTGACGGCGGTCTTCCGGGATTTTCTTGGATTGTAGGTTCGACGTACATGGCGGCGATGCTAACCATCGTACCGGAGGCAATGGTCCTCGTCGACATGATTGGTGACGCCGATCAGCAGCTTTATTACGAGACATCCTCTGATCCTTTTTTACGTCGCGAACTATGGCAAATCGCCGCTGATCTTGGTTACGGAAACTACTTCATTCCAGAAGAACGGCATAATATACTTGATGACCACGTACCTTTCTTGAACAAAGGTATTCCGGCAGTTGACATAATCGACTTTGATTATCCATACTGGCACACAGTTGAGGATACAGCCGACAAGGCAAGTCCGGATAGCCTGGAGAGAGTTGGGCGAACGCTCGCGCATTGGTTAGAGAATCGTGCGGTTGATTGAGGTAGAATTAACCATTGGAGTGGGGTAAGTACCATGAAGGAAGTATCAAGCACTAGCAAGGTGAGCGAAGTCGTCATCTATCCCGATAGAGCCCGCATAACTGCAGTAGCCGATTTCGAGCTCGAACAAGGAAACTACCGAGTTTTGGTGGAAGAGCTGCCTATGACCATTATTCCGCAATCGGTGCGTGTTAGCGGAAAAGGCGATGCCCAAGTGCGAATAACCTCTGTCGATGTCAGACGATCCCATTATGAAAGAACTCCAGTGGAGAAGATCAGAGACATTGAAGATGCGATCGAACAGCTCACTGATGACCGGCATATAATTACTGACGAGGAATCTGTGCTTCGAGCCCAAGGTGAATACCTGGACGGACTGGGAAAGGCGACCACTGAGTTCGCGAAAGGTCTGGCCAGGGGGAAGACAAAGGTGGAAGATTATGGACGCCTGTCTGAGTTCCTCCATTCTCAGGGGCTTACTTTACGTGCTTCTATTCGTGATCTGGAAAAACGGAAGCGTGAGCTGGACCGGCGGCTGCAGAAATTGAACCACGAACTGAAAGAGCTGTCAGCCGGGCGTCCGAAGCGAGGATTCTCGGCAATTGTCGATCTCGAGGCCGTGACTGGTGGTCACTTTCTTTTGAACTTGACCTATTTATCTCGGAACGCGGCCTGGCGACCGATGTATGATATCCGGCTTGAAAAGGCAGGGGAAGACCATATACTTGACATAACTATTCTGGCTGAAATAACCCAGAAGTCAGGAATGGATTGGAATGAGGTAGCCCTCAGCGTCTCTACTGCGCGACCAGCGATCAGCCAGCGTGCACCTGAACTGGAACCCTGGTATATCGACGAGTATAAACCAATGCCTCCGCCGCAACCTCGAAACCTAAAGATGCAAGCGCCAACAGTTGTTGGGGCGGCGCTGGCAAGCGCACCTGATAAGTTCAAAATCGCGGGCGCTGATTTTGCATCGGTGGCAGAGGTGGAAGCAGAGGTTTCTGTCGCCAGATTGGATAACTCATGGAGCTCGGCTACATTTCGTGTTGCAGGTAACTCCGATATTCCTGGGGATGGTTCACCGCATAAGACCGCGATCGATCACTTTACGACAGAACCAAATATTGACTTTCTAACCCTGCCAAAACAGGTAGATGCTGTATTTCGTAGAGTGAAAGTGAACAACACCACGGAAGCCCCGTTTCTGCCAGGAAATGCGAGTCTATTCGCAGCTGCGGAATACATCGGGAGCGTAAACATAGAATACACTGCTCCAGGCGATGAGCTCGAGTTGCTCTTCGGATCCGAAGAGAGGATCACGGTGGAACGTGAATTGACGCAGCGTGAGGTTGAGAAAACACGCTTGCGTGACAGAAGAGAACTAGGCTACGGTTACGAGATTACTTTACATAACCTATTGAACCATGAGATTAAGGTGGAAGTTCAGGATCACATCCCTGTCTCTAAACACGAAGACATCAAGGTTAAACTGGAAAATGTGCAACCGGTGCCAGACGAAGAGAGTGATCTCAAGTTATTGACCTGGCAGCTGGTTATTCCAGCAAATAGCGAGAGATCGATAGTGTACGAGTTCGGGGTATCTCATCCTCGGCAGATGAACGTCATCGGCCTTGTCGATTAATTATGGAGGAAAAGATTAATAGCGACTTATACGAAATTACGTTGCCCGAAGAGAATGCCTTCCTCGTCGGCGTGGAAATAACCAGCGAACGACGACTGTTGAGCGTGCAAGACAGTCTGCTTGAATTAGCTCGACTCGCGGAAACAGCTGGGCTCATCGTCGTTGGGCAATCTATGCAGAGACGGGCTCATCCCAATAGTTCGACTTACGTTGGCAGTGGAAAACTAGCTGAAATCAAAGAAGAAGCATCTTTACATAATGTTGATGTTGTCATATTCGACGATGAACTCAAACCTCGTCATCAGAGAGAACTGGAAAAGAGCTTCGGTGATGATGTCAGAGTTCTGGATAGGACTGCCCTGATACTAGACATTTTTGCCCTTCATGCCCATACACGTGAGGGAATGCTTCAGGTTGAGCTGGCCCAACTAGAATACCGGCTTCCTCGCCTTACGAGAATGTGGACACATCTAGCACGGCAAGCTGGAGGACGCGCGGGGGGTGACGTTGGTGGCGTGGGTCTTCGCGGACCAGGTGAGACGCAACTGGAGGTTGATAGACGGGAGATAGGAAGGAGAATTTCCACCATAAAACGAGATCTGGAGAATGTTCGGGCGCATCGCAGCCGCCATCGGGCTAAGCGCCGCCAGACTGAGCTTCAGGTCGTTTCGATTGTGGGTTATACGAACTCAGGAAAGTCTACCCTGCTAAACAAGCTTAGCAACGCCGACGTCCTTTCTGCTGACTTGTTATTCGCAACGCTCGATCCCACAACACGGAGAGTAAGGATGCCGGGCGGACGAGAGGTTCTTTTCACCGACACAGTTGGCTTCATCCAGAAATTGCCTCCTGATATTGTGGCAGCCTTTCGGGCCACACTTGAGGAGATAAGTGAAGCCGATATGCTACTGAATGTCGTCGACGCGACCCATCCGAACGCCGCCGCCCAGATGGAGGCGGTAGCAGATATCCTGGCCGAGATGGAGATAGACCATATGCCATCGGTCATTGCCCTACACAAGGTAGATCTACTATCTGTTGGGCAAGATCCAGCTCAAGACCTGGCAATTTCCGGTGTATCTGTGCCAATTTCAGCGCTAACAGGTCAAGGTATTGAGACCCTTCTGCTGGCAATCGAAGCTTCGATGGAACAAAAGTTTCTTCCGGTCACAGTGATGTTGCCATACGATCGCGGTGATCTGACGTCGTTATTCCATGAACGCGGACAGGTTAACTCTGAAAGCTATTCGGAAGACGGGACTACGATCACAGGCCGGTTGCCTCATAGATTGGTCCCATATTTCCAGGATTATGAGTTGCCACGAGATTAAACGCGTGAGGGATTTATGTGCTACCGGTCTTCCTTCAGATGCGCGACACCGCCTGGCAGCCTGCTCCAAAACGAATATCGACAATCTGGTGAGAGCCATCAATCGGAAAATATTCGATGAGGAGCGATTGGTGATAACATGAATCACAATGTAGATAAGAGAGCTGATTTCTTGGTGGCCAAATCCGTGCCTTTGCAGATGGTCGCCATCGCTCTTCTCTTTCTGAACTTCGTCCTACAAATATTCCCGGGGTCAAGCTACTAGATTGGGGACAGCAATCTTGTGCTCTACTTTGGATTGGTCACAGGTTTTTTTGGATTGTTTCTGATTCGCGCTCTCGAAATAGCCGGCAGGCGATTGGCTCCAGGTTTACAAGTTGGTCTTATTAATTCATGAACACAATTGAAAGAATCGCCTCAGATCGCGGCGTCAGCCAAGCTGTTGAGTCATTTGAGACAGATCTGCAGACGACGATAGATCTAGCCATTGGCATTCAGCAGATCCCTGCGCCGACATTCAGCGAGGAAAAACGGGCCGCGCACATTGAGACACTATTTGAACATGTGTTATTGGAAGACGTGCGCCGCGACGGCATTCATAACGTTTACGGAAGGCACGCCGGCCGGGACGCCCGGCCTCCAGTTGTAGTCTCGGCCCATATGGATACCGTTTTTCCGATCACGGCCGATCTGCGCGTCAGATACGATGGTCACAAGACGGACGCGATCCGGATCTATGGACCTGGTCTGGCCGACAACTCGTTGGGAGTGGCGGGACTGGTTACGCTGGCAAGAACCTTGGAGGCTTATGGTCTACGAACGAAATCCGATATTTGGCTAGTGGCTAATGTCGCCGAGGAAGGCCTGGGAAATCTTCAGGGAATGAGGGCTGTGGTCGACAACTTTGATGCCGCATCAACTTATCTGGTTGTCGAGGGTGGTTCTTTTGGCCATGTCTTTCACGAGGCCGTCGGCGTCCGACGATACCTCATCGAGGTCCAAACGCCCGGCGGGCACTCATGGGGTGACTTCGGAAAAGCTAACGCCATTCATATATTGGGCGAGCTGGTGGCAGCTATATCCAGCATGGAAGTTCCCCAGGATCCAAAAACGACCTTCAATATTGGTGTCATTGAGGGCGGAACCACGATTAATGCCATAGCCTCATCAGCCAAATGCCAGCTTGATCTTAGATCGCTGGACAACGATCTATTGAACAAGTTGACCAATGACGTAAGGGAGCTGGTGGACGCCGCCGATTCCCAGGCCACCACAAAAGTCGAGATGACCAGAATTGGAGAAAGACCATCAGGGCGACTGCCGCGTGAGATGACTGTTGTGAGAATGGCGGCCGATGCGCTTAAACACGTCGGGTACAGCCAAGTAGAGTTCATGGCTGGAAGCACAGATGCCAGCGTTCCTATTAGTCTTGGCCTTCCGGCCGTATGTATCGGTCTTGTGAAATCAGGCAACACTCACCGGCTGGATGAGTTTATTGACATAACGTATCTTTCGAAAGGCCTCAGCCAGCTGTTGCTGCTTACCCTGGCAATGGCTGGGTTCGAGGGGACATAGCCATCCAATCAAAAAGGCGAAGTATCTTATAAGACTATAAAGCTTTACATAAAGCAATTGTCGAATTGTCTGAGGCGTTTATTTTTAGGAGCAAACATGGATTTCAAGTTGAACGATGACCAGCGAATGTTCCGTGACCTGGTACATGACTTTGTGACCAAGGAAGTGAAATCGCGGGCTCATGATACGGATAGGAAAGGGGAATTCAACTGGCCGGCCGTGCGTAAGATGGGACCACTCGGGATGTTGGGTCTTGAAGTTCCCGAAGAATATGGGGGGGCTGGACTTGATTCAATCAGTGCGGCGATCGCCATCGAAGAGCTGGGCTGGGGATGCGGTTCAACAGCACTTGCTATCGCTGCACATAATAGCCTGGCCCTGGGGCCTATCGTCAATTTCGGCACTGAAGCACAGAAGCGAAAATGGTTGCCATCGCTAGCCGGAGGAACGGGAAATCTAGCTTGCCTTGGCTTGACAGAACCTGGAGCGGGTTCCGATCTCCAGGGTGGAGTCCGAACTAGTGCGGTCAAGGAAGGAGATTCCTGGATTATAGACGGCAGCAAGATGTGGTTAACCAACGCCTCAATTTCGGATGTGATGGTTTTACTTTGCCGGACAGAGCACAACCCTGGCAGTCGCAGCCTGAGCCAGATTATCGTTCCCAGCGATTCTTCAGGCATCACGATCGGTCCGGCGGAGAAAAAAATGGGTCTAAAAGGCTCACCTACGCATGCGGTAACTTTTGAAGAAGTTCAGGTGCCTCTCGAGAACCTGATAGGCGCCGAAGGACAGGGATTGCACCAGACCCTGTCAACGCTGGATGCGGGGCGCATCGGCATAGGCGCTCTGTCAGTTGGATTGGCCCAGGCCGCGTATGAAGAAGCGATTAAGTACTCAAAAGAGCGGGAGACCTTCGGAAAGCCGATCGCCGAGCATCAAGCCGTTCAGTGGATGCTTGCCGATGCCGCGACCGAGATTCAGGCAGCCAGGCTGATGGTGTACTGGGCAGCGTGGCTGAAGATGACGGATCAACCATACACGAAAGCGGCGGCTATGGCCAAATTGTTCGCCACAGAAATGAGCGAAAGAGCCTGTCGGAATGCGATTCAGATCCACGGTGGATATGGTTACAGCAGCGAATTTCAGGTGGAGCGCATTTATCGGGATACGCGTCTGATGACAATCGGCGAAGGCACGAGCGAGATTCAGAGGCTAGTCATTGCCCGTCATATCCTAAGTTCAGCCAATTAAACCGACATATAACTCTGAACATCAATTTAACCCGCAAGGTTAAGGTCGTCCGATGTGGACTAGATAGTGATTATAGTTGACATAATCCATCTGGACCCTTTCGATATAGCAAAATGTACCGCTCATTATCTTCGTATCTACTAACGTTCCGTTCCTGTCGATCTCATGGATGCCCCCTGGACTTGAGCCAATCGTTGCCACCTTATTGCCATGCAGTAATTCGTAAACTCCCCGATTGTGCCCTGCGATAGGCTCGCGCCGGTCGACAAATAGGCCCCCGACGAATATTCAAGAATTCCACTTTCCGACTCCCTGTTCGAAAACCGGTTGACATTGCCCGACGACGAACAAAAAGGGCGTTCCCTACTTAGGGAACGCCCCTTAATATTTCTGAAAGCAGTAGGACAGGTGCTAGCGAATCGTCTTTCTGCGCCAGGCGAGTGACGCACCGACCAACATAACAATGACGATGGCTGCGAGCCATATCGGCGTCAAGTTAAGCGGCGTCGCTTCGCCAAGTGATGTCAGCAAAACACCGGTTGGCGATTGGACTGTGACCGTGGCAACAGAGGAGTCAGAAGCTGATCCACCGGCCGCATCCCAGGCTGTCCAGGTAGCTGTGTTGACCGTTGTGGACGTGATCGTCGCGCTAGCTATCAACCCAGCGTCGACGTTGCTCACCGATTGTCCCGGACCGAGTGGATAGGGGAAGTTCTGCAACAATGTGCCGAACTCGCTATCGACAAGAGTGTGGGTTGTCATGGTGACCGTTCCGATATTGGAGGCCGTATAGCAATAGTACACGTCTGTTCCGCCTCCACCCACAGGTACGGATAGACTGCTCGTCGCCGCGCAGGTATTCGGGTCAAGACCGACAGTCTTTTCCAGATCGATCGCCAGAATGTTGCCAACTTCGAGCGTAACCGGTACCTCGACTAGGCGACCGTAGTAGTCATTGCTTTCGATGCACAAGGTTCCGGTGTACAAACCAGGCGCTACTCCGGTCGAGTCAAAAGTAACGTCGACATCCTGGCTGCCAAGTGCCGCTAAAGTGCCGCTGATCGGGTTCGCACTTAACCAGGGAATGTCACTGGGAGCAACACAACTAGCTTGTGGAGCAGCTTCTTCGATCAACCAATCCAGGTCGGCATCGCCAACGTTGCTGATTGTCAGGGTCTTAGTTACTACGACATCAGGAAGCTGAATACTGCTGAGTGAATCCGGATCAACCTCGATAAGCGGTGCAG
>PVMS01123615.1_pt1 | contig 17884 bp, 18 predicted proteins | sample 1853461 | NCBI WGS metagenome assembly PVMS01 (sample SAMN08582032, study PRJNA380276) | Marine sediment metagenome, whole genome shotgun sequencing project. | isolation source: ocean sediment barecode stripped | collected 2017 | reverse complement strand
CGATTGTCAGTGCGAACGTCCCCTGGACTTCATCGCAGGCGCGAACGCAGCGTGAGCAGACGATGCATTTGCTCGGGTCAAAAGAGAAATACGGATTGCTGTCATCGATTGGCATATCGAGGTGGTTCTCGCCATCCATGCCGTAACGCACCTCGCGCAGACCGACGGCGCCGGTCACGTCCTGCAATTCACAGTCGCCGTTCGCCGAACAGGTCAGGCAATCGAGCGGGTGATCCGAAATATAGAGTTCCATCACGTTGCGGCGGAGCCGGGCAACCTGTTCCGTCTGCGTGCGAATCTGCATGCCGGGCTCTACGGGCGTGGTGCAGGACGCCGGGTAACCCTTATGGCCTTCGACCTCGACGACGCACATGCGGCAGGAGCCAAATGGCTTCAGGCCATCGGTTGCACATAATCTGGGAATGTCGATACCGCTCTCACGGGCCGCGCGCAGTATTGTCGTGCCGGCCTTGACGGTCGCAGGCATGCCGTCGATTTCGATATCGACGGTTTCTTCGAGCGGGCTCTCTGGGGTTCCGTAATCTATATCCCTGAGATAACTCAAGTTTCTGCTCCTGGACGACGATTAAAGTCCTCAGGGAAGTATTTTACCGCGCTTCTGACCGGAAACGGTGTCATTCCGCCCATCGCACACAGGGAACCGTCCACCATTGTGTCGCAGAGGTCGTCCAAAAGCTCAAGATTTGCGTCACGGTTTTCGTCAGCAACGATTCGATCGATGACCTCCGTGCCGCGTACCGACCCGATGCGGCACGGCGTACATTTACCGCAAGATTCGATCGCGCAGAATTCCATCGCGAAACGGGCCTGGGCCGCCATGTCCACGCTGTCATCGAAAACGACGACACCACCGTGTCCGATCAGTCCGTCGAGTGCCGCGAATGCTTCATAATCCAGCGGCGTGTCGAGCAGGCTATCGGGAAAGTAGGCGCCGAGCGGGCCGCCGATCTGAACGGCACGAATATCACGGCCCGATGCAGTGCCACCACCGAAATCTTCGATAAGTTCCCGCAACGTCAGGCCGAATGCTTTCTCGACGAGTCCGCCATATTTGATATTGCCGGCCAGCTGGAATGCGAGCGTGCCTTTCGATCTGCCGACGCCATAGGACTCATATTTGTCAGCGCCCTCGATAAGTATGTCGGGCACTGAGGCGAGTGAGATGACGTTGTTCACGACAGTCGGCTTGCCGAACAGTCCTTCGATCGCAGGCAGGGGCGGCTTGTAACGAATAATGCCGGCCTTGCCTTCGAGGCTCTCGAGCATCGCCGTTTCTTCGCCGCAAACATAGGAACCCGCGCCGATGTGCAGATCGATCTCGAAGTTGAAAGCGCTGTCCTGAATATTTTCGCCAAGCCATCCGGCGTCTCGCGCCGTCTGCAAGGCCTCGTCAAAAATCTCTCGGGTCAGGGGATACTCTGATCGCAAGTAGACGTAGCCGCGATCGGCGCCAACAGCAAAGCCGGCGATCATCATGCCTTCGATCAGGCAGAAAGGATCGCACTCCATCAACATGCGATCGGAGAAAGTACCACTGTCGCCTTCGTCCGCATTGCAGGCGATGTACTTCTGATCGCCCGCTGCATCGGCAACCGTTTGCCATTTGATGCCGGTCGGAAATCCGGCGCCACCCCGGCCGCGCAATCCGGATTTTTTCACCTCTTCGATTGTAGCCGCCGCACCCATTTTGACTGCAACGCTAAAGGCGTCAAATCCTCCGTTGGCGCGATAATCTTCGATCGACAATGGATCGGTCAGACCACACCGCCTGAATGTCCAGCGGTCCTGATTCTTCAGGTATGGAATATCAGAAACGTTGCCGAGTTTGAGGGCGTGGTCGCCACCGTTCAGGAATTCCGATTTAAACAAGTCCTCGACGTCGTCGACGGAAACCGGACCGTATGCAACGCGCTCGCCGTTGACTTCGACCTCGACAAGCGGCTCCAGCCAGCACATGCCCCAGGACCCATTTCGGATTATCTCAACATCCGCATTTTGTTCCTGAATACGTTTGGCGACTTCGTCGGCGCCTAAGGAAATCGCTGAGGTTTCCCGCGGGACAAATACTTTGGTCGGGGCGGTCATCGCTCAGTCTCCCGCCGACATCAGTTGGTCGAATCGACTTGCATCGACGCGCCCGTAAACCCGGTTATCGATCATGACGGCCGGCGAGCAGGCGCAGTTACCGAGGCAGTAGATCGGCTCGAGCGTTATTTCTCCGTCATCGCTGGTGCTATGCATTTGAAGACCCAGGGACTTTTCGGCGTGAGCAGTAAGGGCATCGCTACCCATAGCCTGACAGGACTCGGCCTGACAGATCCTGACCAGGCGCTTGCCGGCGGGCTTCGTTCGATGATCGTGGTAATAACTGACAACGCCGTGTACGTCGGCGCGGGAGAGGTTGACCTCATCGGCGATTTGACGAATCGCTTCTTCGCTGATGTACGAGAATTTGTCGACGAACGCGTTGAGAATCTGCACCAGCATTTCCGGCGCAGCACCGAATTCCTGGATCAGCTCGCTCGCTGCGGCTTTGTTGTAAGTCTCTTTCATTCGGTCACTCTTTGTTCACCGACATATATATTGAATCTTTCACTCCGCAGAAAACCGATCAGCGTCATATCAAACTCGTTCGCCAGTTGTACGGCGAGACTGGACGGTGCGCTTACAGCGGCAAGCAGCGGAATCCCTGCGACAAGCGTCTTCTGCATCAGCTCGAAGCTTGCCCGGCCAGATACCATCAGCCCCAATTCGTTTGCCGGCAACTTTGCGTCGAGCAGCAATGCCCCGATCACTTTGTCGACCGCGTTGTGGCGCCCGACGTCTTCTTTTACAAATAGTATTTCGCCGGCCTGATTAAATACAGCCGCCGCATGCAGGCCACCGGTTTTGGTGAAGACCTGTTGTTCGGCCGCCAGCTTGTCAGGCATGCCAACGATAACACTGCGACTAAACGTCACGGTTTTGTCTGACAGGGAGGCCAGTCCCGTAACTCGCAACGCCTCGAGCGATGCCTTACCGCATACGCCACAACTGGAGGTCGTATAGAAGTGGCGTTGCAGGCGACCAAGATCCACGTCTACATCCGAATTGAGTGACACGCAAATGATATTTCTGAGCCCGGTATCATCTGCCGCTGCACCGCAATGCTCAACAGATGCGACCTGCTCAGCGCTCTGAATGATCGCTTCTGTGTACAGGAAACCCACCGCCAGGTTGGCGTCGTCGCCTGGCGTGCGCATCGTGATGGAGATGCTCTTTGCAGCAGCGCCCTCGGCGGCCGGGTAGCTGAGCTGAATTTCCAATGGCTCTTCCACAGCAACGCTGTCAGCTTTCGATACACGCTGATCGCCACTGACCTTGCTGACATCGATGGCGAGACTTGAACCCGTCATGATTCCTGACCGCTGCCTAAAAGGGCCGCATAGTATATATCAAGGTAGATGGGGACAGTCCCCGGGACAGTCCCCTATTGGGTGGCAGCGAGCTGATGTCGCCAGTCGGCGGCATCGCTATTCATTTCGGTAATGGCGTTGCGGATGGCGGCAAGCTCGGCATGACGTTTCAGGCGAACTTCGCCGTTGGAGGCTGACAAGCCGAGGCGATCGAAAAGCGGCTCAACGTCGGGAAATCCGGCGGTGTCGGCGTAGCGACGATAAAGCTGCATGAAGACGGGATACTTCGTCAGCGAGTCCATTTTCGTGAACAACTCCGTTCCGGACCAGACACGGTCGGCAGGGAGGCAGCACGCCTGAAGTTTGTCGAGCACCAGGTCGAGCGATTCCCCACCGTTCGATTGCTCGCGCAAGCTGACGTCGGCCATCAACGCGAGTGCGGCGCCGCTCCAATAGACTTTCATTAAGCTGCCACGCAGGCTCCCGGTTGCGGCTTCATTGGGCGACAATTCCGGTCGCGACAGACGGCCTCGTTCGAGTCCGTCGTATATTTTTTGCCACGCCTTGAGAGCGTCATAGGTACCGGAACGGGCAAGCAACACATTTTGATAGTACTGAGCAAACCCTTCGGACACCCATTTCTGCTCACGCTGCATGTAAGGCAGCAAGAGATGGCTGAATTCGTGAGTCGCAGTCCAGTCTTCCAGAAACGCCTCAATGGGCCGACGCTGGTCGATCAATAATTCAACAGTCTCCCCACCATCTCGAATTACCCGGCCGAATGGGACAGCGGAATCGCCGCGGCTGCGGTCGTTACCAACCGGGATTACCACCACTTGAGGCGCCGGATTCGGAAACCGGCCATACGCGAGACTGACATCGGTCGCCGTTGCCCGAAGCCAGTTTGAAACGACCTCTGTAGGCATACCGCCCTTGGCTTTAAGGAAGGCTACGCGCAGTACCGCATCGGGAATAGGAAGCTCCCTGTATTCGAAGTCGCCAAATACCACCTGTGCGTTTGAGCTCTCCGGTGACCTGGCAACCCTGTACTCCTGTCTATCCGTGCTGATCAGCTCCCAGGGTACGCTGACCTTCACGTTTTCCGGCAACTGAAATCGCACACGAAGTTCTGTGCTCGCAGTCAACTCAGGTCGCCAAAGCCATAAAGATGGCGAGACAATGATGTTGCTCGGCAACAAGTCTCGATTGTGACGTTCGATGCGGGCGGCGCGTTCGAGGTCGACGGTATAGTTCATGCAGCGAATGCCGTTCGCCGGCAAGAGCATGCGCCGATTTCTCATCTTTATTTGCTCAGCACTGTCGCAGTCCCGCGCATCCATCAGGAGTTTGCCGGCATGACGCGATCTGGCGGTCACGCCATCCACGCTCGGGCTGAATCTGGCCTCGACCCACAAGCGGCTCAAGGTGTAATCAACACTGATCGTGTAATAGTGAATTTCCGGCGATACCGCAGCGACCGCGGATCCGCAATGAATGAGGAGTGCTGCGAGCAGGGTTGCCAAAGCCCGTCGCACCGTTAGAAAATGTGGGGTCATGACGTCGATATGTTTAGCCTGAGCGCGTCTATCTGCGCCTTATTATGCAGGAGTGGCCAAGTCCTTAAACGATTCGGAGGCGTGATTGTGAGGATGTTCACACTTTGGCTGCCTGCGGGGCACCGATATCGGTCCGAATAGGGGTTTTGGCGTATGCCGGCGTCCTGCCTCATACGCTAGAATGCGCCGCGACTGATCCGTTTGTATTAATATAGTGCGGGTCCGGGAGGGTTCCGGGCAACAAAATCAAAAGAAGGGAGGAGAGTCTCTTGAGCAAAATCGCAAGGCGCCAATTCATACAGTTATCGGCCGTTACTGCAGCCGCTTGTCTGGTGCGTCCGGGTTCCGAAGCGAGGGCCGAGGACATGCCCAAGCTTGCCGAAGACGACGCAATGGCACTGGCAATGAAGTACACCAGTGATGCGGGCACCGTCGATCCCGCTACCAGGGCGAATCCCGCGCCGGATCAGTTGTGCAAGAATTGCGCGCTTGTTCAAGGAGACGAAGGTGCAGAGTGGCGGCCCTGTCAGATTTTTCCGGGCAAGCTCGTAAACAACAATGGTTGGTGCTCCGTCTGGGCGCCAATACCCTAGGTTCGATATCGGCGCCGGCGGAAGCCGGCGTTGATCATTCGGGTCGTTGGTGGCGGAAGTATCAGCCTGCGGCTCGTTGACCCGGTGGCCACAGCCAATATTCAGCATTTCTATGACGGGCAGACCTGCTCGCTGTCCTATGTCGTCAGCGATCCCGGCTCAAATTCCGCCGCCGTTATAGATCCCGTTCTCGGCTACTCTGCAGAATCCGGCAGGACCGATAAATCCGGTGCCCGCAAAATAATCGAACACCTGCAAGCCGAGGGCCTCTCGCTCGAATGGATACTCGAGACACATGCGCACGCAGACCATCTCACGGCCGCTCAATTTCTGAAGTCAGAGCTCGGCGGACAGATCGGCATCGGCCGGGGTATTTGTGAAGTACAGAAGCATTTTGCCAAGGTGTTCAACCTGCAAGCTTCATTTAGTGCCGACGGTCGGCAGTTCGACAGACTTTTTTCGGATGGAGATTCGATCCCGATCGGAAACCTCAAGGTGACGGTTTTGGACACGCCGGGCCACACCAACGACAGCGTGACCTATATTGTCGGGGATGCCGCATTCGTGGGAGACAGCCTGTTCATGTGCGACTACGGTACGGCCCGCTGTGACTTTCCCGGCGGCGATGCGGGACTCCTGTACGAGTCGATACAGAAGCTTTTCTCCCTTCCCGACGAGACCCGCCTTTTCATGTGTCATGACTATCCGCCGGAAGGCCGGGATCTGCGCTTCGTCTGCACGGTTGCGGAACAGAAACAAAAGAACATCCACCTGAGCAATGGCGTATCAAAGAGCGACTACGTCGCCATGCGCGAGAAGCGGGACGCGACGCTCGGACTGCCAAAGCTGATTCTGCCATCGGTACAGGTCAATATTCGCGCCGGACACTTGCCCGATTCGGAAGACAATCAAGTCTCTTATCTAAAGATTCCTCTGGATACGATTTGAATTATCGGCGACTATGTGGCGCCCATTATCGGCGACTATGTCTCGCCGCGTTTCTGGAGACCCCGCTTGTTTGAGTCATTAAGTGAATTGCCGCCCGACGCTATTCTCGTACTGATCGGCGAGCATCAAAATGATCCACGTGATAACAAGATCGACTTAGGGATAGGTGTCTATCGGGACGAGACCGGACAAACTCCAGTACTGAATTCGGTGAAAAAAGCCGAGCGCTACGTTGTCGATACGCAGGCGACCAAAACCTATCTCGGATCGGGTGGTAATCATGATTTCAATGATGCCATTCAGTCGGTCATCTTCGGCGACAACGCAGATGGCGACGAACGCATCACGACCTTCCAAACGCCTGGCGGCTCGGGATCGTTACGAGTCGCGGCCGACCTGATCGTGCGCGCGAAGCCGGGCGTCACAATGTGGGCAAGCGACCCGACCTGGGCAAACCATGTTCCGCTATTGGGTAGCGCCGGCCTGCAAATAGAGGCCTATCCCTACTACGACCCAGAGCACAAGAACATCCGTTTCGACCGGATGCTGGAAGCACTCAATCGTCTGCCCGGCGGCGACCTCGTGCTGCTTCATGGCTGTTGCCACAACCCGACCGGTATGGACCTGAGCAGGGACCAATGGCAAGCAGTGGCCGACCTTATCGCCGAACGCGACCTCGTGCCTTACATCGACATCGCCTACCAGGGTTTTGCCCACGGCCTCAACGAGGACGCTTACCCCGTGCGACTCCTGTTCGACAAGGTGCCGGAGATGATTGTCTCGAGCTCCTGCTCAAAGAATTTCGCGCTGTATCGGGACCGTGTCGGCGCTTTATCGATCGTCGCCAAAGACGGCAAGACGAGCGCAGCCCTTAGAAGCCAGGCAATGCAAATCGTAAGGACCATGTATTCGATGCCGCCGGATCACGGCGCCGCCGTGGTCAGTCACATCTTGAATACTGCAGACCTGAGAGATGAATGGATGACCGAGCTGACCGGCATGCGGCAACGATTGAAAGACATGCGTGCGCTGCTCGGAACGGCGCTGCGCGACGCAGCACCGGATCACGACTTCTCGCACATCGAACGAGCGTATGGAATGTTTTCCTATGTCGGATTGACGCCTGACCAGGTGGAGATTCTGAAGAAGGACGCCGGCATCTATATGGTGAACTCCAGCCGCATCAATATCGCCGGCATCACGAAGGAAAACGTCGAACACCTCGCAGGCTCGATTGCCGCGGTTCTTTAGGTTCTCTCTCTTTTTAGAAACGCGATTACGCGTACGCTGATTGCAGCCAGGATTATTGCGACAACGATCTGATGGACCAGGCTATCGGGATTGGCAATGAAATTATTGCCTAGCGTGAATGTAAAGGTCCCACCGATCCAATAAAGCCCGGCCTTGTGCAGGCGGCGCCACACGACCGGCCCGATTGCTGCTGCCGGCGCATCGAACGACGTTATCAGCATTAGATACAGAAACGAGTACGCGACACCGCCAATGAAGAGTGTTTGAAATGGAACGCCTGGGCCGAGCACATAATTGACAATGAGCATCAAGTGCACGGTATGGCTGCCGGCAAGCGCAATGCCGAAGTAGCGACGATTATCTTTCAGGGCCCTCGTCAGTCGCGAGTCGAGAAGCTGTCGCAGTGGCCTTGCGACGAACACAAGCAAGTAAATCAGGAATGACGAAAACGCCGTAAGGCGCAGTGTCAGGACGACAGTGGCTTCATCGGTGCCGTTCTTATCCAATATCGTCAGCACAACTGCGCTGGCCACCAGCATTGTGGACAGCAGAACAGTCCAGTTCTTTTGGGCACTCGTCATATCAGCTGCCCACTCTGACCTGCAGGTGGACCAGGCTGCCGGTGCCGATACGCAGCTTCGACGCCACACCGGCATTCAGCTCGAGGACGTAGGACACCGCTTCCGTCGAGCTGATCGACTTCAATGAAAGCGGCTCTGTATTGGCTTCGATATTGGTGATCGTGCCGTCCTCGCGAATGAAGAGAATATCCAGAGATATATAAGTGTTCTTCATCCACATCGAGTGCATGGTTGGTACCGGGTAGATGAAGAGCATGCCGCTCATTTCCGGCAGCTGGCGCACATGCATCAGTCCCCGAATCTGCTGCTCCCGGCTCGTCGCCAGATAGACGTCGAATCGGTAACAGGCGTCCTTTTCAGCCTCGATGATGATCGTGCCCGTTTCGAAGGCGGCCGAGAGATTATCTGCGTCCGAGGCGTCCTGGCCCATCGCCTGGAAGGGGCCAAAAACAGCCAGAATCAAGGCGCAGCGCCATATTTGGGCGCCTAGTTTTCGATTATTTTGCAATGAATTCGGACTATTGTGGTCGTAGAGGGGGTCATTATTACTCAAGCCTGGTCCAACATGAGCAAAAAAAGCGGTGACTGGTTGGCCTGCCAGCGCATCATCACTACAATGGCACGCCTTTTCTCCTTGCCGGGGTACTAAATGAGCCTCATCGAACAATTCCAACAACTCGAAGCTCACGCCAGCAATCTGATCGTTGGCCAGGCAGACCTGATCAACAGGATGCTGCTCGCACTGCTGTGCGATGGCCACCTGCTGGTCGAAGGCGCACCGGGCCTTGCCAAGACCCGCGCCATCAAGGTCCTGGCGGAGAGTATCGAGGGCGATTTTCATCGTTTGCAGTTCACGCCCGACCTGTTACCGGCCGATCTCACCGGCACCGATATTTACCGGCCCCAGGACGGCACCTTTGAGTTCCGCAAAGGCCCGCTCTTTCACAACCTCATTCTTGCCGATGAAATCAATCGCGCGCCGGCGAAAGTGCAGTCCGCGCTGCTGGAATCGATGGAAGAAAGGCAAATCACGGTCGGTGAGCACAGCTATACGTTGCCGGACCTGTTTATGGTGATGGCGACGCAGAACCCGATTGAGCAGGAGGGCACCTATCCGCTGCCCGAAGCGCAGCTCGACCGTTTTCTCCTGCATGTTGTTGTCGGCTATCCGTCCATCGAAGACGAACGCCGCATCCTCATTCTGAATCGCAATGAGGCCAAGGCCGGCGAGCGCGACGCGTTCGCACCGCCAGAGCTTTTGCCCGAGACCGCGGTCATGGACGCGCGCCAGGAGATACTCGGCCTGCACCTTGCCGATGAACTCGAGCAATACATCGTCAATATCGTGGTATCCACGCGAAATCCGGGAGTCGTGCACGATTCTCTCGAGGGCCAGGTTCAGTATGGTGCGAGCCCGAGGGCCTGCATGGGCATCGATCGTTGCGCGCGCGCACGTGCCTGGTTGCAGGGCAGAGACTATGTTGGTCCGGAAGACATCCAGGCGGTTGCGCCAGACGTGCTGAGACATCGGCTGGTCTTGAGTTTTGAAGCCGAGGCGGACGGCGTCACACCGGATTCGATCATTGAGCGCTTGTTGGACGGCGTCGGCGTGCCCTAGCAGGTAGCGGAAATGCGCCACGATAAATTACCTGCGGATGCATCGCCTGTCAGTATCAGCCAGGCCGGATTGATTCGGTTGAGCGGACCGGCCCGCGTCATTGCACTCGATGTGTTGCGCGTCAGCTCCCTGCAGACAGGCGCCTATGTCTCGCACTTCCGTGGCCGCGGCATGGAGTTCGACGAGTCGCGGCCGTACCAGCCGGGCGACGACCCGCGCAACATCGACTGGCGGGTAACGGCCCGCAGTACCGAGGCTTATACAAAACTGTTTCGCGAGGAGCGCGAACGACCGGTACTCGTTGTGGTCGATTTGAGAAGCAATATGCACTTCGCGACGCAAGGATCGTTCAAGTCGGTCGTTGCAAGCCGCGCCGCGGCACTCATTTCTTGGGCGGCGCATCATCGCGGAGACCGCCTTGGTGGGCTCATATTCGGCGACTCGACACACCGCGAGCTAAAACCAAAGCTCGGCCGACAGTCTGCCTTGCGCTATGTGCATGAACTCGTCAACCACCCCGATTGGCATGACAATGAAGCGGCTGACCCCGCGGATGACGAGCCGCCTTTAACACAGGCGATGGCTGCGCTTCGGCGTGTGGCGAGACCGGGTAGCCTGGTCGTCGTGATCAGCGACTTCATCGGACTGTCCCGTGCTGCGCAGGCGTATTTGTCTGGCGTTGCAAGACACAACGAGGTGCTGGCGATTTTTGTCAGTGACCCGCTGGAACATGACCTGCCACCGCCGGGCCGCTACCGACTCGTAAGTCATGACTCAGAACTGGCGATCGACACTTACGCCCGCAAGGCGCGCAAGGACTACGAACAAGCGTTCGAAGAACGAAAACACAACCTGGAGAAATTCTGTCAGCGTTACGGCATCCATTTGCTGACATTGTCGACTGAAGATGATCCGGTTGAGAGCCTGCAAAACGCACTCGGAAAAAGGTCGAGATAATGAACCCCGAAGAGATACCACTACGCGATTTGCACCTGCCGGAGATGACGGACTGGTGGCCGCTTGCGCCCGGCTGGTGGTTCCTGATTGCTCTGGCGGGATGTGGTCTTCTCTACTTGTTGTGGCGGGCATTCAAAATATTTCAGCACAATGCCGCCAGACGAAGAGCGCTGTCTCAGCTACGCTATCTCAGGGCCGAGTACGCATGGAAAGGAGATGCAGTCTCTCTGGGTCTTCAACTCTCCGAGCTCTTGCGTCGTGCAATGCTTGCTTATGCGCCACGTGACGAGGTTGCGGGACTTACCGGGACGAGCTGGCTGGAATGGCTGGACCGGGGCCTGAGTGACAGGGCGTTTTCCGAAGGCCCGGGACGTAACATCGAGAGCCTGCCTTATCGAAAATCCGATGCGGACATAGCCAGCGTCGATATCGACGGACTGATCGAGGTGGTTCAGCAACGACTGAAAACGCCGCTACCGGAGCCAGTCTGATGTGGTCGCTCGCCTGGCCCTGGATGCTGCTTGCTCTGCCGCTGCCATTGCTGGTCAGGGCGATCTTGTCGCCCGTGACGGAATCACAGGAAGCCGGTCTCAAGGTTCCGAGCTTCAAAGGGTTTGCCGTACTGACAGACCGCGCCCGCTCGGAACAACTCATGAACTGGCGCGTGTGGGTCGCCATCATTGCCTGGACTTTGCTGGTGCTCGCCGCGGCCAGGCCTGAGCGCGTCGGCGACGAGATCGATGTGCCGGTATCCGGTCGCAACCTGATGTTAGCCGTTGATCTTTCGGGAAGCATGGACGCGAAAGACTTCGCACTCGGCAATCGTCGCGTCGACCGCTTGACCGCGACCAAAGCCGTCGCAAGCGACTTCATCGAACGACGCAAGGGAGATCGTATCGGCCTCATCCTGTTCGGTGAAAGGGCATACCTGCAGGTGCCTCTCACGCTCGACCGCGAGACCGTCAACATTCTCCTGATGGAATCGGAAATCGGTCTGGCCGGCGAGAAAACCGCGATCGGTGATGCGATCACACTTGCTGTAAAACGGATTTACGACCAGGGCGCGCAGGGAGATGAACAGGTGTTGGTCCTGCTGACCGATGGCGCGAATACCGCGGGCGAAATTAATCCGGTGAAAGCAGCGGAGCTTGCACAACAAATCGGACTGCGGATTTACACCATCGGTATCGGTGCCGAACAAATGGAGGTGCCGTCTATTACGGGCGGACTGCGCCGTGTCAACCCGTCTGCGGATCTCGACGAAGAGACGCTAACCGCAATTGCAGATCTGACGGGTGGACGGTATTTCCGCGCGAAAGACACGGCCGGCTTGCAGGACATTTACCGTCTTCTCGACGAACTGGAACCGGTCGACGAACCGGAAGCGGGCTTCAGGCCCGTCAAGTCCTTGTACTACTGGCCACTCGCCGGCGCTTTTCTGTTGACTGTACTTCTCTGTGTCATGAGTCTCTTGCAGGGCATCAAGCTGGCACTGCCGGCAAAGGTGGGTCTCAATGCCAGCTGAATTCCATTGGCTGCGACCCGACTGGCTCTGGGCCCTGCCGCTCGTTGCATTGCTCAGCTTTGCGCTCGCGCGACGCGCACTGGCACCCGGTAGCTGGCAGCGCTTCGTCGATCCGGCATTGGCGCCTTATGTGCTGTCCCGCGCAGCATCCAAACGATATGGCTATCGATGGTGGCTGCTGTCGCTTGGCGGTGCGCTTGCCATTCTGTCGCTGGCCGGCCCGAGCTGGGACCGATTGGAACAACCGGTGTTTCGATCGGAACAGGCGATAGTAATAGCACTCGATCTGTCGCGGTCGATGGATGCACAAGACCTTACGCCGAGCAGGCTCACGCGAGCGAAGCTAAAGATTCTCGACATCCTCGAACAACGAAGCAGCGGACAGACCGCTCTCGTCGTGTATTCGTCCAACGCATTCACGGTGACCCCGCTTACGACCGATGTTGACACGGTTGCAGCACTCGTAAACAGCCTCGGCACGGACATCATGCCAAGCCGCGGCAGCTACCCGGTCGCGGCAATCAACAAGGGTCGCCGGCTCCTGGATCAGGCAGGCGTCGGTTACGGCGAGGTGCTGTTGATAACGGACGGCGGCACGTCGCCTGCCGCAGAAAAGGCCGCCGAGGATCTGGCGAAGGCCGGATACACCTTGTCTGTCATGGGCGTCGGCACCAGGCAAGGCGCGCCCATTCCTGTTGTGGGTGGCGGATTCGTCACCGACCGCGCCGGAAACATCGCTGTCCCGAAACTCGAGTCCCGGGAACTGCAAAGTCTTGCCGCGGCCGGACACGGTCGCTTTACGATCCTGTCGGCCGACGACAGGGACCTGGACATCCTGCTATCGGGCGTCGTCGATCCGTCTTCTGCTTCGGACGAAGCTCTGGCAACGGATCAATGGCGGGAAGAGGGGCCCTGGCTCTTGTTGTTGCTGCTGCCTCTCGCCGCGTTCGCTTTTCGTCGCGGATGGATGCTCGTTATGGTCTTCGCGATCCTGCCCCTTGCCGAACCGGTCTATGCGTTTGGCTGGGACGACCTTTGGCTGACGAAAGATCAGCAAGGGCAAAGGCAACTTGCCGAAGGCAATGCCGCTGATGCAGCAGCGCTGTTTGAAGATCCATCGTGGCGTGCCGTCGCAAACTATCGCGACGCACAGTACGCGGGCAGCGCCGCAGGATTTGTCGGGCAGCAAGACATAAAGAATCTTTACAACCTCGGCAATGCGCTGGCACGACTCGGCGAATTTGAGACGGCGATCGACGCGTATGAACAGGTATTGGAAATCGACCCCGGCGATGAGGACGCACAGTACAATCTGGACTTGTTGAAACAGGCGCAGGAACAACAATCCGAAAGTGGTGAGGGGCAGAACCAGGATTCGTCACAGTCTGACGGCGAGGGCCAACAGTCTGAGGGAGAGGGCGACCCGAACCAATCCGGCGCCGAGGGAAATAACAGTAAGCAATCCCAGGAAGGCGATTCATCGCGTCTCGAAGAAGAAATGAATCAGGAAGACCTCGAAGCGATGAAGGAAGAACTGGAGCGGGCGGCGCGTGAAGCAGCGCAACAACAGGGCGAGCCGGAGGACCAGCAGGGTAAGAGGCCTGCCGAGGTGATGGCACAACGCCGCGAGCAGGAGCAGCAGCAGGCAATGGAACAATGGTTGCGACGTATTCCGAACGATCCCGGCGGTCTGCTGCGCAAAAAATTTCGTAATCAATACCTACGCTATGGTCGCGACCAGGACGGCAACAACCTCTGGCCTGACGACGAGATGCAGCCGTGGTAAGGCGAGTTGTTCAACTGACGCTGCTTGGCGTAGCATTCATCTTGCCCGCGTGGAGCGCGCTGGCAGCCGTAATAGCTACCGTCGATCGCGCTGACGTTGAAGTCAATGAGTCGTTCACGCTGAAGGTGTTGGTCGACACCGACGTCGATGTCGAACCGGATGCCTCCGCACTCGAAACCGACTTCATTGTCGGGCAGAGAGGTAGGCTCAGCAACACGACAATTGAAAACGGTCAGATCAGGCGCAGCCGAACCTGGACTTATGTGTTAATGCCCAGACGTGCTGGCGACCTCGTCATACCGCCTGTCATCGTCGGCAGTGAGCAAAGCAATCCGCTGCACATTGTTGTTGCACCGCAGTCGAACGCATTGCCCGGCGAAGCAGATATCTTCGTATCGACCGACGTCGATTATGCCGAGAGTTTTGTGCAGGCGCAGGTTCTCTACACGGTCAAGGTTTATCGCTCTGTCGCGACCCGCCAGCCAAGACTCAGCGAACCGCAATTAGGCGGCGTCGACGTGCTCATAGAACTGGCCGGTGAAGAACGTAGCTATGAGTCGATTCTAAACGGCAAGAACTACAACGTCGTCGAACGCGTTTATGCGTTGTTTCCGCAAGAGAGCGGCGAGCTGTCAATCTCACCGGCCCGTTTCGAAGCACGCGTCTTGCGCGGCGGCCGAATTACAGGGCGCAAGGTATTTGAATCCGAAGCATTGACAGTAACTGTCAATCCGATACCGGCACCACCGGCCGAGTTTCCGGATGCCGCCTGGCTGCCCGCAAAATCACTGGAGCTTAGCGAAGAGTGGTCGCGTGAGCCTGATCGGCTTCCCGCGGGCGAACCGATAACCAGACATGTGACCGTTACGGCGTTGGGGCAGCTTGCGACCCAGATACCCGTGATCGAACCGGCCATTGCCGACGGCTTAAAAATCTACGCCGATAAACCTGAGCTCCGCGTAACTGCAGAGCCCGGGGGTATTCGTGCAACGCGCAAGGATCAGTACGCCATGATCGGCATACTTGCCGGAGTAATCGAACTGCCAGAGTTAAAACTGCCCTGGTGGAATATCGATGCGGGAGAGTGGCAGGTTGCGAGCCTTCCATCGCGCAGCCTGACGATTTTGCCGTCCGGAGAATCAGCACCACCGCCGCCGGTCGAACCGCAAATCGAATTGCCGCCCGAAGCGGAGACAACACGTGTTCAAAGCGATTTTTGGCGTCGCATCAGCGAAGGACTCATCGCGCTGTGGGTATTGACCGTGCTCCTCTGGTGGTGGTCACGGCGTCCGGAGAAGAAGCCGAAGGAACCTGAGCCGCCCCCGATTCACAAACAGCAAGCCAAGTTTCTCAAGGCTGCGCGAAAGGCCGCACTCGTCGAAGACGCGGTAACTGTCAAAGCGGCACTACTAAGCTGGGGCAGATTGCAATGGCCGAATGACTGGCCGCGCAGCATCGGTGATATTGCATCCCGCGTTTCTGATCCGTTGGCGACAGAACTCAACACACTTTGCAGTTCGAGCTATGGCCCGAATGGCGAATCGTGGAACGGCAAAGATTTGGCAATGGCGTTACGCTCGTTTGCCGTCAAGACCGGTGATGAAAACAGCACTAAAAATGACGAACTACCACCATTGATGCCAGGCACCCCGGCGTAGGGTATAGTCAGAAATCGAATCCAGATTACGGAGAAATCTGATGCGCATTTCCTTGCTTGCTTTTGCGATCTTTGTCTTTGTAATAGTCTCGTCGGCGCGGGCCGACACTGTCACGATCAGCGATTCCACTCCCTTCGCGGAGGATAGTGGTGCATCAGACAGTGTTAAGAACGAATGCAAATTTGAGACCCGACTGCCGAAGTACATCAAGGACAAGGGGAAGAAGCGCGTCGATGTAGTCTTGTCGACAGAGCCTCTCGAGAGCGTAGAAGGAAAAGTCCTCTTTCTTGAGGTGACGAATGTTTTTGCTCTCGGTGGCGGCGGGTATAGCGGCTCAAAGAGCGTGACAGTGGTCGGCGAACTCAAGGAAAACGGCGAGCTCATCGGGTCACTGACGGCAAGGCGACGAACACTGATGGGCTGGACGCCGGGAACATGCTCCATGCTAAAGCGTGTCTCCAAGAAAATGGGTGCAGACATCGCCGCCTGGCTGGTCGAGCCGACCATGGATGCCAGGCTGGGTGACGCTGCCGATGACGCAGAAAAAGCGGCTACTGATACGCAGGACACGGCTACGGACGCGGAGTGATATAACACGCCAGGTATCTGTCACTTATTGGACGTCGTTTGCGTGCTGGACTTCCGTATCCACAGCCACAATAAGGTCGCGAATATTAGATTGACGCCAATACCCAGCACCCCGACCTCGGGGCCATAGATATGCGTTGCTTCGATTCCGAGTGCGCCGACCTTTTCACCAAAGCCGTATAACGGATAGTCGATGCCGTTCCAGACGGTATGGCAAATACTTGGCGCAATGATCGAACCTGACGCCATTCGTAACATGCCGAATACAGCACCGATTAGAGTTGCGTTGATCAGATAGACGGGTATTTCGGCAGCAGGAATATCGAAGCCGGTATCAAGGGAAATCGCGGAGATATGCCACAACGTGAATGCAATGCTCGTCCAGATGAGAACTTGCTTGTCCGATTGCCCCGCTCGACTCAGCGCCGCCCAAAGCCAGCCTCTGAAGAAGCCCTCTTCGGTAATCAGGACCATAATTACGCCGGCGGAACTCATCAGTGCCATATTAAGAAACGCCTTGTTCCAATCGGCATTACTGGTGTCGACGGCGCCAAACATCCAGGCAATGACGCCGATCAAACCCAGCACCAGCATCGGATAAACCAAAGCCAGGACGTAAGTCCGCAAGTCTCCCCAGACAAGCCCTATGTCATGCCGGCTAAACTTCTGCAAATACCAAAACAGTCCAGCCAGCGGAAACAACGGCAATGCACTGAACATCGAATAGCCGGTCGCGTCCATGGCTGTCGTAATCGCAATCGCAGCCGCCACACCCAGGGCTGCGGATCTTAGAGTCTGAGTCACTGTTGGCTCCTTACGTCCATGGCGAGTTCTTTCTCAATTTCATCGAGAACAGGCTGAATGCCTTGGTGCTGAAAAGGAAGTAGCGACTTTGGCCCAGTAGAATGTCCAGCCCCGATTGTCCCTGCGCTTCGAGCGCCCAGTTCCACGGAAAACCGGTCATGTGGACATAGAACATGCCCAAGATCGCAAATCCCCTGAGAAGATCCAGTTCCTGGATGCGCTCTGAGGGCGTTGTCGGCGACATGAGTGAGGTAATGAATGGTTGGGGCGCCATTATCAATTCCCTGAATTGAGGGTCCGCTAACGGCCAAAAGCAGACATTCGCATATTCTATTTTTCTTGCGCGACGCCGAGTCTGTACGAATCGATGATGCCGATTAGCCAACATGCCCCCAGAACAATCACAGCAGTGTTCTCTATGAAACTATCCGCACCACTAGTGGAATTGGAAACCAGTTCTGCAATAGCACCTGTTTCAACGGGAACATCACCACTATTGATACGATCGACAATGGTCAGCGCCCGCTGAAACACCCTTGTGACGATTACCGAAAACGCCGCCAGCGCCGAAAGCATCAGTACTGAAGCGCGTAGATATTGCTT
>PVMS01149897.1_pt1 | contig 17889 bp, 15 predicted proteins | sample 1853461 | NCBI WGS metagenome assembly PVMS01 (sample SAMN08582032, study PRJNA380276) | Marine sediment metagenome, whole genome shotgun sequencing project. | isolation source: ocean sediment barecode stripped | collected 2017 | reverse complement strand
TCCTGGTGCTTCTCCGGGTGCTTCTGGGCATCCCGCAGCGTATCTGCCGATACCACATTAAACTGAATATGATGCCCATCCATTCGGAAGTAAGATCTGATCAGGTGAGTTACTTTACGTATGCTCCGCTCATCCTTGAAAAAATCGGGTGTGAACTTCTGGTTAAGCAGAGTCCCCCCGGTCTTCAGATGGTCGATCTTCAGTGCCGAGTTAAGCACAGCCGTTGGTCCTTTCCTGTCCATTCCCTGAAAGGGTGAGATCCCTTCAGAAAGCGGCTCCCTGGCCAGGCGACCATCGGCTGTTGCACCGGTCACTTTTCCAAAATAGACATGACTGGTGGTAGGCAGCATATTGATCCTGTATGTGGCTCCACGTGGACTTTTTCTTCCGTTCACCGTCTCGTAGAATGCATCAAATACCCACCGGGCATGCTGGTCGGCCAGCTCATCATCGTTGCCATACTTGGGAGTATCATAGAGTAAGGCAGCCCTGAACTCATCGTGGCCCTCATAATTATCTGCCAGCACCTTCAAATAGGTTTCCATACTAATGGAGGCCCTGTCATACACATGGTGCTTGATGGCTGCGAAGATATCCGTAATGGAACCAAGTCCCACTCCCTGGATGTAATTGGTGTTATAACGGGACCCGCCTGCATTGTAGTCCACTCCCTTGCTGATGCAATCATCGATCAGCAGCGACAGAAAGGGTGCAGGAAGATGCTGAGTAAAGATCCGCTCAATCATATTACTCCCCGCAATCTTAATATCTATAAAATACTTCAACTGCTTCCTGAAAGCGCCTTCCAGTTCTTCAAAACGTTTAAATGATGCAGGATCACCAGATTTGATACCGACTTGCTTTCCTGTCTGCGGATCGATCCCTTTGTTCAGGGTCAGCTCCAGCACCTTCACCAGGTTGAAATAACCGGTCAGAATATAGGCTTCGGTACCAAAGGCTCCGCTCTCCACACAACCAGAAGCTCCACCGTTCCGGGCATCCTCCAGGCTTTTTCCCTGCCTGACCAGCTCCTGTACAATGGCATCCGTATTGAAGATGGAGGGCTGGCCAAAACCGGTTTTAACAATCTTCACTGCCCGGTCAACGAAACTATCGGAATTCTTCTTGCTTACCTGCACCATGGAAGAGGGTTGCAGCAGTCGCATCTCCTCAATTACATCCAGCAGAATGTAGCTCATTTCGTTCACTGCGTTGGAACCATCCGCCTTCAATCCGCCTGTATTAATCAGGCAGAAATCAGTATAGGTATTGCTCTCTTCGGCAGTTACTCCCACCTTGGGAGGAGAGGGGTGATTGTTGAATTTGATCCAGAAGGACTGCAATAATTCGATGGCAGACTCCTTGTTCAGTAAGCCGGATTCAAGATCGGCTTTGTAAAAGGGCAAGAGGTGCTGATCCAATCTACCGGGATTAAATGAATCCCAGGGATTAAGCTCCGTAATTACTCCCAGGTGAACAAACCAGTAATACTGTAATGCTTCATGCATGGTCCTGGGTGCCTGTGCCGGTACCCGGCAGCAGATCTCTGCCATCTGCTTCAATTCCGTCTTACGCGCCTCATTTCCTTCCTCATCAGCAAGCAATTCAAGGACTTGTGCATGTCGATCAGCAAACATAATCAGAGCGCGGGCAGTAATTTCCATGGCCCTGAGTTCTTCGCGTTTTTCATAGGCAGCCGGATCATTGAAAAGGTCGAGTTGCTCCATGGAAGCCCTTACCTCCTTAATCAGGTCTTCCATGCCCTGACTGTAAATCTTGCTTCCCAGAACGGTATGTCCGGGTGCACGCTGTTCCTGGAATTCTGTAAAGACCCCGGCTTCGTAGGCTTTAATCCAGGCCGGCTCCATGTTCCTGAATACCCGTTCCCGGTTGGTTCTTCCCGTCCAGTAGGGGATGATTTCCTCCTCAAAGGCCCTACGGGTCTCCTCATCCACCTTGAATGAGACCTTCTCCCTGCCATTCAGGATCTCCAAATCCTTAAGAGAGTGCAGGTTGATCTCGGGATAGGTGGGAGTGGCCTTGGGAGCGGGTCCCCTCTCCCCCACAATCAATTCTCCCTCGTTAATGCAGACAGACTTGTGACGGAGGATATATTTAAAAGCCTTTGCACGCTGAACAGGAACCGCATCCTCGGCTGCACTTAGCTCCTTATAAAACTTTGTCACCAGCAATCCGCGTTCGGCCGACAGACGGTTCACTGCCTGCAGTGTCTCTTCTCTTAATTTCTTTATTCTGTTATTCATTCTCTTATATCTTTCCTAGTTGTAGCCCATGATCAACCACCAATAATCACCTTCAGGCCTGTATGCTTAAATTCTTCTTTTAAATAACGCATCATGTGCTCATCAGGTTCAGCAAGATCAGTAAGATCTTGCTCCATCTTCAGGTTTCTGTACTTGTTTTCAGCAATGCGGTGATAAGGCAGGAGGTGGACTTCTGTCATCATATCTGCCCGCTCCTTCAGAAAACTAACCATGCCTGCTACCTCTGAATCGGTAGTGTTGACCCCCGGAATTACAGGGATCCTGAATATAAGTCTGGCTCCCATCTCCAGGAGCTTATCCGCATTGGCAAGAATTGTACTGTTGTCCATTCCGGTATATTCCTTATGGAGCTCAGGGTCCATATTCTTCAGATCGAAAAGGAAAAGATCTGTCAGATGTCTTATCTTTTCAAACTGTTCCCAGCTGGCATAACCGGATGTATCAACACAGGTATGAAAGCCATGTTTTTTACATGCCTCCAGCAACTGAAGCAGTCCTTCAGGCTGCATCAGTGGCTCTCCACCCGAAAACGTGATCCCTCCTCCTGACTCTTCATAGAAGTGCATATCTTTGATCAGGGTCTCCACCACCCGATCTACCTCCATGCGCTCCCCGTATACCTTTTTACCCGGAATGCTTTTACCATTCAACTTTCTAACTATATCTACGCTAACAGGCTCCCGCTCCTGACTCTCCGGGTTATGGCACCAGGCGCAACGAAGAGGACATCCCTTCAGGAAGACCGTTGTCCGGATTCCGGGTCCGTCGTGGACAGCAAATCGCTTGATATCGAAAATTGTCACCATAAATAATGCTTATTGCCTTTAGCCAGTTGAATAGTAATATGGGATAGAAGAAAAGTGGGGAACGGAGGGCGTTCCCGGATCAATGATAGAACATCCAGCACTCAAATAGCGCCTTACCAAAGCAGTGGTAAAGGTTGTTATATGCAAGAGATACATTCATATCTCCCCAAAGCTACAAAAAATACTACACTTTTTTGAGTTTCCATTTTCCCCTTCGGAACACCGCCAGTGCTATCAGGGTCAGCGCCGTATCTGCGATCAGGATGGAATAACATACGCCCTGGATATGCAGGCCCATTACCTTGGTGAAAAGAAAGGCAAGGGGGATCTCCAACAACCAGAATGCAATGAAATTGATCCAGATGGGGGTAGCTGTATCACCGGCTCCGTTGATGGCATTTACCATTACCTGTCCCAGTGCATAGACAAAGAATCCAAAACTGACTACCCGCAGACAGGTGACCCCGCTTTGCATGACAACCGGATCCTCCACACTATCAATAAAAAATCCAATGAAGGCATCGGGTATGGCGATGAATATGATGGATACCAGACCCAGGAATATCATGTTGGCTATCCCCACCACCCATGCAGAGCGCTCGGCCCTGTCGGGTTTATTGGCTCCCAGGTTCTGTCCCACCAGTGTGGCAGCGGCATTGGACAGACCCCACGCAGGTAATAGTGCGAATAGAAGAATCCGGATGGCTATAGTATAACCGGCCACCACTTCTTCACCCAGGCTGGTCACCACCCAGACAAGGACAACCCAGGAAGAGGTGGCAATGATATACTGTCCGATGGCTCCAAGTGAAAGCTTAATCAGTTGAATCATTTCCTTGACCCGGAGTACGATCTGCCTGGCCTTGATCTTCACCCGGTGACTTCCCTTTCCCAGCAGATATAGCTGGTAGAGTACTGCCACGCCCCGTCCAATATTGGTGGCCACAGCAGCCCCTTTTACTCCAAGCTCAGGGAAAGGACCTATGCCAAAAATCAGCATGGGATCTAGTATAATATTCAGGATGTTGGCAAACCAGAGTACCCGCATGGAGAGTGCTGCATCGCCACTGCTCCGGAAAACAGCATTAATAATGAAGAGGAGCATGATCACCATGTTTCCGCCCAGCATAATGGCCGGATACATATATCCCATCTGAACTGTCTCTTCCGAGGCGCCCATTAATCGGAGCAGATCCTTTGCAAAAAAGATCCCTACAAGTGAGAACCCCAAAGAAACAACGATGCCTGTGATTATAGCCTGTACAGCTGCTACAGAAGCTTCCTCGGGACGCTTTTCCCCGATTCTCCTGGCAACCAGTGCCGTAGTGCCCACACTGAGTCCGATCCCAACGGCATAGATAATGGTCATTAATGACTCGGTAATCCCTACAGTCGCCACGGCCTCAGCCCCCAGTCGAGACACAAAGAAGATATCGACCAGTGCAAATACCGACTCCATGATCATCTCCAAAACCATTGGAATACTGAGTAGCATAATAGCCTTACTCAGGGGAATCTTGGTGAAATCGCGTTCCGAACCACTTAAAGATTCACGTATGTCGCGAAAGAAATCACGAAAAAAAGTTCTGGAAAAAAGAGTTTTGAAGATTGTAAGTAACATGGATTGCAGATTATTGGTTGGAAAAAAGGATAGCTGTGACGAGCCCGCTTATGAGAAGAGCGGGTTCAGGGTCACAGTTGTATTTCCAATAATCCTCATATTTTCCTTAGAATAAGCTTCAAAAGTAAAGGATTCGATCAATTAATCAAAATCTGGGACGAAATTTGATTGGCTGCGGAGGCTAATCACCCGCAGGGAGATAGCAACATGGCCTTAATATCGGCCTGACGCAATCTGCTATCCGCAGCCTCCTCTTTGGAAATCTTGTTAATCGTTTTCCCAAAGACACGATATCTTTTATATACCTCCCCACCCATGTACTCCATTTCGGCACGCACCTTTATATTACCTTCCATTTCCAGGTGACTATCAATATATTGCATCTTCTGTTTCCTGGCCGATTCGAGCATGGCCGAGCCCATGATGGTATCCAGTCCCCTGTTCTGGTAATCGGGATGAATAGCACCCAGAAGCAGATTTAATTGTCTGGTACGTCGCCCGGCAACGAGGATATGCAAAATGCCAATGGGAAGCAGGTAGCCTCTCGACTTCTTGATCCCCCTGCTGATATCGGGCATGCCAATCACAAAAGCCACTGCTTCTTTACTTTCATTCAAAACCACCTTAATCAAGCGGGGATCCATGATAAGCAGATAGCGATTGGCAAAATCGTCCATCTCCTCCAATGTAAATGGCATAAATCCGTAGATATCAGTGAAGGTTTCGTTTATCAGTGTGAAAATCGGCCGGATCCAGGGCTTCAGATCCTTTCGCCTGGTAAATTCAAGCAATTCAATACCCGGATTGTTGCGTAAGGCCCGTTCTGCCACTCTGGTATAGAGATCAGGGGTCTTATCCGGAATTTTAATTTTATAGACTACCAGGTCAACGTCCTTCTCAAAACCAAGTGCCTCCAGATGATTGATCACATAGGAAAAGTTACAATGTGTTGCAATGGATATAGGCTCATTAAAGCCTTCAACCAGATAACCCTGCGGGTCCTTGTCCGAAAACGCAAGGGGACCAACCAGCTTCTTCATACCATTGATCCTGGCCCAGTCCTCCATATGCTGTATTAATACAGCAAATACCTCCCTGTCGTCCCAGGTCTCCAGGTAATTGAAACGGGCGTGTTTCTCTTTATGCAGATCGTTGTATTTATGATTGATGATTCCCATCACCCTTCCAACAACCTTTTCATCCCTGTAAGCAAGGAGTAAGATCACATCGCTGTATTCGTAGGCCTTATTCTTACTGGCATTAAAAAATTCCCACTCGTCAGAGTAAAGAGGTGGTATCCAGTTCTGGTGATCCTTATGAATACGCTTGGGTAAATGGATGAACTTCCTTAGTTCGCTTTTGGAACAAACCGGTTTGACTACAATCTCCATGGCCACAAAATAGGATTTTTTGTCGAATGTTAAAACTCAATGGAGCTTTTGTTCCAGTCCAGAACAGCCCACTCCAACCTGCCTCAGTCTCGTTCAAGGGCAAGAGCCGCCAGTCTGGCCAATAGTTTCTTACCATAGCTTTTGCCACGGTGCTCCCCCAGTACAAAAAGATCTTCCAGGTCTGCTTCTGTGGCCACCACATCATGCGAAAGCTTTTCATAGTCGGCCAGTTTATTAATGAAGTCAAGAACGAGCGAAACATCATTGAGTTCGGCTTTCCTGATTATAAAGGGCTTGTGAACGTCAGTTTGCATCATTCTTATCTTATGAATTATCGTATGTGGGAATATAGGTGGGCCGGTCAAAAAACTGCTTCTTTACCACATCGGGCATATGAATAAATCGTACCCTGATATCAGCATAAGAATTGCCCTGGATTTTATGCATAATACCCAGTTTCTTATTTTTCCTGAAAAGCCCATATAGATCAGACTCCAGGTCCATCATCATCATGGCAATATTGTGTTTGGTACGTTCCAGTACCCCCTCCATCAGTTCATAGAGTTGCTTTTCACAGCCAGGCTCACAATAGATGGCATCAAAGGCCAGAAAGCTGAGCTCATCTTTATTAATCCGTTTTTTTAAAGAGGGAATCCTTCCAAGTAATCCTGCTGCTCTGTTGGTCAGCTTGTTTCCAAGATCAACAATCTTCCAGGTGACGGGATAAATCTGCACACCGGCCACCATCCTGCCTTCCTCCTTAATCACATAATAGTCGTTGTTATTAAATATGGAATCCGAATAGAACAGGGTATAATCTTTGTAGTATTCGCCGATCTGCTTCAATATGTCAGCTCGCTGGTTCTGCTCAACGGTTTCGATCCTGTTGGACCTTCTGGGGCGGAATCTGCTGAAGGTAAATCCGGCCATTGATCCAACCGTTTCGAGTCCCATCTGCGCACTGAAATTCATGGAACGAAGGTTGGTCTGGTCGATAATGGCAAATATAATGGCTGGCTGGTCGGACCGGGTCTCTCCCTCTCTTAACTGCGCCGGATCAGCGAAGATAGGCTGAATAAAGCGCCCCAGTACTGTTGTCCGCTTGTTTTCGTCCTTTAAATCTGCTTTGGTTTTTCTCTTTTTAGGAACCCCTCGTATGGGGGCCTTGATGGAAAAATAACGGATCAGCCAACTGTCGTGTGCGATACCGGCTGTTTCGGTCGGCTTGCTGCAAAATCCCACCGTTCCCAACATTTTACCCGACTTACGGAGATACATAAAATAGTTCTCATCGCCAGAGTTCATTTTCTGTTCCAGATCGGTGTGGTGGTATTGTACTCCCCCGGGTTGTCCCATAACGGTCTGATGCATATGTTCCATCAGCTCGTCGCCCGGACTTGTCTCCACTTCAATAGTCAGGCTATGATATGTAAGTAGGGTGCGACTCTTATTCATTCCGTAAATATAGGAAGAGTGACGCTAAATTGAAATCAGGGTTCGATACCGGCCTCTTCTAAATAAGTCTTGATGATCCCTGACCACTGCTGGTAACCAGAACTGTTCAAATGCAGCATATCTTTTTTAAAGAAAGTCGAGTCAGGCAAACCCTCCGGGGAGATATACTGGTCAAAGGTACTAATGAAATGGAGATCATCATGTTTGTTACAGTAAGTCTCAATAAGTCCGCTGGTCTCCTGGATCTCCCGGGTAACATCCCAGCGTTTGGGCGTGGGGGTTACCTCTATCCAACAAAGAGGCGTTGCAGCATTTCTTTTCCGAACCTGTTTTGCCAGGTCTTTAAAAAGCCGAAACACTTCCTTTGGAGTTCTGTCGCTTTCTGCTCCTGTAATATCATTGGCTACAAAAACAACTATGGCTTTGAATTGCTGTGGCTTGATAATCCGATCGGCATAGTAAGAAAAATCTGTCATCTTGGCACCGCCATACCCCCGTTGCATCACCTGGTATGGAGCCAGATCCTTATGGATGGAGTCCCATATTCGCACACTGGAACTTCCTGTCACCAGCAGGGTAAGGGCATCCGACTGCTCAACACGGTTCAGAGAATCAAAGACCTGGATATCTGGTTCCCATTTGAGGATATCATCCGGAGGGGATGACTGTCCATGGGTGTATTGAAAGCTAAAAAAGAGTAACAGCACTACTAGTGCTGCCTGGATTCGGGTAGTAAGTCTTATCATGGAATCAAAATATTAATGCCCAAAATAAGCGAATATTTCAATCCCACCGTTTGGTTTCTATTAAAATGACCCCATTGCTCCCCCGTGTTCCGTAAATGGCTGTCATTCCATCTTTGATTACACTGATCGACTTGATATTACATGGATTAAGCCCGTCAATACTTGCTCCGGCCGATCCATCCACGACAAAGAGAACCTCATCAGAGCTGTTAATTGATTGTGAACCACGTACAAAGATCCTGTATGTGCCAGAGGTGCCATCCACAGTTACTCCAGGGAACTTCCCCTTGAGTAATTCATAAATATTGGTAAAATTGCAATACTCATTATTCTCCTGCTGCATATGTTCCGCTGCAAAGGTCAGATCCTCCTTCTTCATATAGCCATATCCCACAGCTATATCCCTGTTCTTTTTTGAGTCCATAAATACCAGGTTGATCCGGAGTGTATCGTCCGTATGCTTATCAATCTTCCGGCTCACCATTTTAAAGGTCTCAGGTTTGATCTTTATCTGATCCTTCTCATTACATACGATTGAAAAATTACCCAGGCTATCCGATACCGTGGAAGATTTGCTCTTCTTAGCTATCACTTCGATGTTAGTCACTGGGTATTTATTATAAGCAGTCAGCACCCCATGAACAACACGGGTCTGCGCAAAAGAACCTGAAATAAAAAAAGAGAGTAGTGCTACAATGTATATAGACTTCATAAGCTGGGGATTTCTCTTCAAATGTACCCTTTTTATTTAGTGATCGCCCAACAAAGCATGGTGAAACAGACAAAAATAGTGCTGAAATGGCCTCCTGTTTACTGCCTGTGTCCCTTGGTCTCAATAACCACAACGCCGTTGGCAGCATTGGAGCCGTATAGCGCTGCACCACCATCCTTTAGAACATCGATGGTTGCCATTTCGCAGGGATTCACAAAGGATATATCGCCAACCCTAACTCCGTCTACAACATAGAGGGCTTCATTATCCCCGTAAATTGATTTGTCCCCTCTCACATAAATACCTTCCGATCCAAAGGAATTTTGCCTGACCTGGACCCCCGGGAACTTTCCCTTTACCAGAGAAAAGACATCGGTGTAATTGCAAAAATCATTGTTTTCATCTGCCATATGGGCAAGGGCAAAAGTGAGTTGCTCATGAGTGATATAGCCTAGGCCGGTGGCAATTTCCCGATTTTGAGGTGTGTCCCTGAAAATCAGGTTGGCCGAAATATAATCATCATCAGCATTCACCTTTTTACTCAGGGACTGGAATACTTTTGCCTTGATCTGAATCACATCCTTCTCATTACAAACGATCTCAAACTGACCAAGAGAATCGGTCATCACAGTAGATTTTGCCTTCTTTGAAGCAACTTCCACATTCTGCACCGGATACTCGTTAAATGTGGTTAGTTTTCCCTTTACCACCCTGGTCTGAGCGATTGAGGTGATTGGAAAAAGTAAACAGGCTGCAATTAGAGCTATTGTTCTCATGGTTTCAGGTTTTATTAGTGAAATATAATGCATTTCGCGACATCTCTATACAATAAGATGTACTAGAGGAGAAATACCCTATCCATAGATCAGGATTTATTTCATTCCAGAGGCCCTTTCTTAAAAAAAAACATACTGAAGCATTTAAACAATTTGCTCATGGAAATTGTTAATGTTATTCAGTGAAAGTTTAGTACTTTTAATAGAAACTATAAAACAAAAAATATGAAACGGATTCTTCTTTTACTCATTGTTGGGGGACTTTTCCTGACAGATACTTTTGCACAGAATATTGAACTCGGGGGCTTTTACGGGTATACTCTAAATACAAGAGCCAGGACCTATTACGGGGACTTTACCTTGTATAATAATCCAAATTATGGGGGCCATCTGAGTGTAGAAACAGCTTCTGATCTTTTTGTGGAATTGACCTACAATCGTTCAGACACTCAAATTAGATACACCTATCTCAGTGCCGATGAACCTCTGGATATGTCTTCCGAATATTTCCATGTTGGAGGTCTGAGGCAAGTTCCCACTGCCTCAGGGAATGTTTTACCCTTTGGAGCATTCTCCATTGGAGCGACACGCTATAACCTGACGGAATCATACGGTGAAGTTTTTGCCGGTGATAAATGGTTTATGTCCATTGCACTCGCAGCCGGCGGGAAAATATTACTGGGAGAAAAACTTGGAATTCGATTACAGGCCAGGATGGGATTACCAATGAGCTTTAGTGGTTTGTGGCTGGGTACCGGCGGAGCTGGAGCATCGTTCTACGTACCCGTAGCACAATTTGATTTTACAGCCGGATTATTTCTCAGGCTTGGATCCTGATAAGATCGGCTTAGTTCAGGCTTAGTTAGAACTATTAGGATTTCAAGATCCCCTGCTGCGTAAGTGGCAGGGGATTCTTTTTTTCAAAAAATCACTTTCCTGGTAGGGTATTCAGGCTGCTATGCGGTATAGGGTTAAAGTCAACAAATTTTATACTGAAAATCAACAAGATATACGATGAAAAGGAGATGGATTTTAGCACTCGGGCTTGTAGCAGCCCTTTTTATTACAGCTTGCGAGAAGAATGGAAGTGACTTTGAGGAGCTTGGAGAGAATATAACCATGGCAGAAGAGGAAATTGCCAACCTGAAATCAGCTGAGGCAACTGAAAGTGATGTCTCATCCGCAAGGTTTGGAGGACATCTGCTCCAGGGCGGAATGAAGGTGGGCGGTTCTCACCTGTTCTTTGGAAGCGGGTTTCCTCCTTGCGCTACAGTCTCTGTAGACAGTGATGAATTCCCCAAAACCGTTACCATCAACTATAGTGAAGGCTGCACAGGCAGAATGGGTCTTGAGAAAAAAGGAATCGTCACCATTTACATGACCGATACCATAATAAATGAAGGTGCGGTCTATACCGTGACTTTCGAAAACCTGACCATGGGGCAAAGGGAGATTTCAAAAACGGCCACCTTTACCAATGAAGGCCTTAATGAGAATGGCAACTGGGTCATCTTCTTTGAGTCTTTTTCCACCACCACCTTCGAGAAGCAGGGAGAAGAATTTATTATTGAAAGGGACCTCTCCGGCACCAGGGAATGGCTGACCGGCTTCGATACTCCGGAAGTGAGAGATGACCAGCTACTGGTAAGTCGCAATGGTAGCATCACCGTAAATGGTGAGCTTAAGTTCTCAAAAAACACTATTGATCCGCTTCTGATAGACCGTAGCTGCAAGTGGCCTTTAAGTGGCATCGTGGAAATCACAAAAGGTGATGAAAGCATGACCATCGATTACGGTACCGGTGAATGCGATAACAGTGCCCTGGTGACCAAAGATGGAGAGTCCGAAGAGATTGAGCTGAATAGTGGGAAATTCAGAAAGGGATTTCAGCGCCAGCATAAACACATGAAGCAAAACAAGGGTTGGTGGTAGTTTATGGTTTTGCTTAGATTGGATGGTTGGAGACCGGGATTCAATCTGAAAACCGGTCTCGCCTCCAACTTAGTTCATTGACATTGTTTAGTTTTGTAAAGCAAATGAAGCAGAACCCGTGACCAAGGAGCAGTTTAAAACCCTTTTTGATCTTTACTTTGAGGATATCAGAAGATATCTCTATTATCGTTGCGGGGATACAACTGTTTCAACTGATCTGGCACAGGACACCTTTATGAGAATCTGGGAGAAGCAGATGGACTTACATGCTGAAAGGGATGTGGGTCTTCTCTATAAAATAGCGGGCGACCTCTTTATTAGCCATATGCGAAGAGAAAAGCTCCGGAGAGAAAGCCCTGAACTGATCCGCTTCGAACAGAGAGACAGTAGTCCGGAAGATGAGCTGCAATACCAGGAGTTGCAGGAGAAATATGAAAAAGCGCTCGTGAAACTTTCAGAAACCCAACGAATAACTTTCCTGATGAGCAGAAGCGAGGATCTCAGCTACCAGGAGATTGCCACAAGACTATCAATAAGCGTCAAAGCAGTAGAAAAAAGAATTTCGGGAGCTTTATCCCATCTGAGAAAAGAACTAAAGACCTGATGAATCAGGAGAACAGACATAGAGACAAAAAGAATGATCCGGATCGACTTTCCGCTTTGATTTTTTCCAATACGAAAATACCGTGGGGGAAAAGCAAGGCAGAAGTATGGAACGATCTTGAGGAACTTATAACAAAGGAGGAGCGGCCACCGGTGCGCGTACGGCACTTGCATCCCAACAGGCAATGGCTCGCACTGGCTGCATCTCTGGTTCTCCTTCTTTCAGTGTCCGGTTTTATGAAGTTCTATACGGTAAGAACCTTTTGCCCCCAGGGGATTCACACCTCCCAGCAACTTCCCGATGGTTCAACAGTGGAGTTGAATGCAGAGACCCATTTGTCCTATCACCCTTACTGGTGGTTTATCTCCAGAGAAGTGAAACTGGAGGGAGAAGCATTCTTCCATGCGGAAAAGGGAAAAAATTTTAAGGTGATCTCTTCAAAGGCTTCAACCGAGGTACTGGGAACCACCTTCAATGTATTTGCCAGGGGGGAACACTATGTAGTAAGCTGTCATACCGGGAGTGTAAGGCTCAGCGAAAGTAAAACAGGAAGTGCTGTAATTCTATCTCCCAATGAAAGAGGCCAGATGGAGCCATCAGGCGGATTCAGCGTAACAAAGTTGGAAGATGCACTTAGCTCTCCAGGCTGGACCGATAACCTGATCATGTTCTCATCGGCCCCGCTGCGTCTTGTATTTGAAGAGATTGAACGTCAATTTGGCATTGTTATTGAAACACCTGAAGGGATGCAGCAGGTCTATTCAGGGAATTTCTCCCTCGATCAACCGGTAGAGAATATCCTATCTTTGCTTTGCCTGCCATTTGATCTTGAATATGAACTTCAAAACGGGAATAAATACTTGGTCCATCCTTCCGCGGACTAGCGGGCTTATGTTCCTGCTGGTTTTAATATTGAGTTCTCAGCTAGCACTTTACGGACAATCTATTGCTATTAATGCTGTCGATGAACCCTTGAACCAGGTATTACTGGAGATGGCACGGGATTATGGAATCCAACTGTCCTTTGATGATCAGCTTCTATCAGCATATTCTATCACCCTTGATCAGGACTTTCTGAATCCGGAGGAGGCCATCACCTTTCTGATCAAGGATTATCCCCTTGATTTTAAGCAGATCGGCAAGGTGTTTACACTTTACAGCACTGCAGCTGAAGAAACTGTAACAAACTTCCGCTTATCGGGCCGGGTGATTGATTCCCAGACAGGTGAGACCTTGCCCTACTCCCATATCCTAATCAACGAATCGGGCTTAGTAACTGATTTCAATGGCAATTTCTCCTTTGTTTCGAACGATTCCTTATTCAACTTAAGCATATCCTACCTGGGCTACTATATTAAGGACACCACACTCATTCCGGGAGCAGCCAATGTTCTGGAGCTAACACCCTCCATTATCGGGCTCCAGGAAGTAGTAGTAGAAGGCAGTATCTTAGAGCGATCGGGACAAATTGGTGAAGAGGCGGGGCTTATCAGGCTGAACCATAAAATTGCATACCGGCTTCCAGGGAACGGGGATAATGCAGTCTTTAACTTTTTACGCTTGCAACCTGGAATTCTTGCAGCAGGAGAGCGCTCCTCTGAGCTGATCATCTGGGGGAGCTACTCCGGACACAGCAAGATTCTGTTCGATGGCTTCACCATATTCGGACTTAAGAACTTCAATGACAACATTAGTTTTGTGAATCCCTATATGGCCAAAGACATTATGGTGCTAAAGGGAGGATACAGTGCCGATTATGATGACAGGGTGGGTGGAATAGTTGATATTTCAGGGATCAACGGATCTGTCAATAAGCCATCCATTAACTTGAACATCAACAATATGACGGTGAATGGCATGGCCAGCATTCCGCTAACAAAAAGATCAGCCCTCACCTTTGCCTACCGGCACACCTACTATAATCTGATGGATGCAGATGACCTGAATATCAGCGGGGGAAGGCAAAGCCCTGGTAAGTACGATATCAACATCTATCCGGATTATAACTTTGGAGATTTCAATATTAAATATGCAGGATCAACTTCCGGGGGCGATAATTATTTTGTCAGCCTTTACAATGGCAAGGATGAGTTCTCTTATGATATTGAGCAAGAGAGAAACAATGTGAATATCTCTCTGGATGTGGAAGAAGAGAACCGGCAGCGTGGAGGATCAGCTTTCTATGGGAAGACATGGGAAAACGGGGTCAACAGTCACCTCTCCATCAGTGCATCCGGATTAAATAAAGAGCTCTACCGGAAGCAGCTTGCTACAAGGACTTCCGGGAACGGGGGAAACTTACCACCAGGACGAGAGGTCCTTTTTAATAATGATATTCTTGAGCTCAGCGTGAAAAGTAAAACACGGATCCCTCTCTCGGAGAGGCAGATGCTTGAGGCCGGATGGAATTATACCTATGAAAGCGTAAGTTTCAGACAGGACAGCCTCGATCAAACCCTGGCAAGCTCAGATGACCAGTCGCACCGCATCGGATTATTTGTACAGGATGAAATCAGGCCCGCAAAGCGTCTGAGTATAAGACCTGGTGTTCGAATGGATTATCCCATTCACCTGGAAAGGGTATATATACAACCAAGAATCCAGCTTACTCTTGATCTGTCTGATCGCTGGAGATTCAATGGTGCTGCGGGTATGTATAATCAGTTTATATCTGAAACTTCGGTGATAGACGAACTGGGAAACATGCGCTATGTGTGGGCTATCTGCAACAACACCAATATTCCGGTTTTAAAAGCCAATCACTATGTTAGCGGTCTCACCTACAGGTATAAAGGATTTACCGTGGGCCTGGAGGGCTATTACAAGAGCACCACAGGCATCACACGCTACAGGAATTTCTGGAGACAGGACATTCGTGATGTCTACCAGGGCGAGGCCAGGATGTATGGAATGGACTTGCAAGTGAAGCAATATTTCCGGAAACATGAGGCCTGGGCCTCCTATACGCTTAGTAAAACTGAAGAGTCATTTCCTTACCTGCCTGAAGAGGTAGATTATGTATATGCCCCTCAGGATCAACGTCACGAGATTAAAGGCGCCCTGCTGCTTAACTTCAACCCTTTCTTTCTCTCCACGAACTATGTCTATGGATCGGGCTTCAGATCCCCTCCATCCCCGGACAGCGATCCGCAGGAACGCTATCCTTACAGTCGGCTCGATTTGGCACTAATTTACCGGCATAGCATCAAAAACTACCACTTCGAGATCGGACTCTCCATACTGAATGTGCTGAATCATGAGAATATCAAGTACACCAATGTGATCCGGATTCCAGACTCCCAGAACACCAACATCAGCATTCATGCCGAAGCGGTCCCCTTCACCCCAACCATCTATCTGAACATGGCTTTTTAGAATATTCTCATAAGGATTCGATTATGACTGCCAACAGGGGTATCGCCTTCTACGGCAGACTCCCTACTACCTGCACAATTTGCCTGATATGTTCGGGTGTGGTACCACAACACCCTCCCACAATATTGGCCCCGGCTTTTACCAGCTCCACTATCTGTGAGGCCATCTCATCGGCCGACTCGGGAAAGACGGTCTTGCCGTCCTGGTATATGGGCAGTCCGGCATTGGCATGAACAAGCACCGGTATGGAAGCATCAATGGCACGGATCACTTTTACGATCTCAATCATTCCGGCAGTTCCGTTTCCGCAATTGGCTCCGATGATATCTGCACCTGCAGATAAGGCCATCTCAAGGTAAGCCTCTACGTCGGTACCCATCATGGTCCGGTAAACCCCATCCTGGTTTTTGGAAAAGGTAAAGGTACAGCCCACATCCAGCTTGCTAGCTTGCTTTACTGCCTCGATGGCAAGTCTGGCCTCTTCCGTATCAGTCATGGTCTCTATGACAATACCGTCAGCACCTCCCTCAGCCAATCCTTTTGCCTGCTCCATGAAGCCTTTAAATACCTCCTGGGGTGAGACCTCACCCATCATAACCATCTTCCCGGTGGGACCCATGGAACCCATTACCAGGGCCCTTTCCCCTGCCGCCTTTTTAGATAGTTCAGCAGCACTCCTGTTCAGTTCAAGTGTCTGTGATTCCAGACCATATCCTTCCAGTTTCAGCGGACTGGCTCCAAAACTGTTGGTCAGAACAATATCTGCACCTACCTCCACATAGCTGCTGGCAATTTCCAGCACATCGTCAGGACGCTGCAGGTTCCAGGATTCGGGACATTCATCAGCCTTCAGGCCTTTCTGGTGCAAAAAGGTACCCCAGGCACCATCCGATACAAGGACCCTTCCCTCAGCTATCTTAGCTAATACTTTTCCCATTTTACTATCTAGTTATTCCTTTGATTTTACCAGGACTGTTCCAGTAATCCCGTTCAGCTTACCGGGAATGCCCTCCTGGATATCGCTGACCCGAATATCGCTCACCCGGATGGACAAATGGTTGTCGCGTGTATAATAAATGATCTCAGAAACATCCACCTCAAAGGTCTCTTCCTCGTTTTGAAAAGACCCCACTGCATCCTGGTTCAAAAATAGCTTAATATGTGGACCAGCGTCTTCCAAAACCAGAAAAATAGCTCTCCCCTCCCAACGCTCAGGAAGTGTAAATCTGCAATGATACCAGAAGATCCCTGTGTCCTCCATATCTGGAAAATATTCCTCAATGGGAGCCGGGATCCTGACCAGCAGTCCCTTTCCACGATGGAGGTCGTCCCAGCCGCAAGAAGGAAGATCACTTCCTTTTTCAGCCCCTGTATCCTCCCATAGATTCCACTGGTAGAATTCAAGGCCGAGAATATTTGAATCATATTTGTGACTGCAAGAAACCAGCAGTACCAATGATAGCATCAATAACAGGTATTGTAATTTTCTCATTGCTTAATATCCTTGTAAATTGAGACGAACCTTATCCAGGCTCTTATTGGAGCCAACCATGGTCACAATATCACCCAGTCTCAATCTGGTATAACCATGAGATATGATGGGGTGATCGCCTCGTGTGACTGACAAAATAATAACATCGGAAGGCAGGCGAAGATCGCGTAAAGTCAGGCCATGGAAATCAGAATTCCGCAATTCAATATCAATGGTATCCTGACCCTCATCCATTCCCAGAAGCAGGGAGGTAGCAATTGGCGATCTAACAAAGTGCTCCATCAGAGATACCATGGCAGTTGCCGGATCCATTACCATTACCCCGATATTGTGGAATTTCTTATAATACTCCCGCTCATTCAGCCTGACAATCATATGCCTGGTTCCAAAATGCTCATAGGCGGTTTCGCAGATTTCGTAGTTTACCTCGTCCGACATGAGACAGACAATGGTATCGGCATTCTCAGCACTGAACTTCCTAAGTGAAAGATGATCTGATCCCGAATATTCATATACCTTAAATTCCTTGTTCCCCAATACCTCCACGGTGGGATCAGGGACCACAAATTCCACCTGCCAGTTTTGCTTGCTTAACTGCTTGGCCAGAGCGACGGATTGGCTTTCCCAACCAAAGACCAGCACTTTTCTGGCGACGTCAAAAGTGCCGTCAGACTTTACATGCACTTCTTTGGCC
>PVMS01165135.1_pt1 | contig 17897 bp, 17 predicted proteins | sample 1853461 | NCBI WGS metagenome assembly PVMS01 (sample SAMN08582032, study PRJNA380276) | Marine sediment metagenome, whole genome shotgun sequencing project. | isolation source: ocean sediment barecode stripped | collected 2017 | reverse complement strand
TTGTGGAGCAAAGCCTGGCGGATGCACTCCCGGGTCGCACCTACCAATTTGAGAGACAGGGTTATTTCTGTATCGATCCTATCGCTCACAAAATGGAAAACTGGTTTTCAATCGGACGATAGCGCTGCGTGATTCCTGGGCGAAGATAGCAAAAAGGAATCCGAATCGGCTGGTCAATAATCCGCCTAAATCAATCCCCGATCGTGCGTAGCGTTTCCACTGCCTGGTGAATACGCTCGAGAACGGTTTCTTCCCGATGACCGCCATGGTTTCAAAAAGTGGGGGGCTAACGGTTCGGCCAGTCACCGCGACGCGTAAAATCCCAAAGAGCTGTCCAGCTTTTAATCCAAGCTCCTCCGCAAGGGATCGCATCGGTTCTTCAGCTGTTTCGGGGGTGATTACCGGTAAATCTTCCAGGATTTGATATGCGCGTTGGGCTGCAGTCGCTGACTCTGCGGGGGTCATTTTCTTTCCAACCAGATCATCGGGCTTCGGATAAACTTCATCTTCAAAGAAAAAGCCTCCCATTTTTGGTGCATCATCTAAGGTAACGATCCGCTTCTGGATGAGAGGGGAAACCATCAAGAGTTTGTCAGCCTCGACCTCATACCCCGTACTTTGGAAGAATGGTTTGATCCGATCTGCCAGATCTGAAACGAGGAGATTGCGGATATGCAATCCATTGAAGTGGTCGAGTTTGGAGAAATTAATCGCTGCGGGTGATGGGTTAAGGCGGTCTATGCTGAACTTTTCAACCAGGTCATCCAGCGTAAAAAACTCGGTATGATCATCGTAACTCCAACCCATCAGAGCAGTCCAATTCAATACACCTTCTGGGAGATACCCCAGAGACCGTAAGTCGGTGAGGTAAATTGAGAAACCATCTTTCATCAATTGGGTGGAATCACGCTTGCTCATTTTCCCCTTGCCGCTAGGTTTTAGAAATAAGGAAAGGTGGATCCAGTCCGGTTCTTGCCATCCAAAGGCGCGAATGATATGGGCATGGAGAGGAAAAGTCGGTAACCATTCGGAACCACGGATGACATGTGTGATGCTCATCAGGTGATCGTCAACCATGGCTGCCAGGTGGTAGAGGGCCAACCCATCGGATTTTACGATGATGTAATCGTCAATGTTGTGGTTATTAACTGTGATCTCGCCGCGTAATCGATCACTTACCGTAATAGATCCATCCTGGGGGGTTTTAAAGCGGATAACATGTGATTCTCCATCATCTACTCGCTGTGCAGATTCACTTGGGGAGAGCAGACGACAAGTCCCATCATAATGGGAGGGATCTTTACGTTTCTGCTGTTCCTGGCGCACACGAGCGAGGCGTTCTGGTGAGCAGAAGCAATAGTAGGCATGACCCATCTCGATAAGCCGCCTGGCATGCTGCAGGTATATCTCTTTGCGTTGGGATTGGTGGTAGGGGGTATGGGGTCCTCCGATATCTGGACCTTCATCCCATTGTATTCCCAGCCAGTGCAAGCTGTCGATGAGTTCTTGTTCTGATTCGGCGTTATATCTTTTCCGATCCGTATCCTCGATGCGGAGGATAAATTGACCACCAGTCTGGCGAGCAAGCAGGTAATTATACAGAGCTGTACGACCACTGCCCAAATGTGTTCTTCCAGTGGGCGAGGGTGCGAATCGAACACGAACTGGTGTAATGGTGTTTTGGTTCATAGATCTCCTAAATGATGTGACAAACCAAAGAGGACAGGGTTGTTTGGTTATTCAGAATTATACAGACTTTTGTCGGAGGATTACACTTTGAACCAGCCCAAGGCCTAAAAGTAGGGATAGCATCGCACTGCCCCCATAGCTGATAAAGGGTAAGGGCAATCCAGTCGCTGGTAAAAGGCGCAAATTTACCCCAATATTAACCATTGCTTGAAATGCTACCAAAGTAGCAACACCATAACAAATTAATGCGCCGTATGTATCGCGTGCAAGCCGGGCAGCGCGTAAAATGCGATATATCACGAATAGCAACAAGCCAATGATCAGGACAGTCCCAATGAAACCAAACTCCTCAGCCATTGCAGAGAAAATAAAATCTGAATGGCGAACTTTCAAGAAGCGCAGCTGTACCTGAGTTCCGAGGTTATAGCCCTTTCCAAACCAGCCCCCTGAACCAATACTGATCAGGGCTTGCTGGATATTATAGATGTCTCCAAACCTTGCACTCGGATCTGGGAAGAGAAAATCAAGGATGCGATTTTTTTGGTAATCAACCAGTAATGGATATCCGATGATTGGTATAACTATACCCACTCCAGCAAATGCAGCCAGCATTTTCAGATTGAGACCGCTTGCCCACAAGAGCGTAACCAAATGACTAAAATTACTAAAGAAGTGCCCAGATTGGGTTGCAGAATAATCCACAGGACGACTCCGAAGGTCAGTAGTAAGCTTCGAAATATGATGCGGGGGTCATTTACTCGCCCCATATTGCGAGAGAAGAACTCAGCCAGGGCGAGGATGATAATGATTTTGGCTAGCTCGGAAGGTTGGATGTCGAAGTAGGTGGTTTCAAACCAGCGGGCTGATCCGAATACTGCCTGACCAACCACGTAGAGCACACCCAGGAGCACAGCCATACCATAATAGAGAATACGGTTGAGCGAGGCCCATAAGCGATAATCTATGGCGGTGGTGATCAAAATGACGCCAAAGCCAATAATCACAAATATGGCTTGGCGTTGATCATATCCGGCCAATGTGATATTTCCGGCAATGGCAGAGCGGATCATGGCAATGCTGAAAATACTTAATATTGCTGCTGCCCCGAGAAGCCAGAAATCGAAATGTCGCCAAGTGGTTCTTACATCACTCATACGTTCTTTCGACTGCGCCTCCGGCCAGATGGATTAATTGGGATGTTCGCGATCAAGCGTTGCTGGCGACCATCCTGGGTCATTTCAATCTGCACTGCTCCAGGGTCGATGTCGACGTGCCTGGATATAACCTCGATTATTTCATCTTTCAGGGTTTCTAACGTGCCTGGATTCAAGTCGATGCGGTCATGGATTAATACTAATTTCAGGCGATCCTTGGCCTGTCTTGCACTGCGTTTTTCTCTTCCCAGGATCCGATCGAAGAAGGTGCTCATCTCAATCACCTCCTGAGCGTATCATGCGGGAGAGGCGGCCAAAGAAGCCATCCCCATCCTCAAGATTAAGGAAGGGGACTTTTTGCCCCTCAAGCCTAGTGGCGATGTTCCGGAACGCTTGGCCAGCTTGGCTTTTTCCATCGAGGACGATGGGAACACCGCGGTTCGTACTTAAGATCACTTGATCATCTTCTGGCACGATGCCAATCAGTTCTATGGCTAATAGCTCGAGGACGTCATCAGGCGAGAGCATATCCTCTCGTTTGACCATTTCGGGTTTGAGCCGGTTTAAAATCAACCGGACAGGACCTTTTTCCTCTGCTTCGACTAAGCCGATGATGCGGTCAGCATCACGGACTGCGGAGATCTCCGGATTAGTGATCACCACGATCATATCCGCTGGTGCGATGGCGTTGCGAAAACCGCGTTCGATGCCAGCCGGTGAGTCGATTAATACCCAATCGCATTCTGTTCTCAGCTCATCGATCAGTCTTACCATGTCACTGGGGGAAACAGCGGTCTTATCCCGTGTTTGAGCAGCAGGGATTAGGAAGAGATTTGGTAATCTCTTATCCCGGATCATCGCCTGGCGTAACCGGCAGCGACCTTCGACCACGTCAACCAGATCATAGACTATGCGATTTTCAAGTCCAAGAACCACGTCTAGATTGCGTAATCCAATGTCCGCATCAATACAGACAACCCTGGCACCGTCAAAAGCCAATGCCGTGGCGATATTTGCGGTGGCGGTTGTTTTTCCTACCCCACCTTTCCCGGAGGTAATCGTGATCACTTTTTTTGTCATTTAGCATCCCCAAAATCTATTAATCAGTTATTCCTGGTTATTGTTCGCTCAGTTCGCTTTTGACTGCCAGGGGACTGCTACAACCTGTCCATCAACAACGCGTGCCATCTCAGGCTGCGGTTCTCCACGTCGTTTGGGAGTGGTTGCGATGTGGTCAGCGATTCGCAACTGGGTTGGGGCAAGGTCCATGGCGCAAACGACAGCCTCCTGGTTCCCTTCAGCTCCGGCGTGGACCATTCCCCTCAGGCGGCCCCATACCACAATATCCCCTCCCGCAATAATCTCGCTTCCAGGATTTATATCACCAATAACGACTACATGTCCGAAATGCTGGATACTGTATCCAGAACGTAAAGTGCGGCGCACAAGCACGGCTTCCTCACCGGTCAGGGCAGTTTCAATCGTGTGGATGGTTCGCTCTGGCTTGGGTTTATTTATCCTTGTTGCCAGTCCAAGTAATTGCGCATTTTGTTGAGTGACTTGGGAGTTGCTGAGGACCGCCCACAGTGCGAGGCCATCATCGGTGAGCATATCCTGCAGCTGCCCTAATTCGGCGGCATGGATGACATGGTTCCCAACATCCAAGATCAGTCTTCCACCCCGCAGAAATTCGGATTGCTCCTTGATTTGCTCCTGTAATGCGGCTTTCGCTTCGGGCCAATCATCATCACAAACAGTGATCAACAACCCTTCGCGAATGCCCTTGATTTGCACCTTGGCGTGATCATCCATAGTTTTATCAGGCAGAGGTCGGACTAGACAAATTCAATGATAAACCGAACCCAAAATGAAATTTGAATTGATTATAGCATGAACTCTTAGGGATTTTGAGCGGCGGTATCCCCAGCTTTTATCTCGAAATAGGCCTCTAAAAACTGGCGTACAATCGGCCCTGCCACCGTTGCACCTTCACCACCATTATAGACAAAAGCAATCACCGCGATTTCAGGGTCTTCGTACGGGGCATAGGCAGTAGTCCAGGCGTGAGTTGGCCAGGCCCCGGGGATGCACAAATTCTTCTCATTTGTATACTTGTCGCAATACTCAGCCGTTCCGGTTTTACCAGCGACTGAGATATTGACATTCTCGAATTCATCAGCCAGGGTGCCAATCAGGACTGCCTGGCGCATACCTTCTTGAACCTTTTCAATCACCCAAGGTTCCACGATTTTCTTCTCGCCGGTGAGCTTGCTTTCGCATCCCCCGGGGCTGCTCGGATCTTCGAATGTATCGATCACGGGCTCACTGGTGATGTCCCAAACCGAATCTGGTAAGAAAGACTTTATGATATTGCCATCGCTATCTTGAATTTCTCGCAGAATAGTTGGGCGCATTAATTCACCATCATTGGCGATAGTTGATGCAGAGAGCAATACCTGGAGCGGGGTTGCGATGATAAATCCTTGGCCCACACTGGCAATGTAAGTATCTCCACTAGACCAGTTTTCTCCCTGGTTGATGCGCTTCCAGGTCGGATCGGGGATGAGACCATCTTCTACCAAAGGTAATTCGATTCCAGGGTAATTACCGTAACCGAGTGCGCGCGCATAAGTGCCTAAGCGACAAATACCCAAGCCTTCAGGAATTTCATCCTCGAAACCACCGCCTAGCTTGTAGAAGTAGACATTGCTGGAATTAGCCAGACCATTGACGAAGTCAATTTCCCCAAAACCGGCCTCGTTCCAATCGATAAACTCACGGGAGCGTGGATTTAGTTCATTGGCTGAAAATTTTTCTTCGATAACAATCTTGGGTGGTGCTTTAATTATCTGTTCCGGTGTGACAACCCCTTCATTGAGAGCTCCCACTGCGGTGACCAGCTTGAATACAGATCCGGCCGGCAGCTCGTCTCCTACCGCATGATTGAGCATCGGATTGCGCGGGTCTTTCGAGAGCTGTTCGAAATAGTATTGAGGGATTATCCTTGCCATGCGGTTATTCTCATAGCTTGGATAGGAAACCATCGCTAGAACCTCTCCGGTTTTGGGGTTTAAGGCGATTACCACACCACTATTCATGCGCATCTCACCGTACCAAGCGTTCCATTCGTCGATTTCTCGTACTAGTATTGATTCGGCAGCGCTCTGTAAGCGTGAATCAATCGTTAAATGGAGATTAAAACCAGGTGTTGGATTAACGGGAGGGATTACATCGCGCAGTACTTGCCCTCCGACATCAACTTCGACCAATCGTTCGCCATTGCGTCCACTCAATATACTTTGGAAATATCGCTCGACACCCGCGTATCCAACTTTGTCGCGGTTAGGGATAAAATTTCGCTGGCGATAATATTCTTCTTCATCCGCAGAAATTGGGCCAAGGAAACCAATAATAGCCGCTGTGAGAGATCCAGTTGGATAATCCCTGACTGATTCAATCTCGATATCTACGCCAGGTAAATCTACCGCCTCTTCCTTAATAATCATAGCAGTTGTGCGGTCGATATTGCATTTGATTCTGACTGGAGCGTATGGGGCAGTGGTCTCACCATATTCAACAATTTGGGCGATGCCATGTTCAGATCGGCACGGGACATAAAGGTCTTCCAAGGAGCCTAAGTTGATGGGCACATTGATCAGCTCGGAAAGCTGGCGGAAGATCTCCTGGATTGCCCCTAAGTCGTCAGGGAGATCAGATGGAATAATGACAACATTATAAGACGGTATATTTCCCGCTAAAATGTAATCATTCCGGTCAAAGATAATCCCACGTTGTGTAGGCAGGTTGATCTCACTGATCCGGTTTTCTTCTGCTTGGGCGACCCATTCAGGGCTTTCAAGAACCTGTAAGGTGAATAAACGCCCCAAGTAGATCAGAAAAACAGCGATGATGGCGATTCCAAATACGATTATCCGCCAAAGCTGCACGTTGTTTGTGAGATTCGCATTACTGTTCATATAATATTTGTAACACCCGAGTCATTTATCCCAGTAATTTACAATTGCCAGAATTAATTTATCCACATGGTGTATGGCTCAAATTTCAATTGCTTCTGGATACAACCAGTTGGCTAAATCGCCGATCAAAGCATAAACAGGCACTGCAAGCAGCAAATTGAGCAGGACGCTGGGGATAGTGATCAGATTAAATGCCTCGATCAAAGGGATCGGTGTGCCATTTATCACTAAAGCAGCAACCGAGATTGTGTGGATGATCAGCGTTGCAAACACAGTTGCCGCGATCATTGCCAACAGTGGTCGTTGCCAGAATATCCGCCGCAAGTATATCGCCACGGCAGTGATCAAAACATAGGCGGGGATTATCGCCAGGGCTGGGACAGCGGTTGCCAAACTGGTCAACAAGCCAGCGATGATGCCCCAATGCCAGGTAGTTGTCACCCTTTCCTGAACTGCCCAGGCAACGACGACTAGCAGGACCAGATCGACTGTCCCATGCAGCAAGTGCACTTGGCTGAAAACTGCCGATTGGACGATCACCATCATGGCCAGGATTGGAAATGCCAGGAAGATAGCCATTCTACACCATCATGAATTTCTCATAGTGTGCATTCACCGGATTCTAATGATTCCAGAACCCCGCATCTTATGGAGTACCAGGTGCAGGGATGAGCGGGGCAATATTTACTGGTCTAAAGTTGACGATCACCAGTACGATCTCGAGTTGGGAGAAATCTACAACGGGTTCTACAGTTGCGGTCTGAAAGAGTTCGACTGGTCTTTGGCGCACACCGCTAACCTGCCCGATTAACATATCTGGGGGAAAATTACCACCTAAGCCTGAGGTTAGGACAAGGTCTCCGGTTTGAATATTGGCATCCTGGGGAATAGCTTCAACGGTAATATCGCCGGTGATGGAACCCTGGAGTAATCCTTCGGCGCCTGAAGGTTGAACACGGACATTTATTGCGGTATCGGGATCGTTAATCAGCTGGGCGCGGGCTCCATCTGCGGTGACCGCAGCTACCCGTCCTACCAAACCCTGAGAGGAGACTATTGGCATTCCACGTCGCAAACCATCATCAGAACCGCGGTTGATAATTACGTAGTGCAAGAAAGGGCTGATATCACGACCGATCACCGCGGCAGTAATGTACTCGTTTTCGGAATGTGTTCGGGCAAAATCCAACAAGGCAGACAGAACTTGCAGTTCGGAATTCTGTTGTTGAAGCTCGATGATCTGGGATTGCAGACGGGAAACTTCAGCTTCCAACTGGTCATTAATCTGGGCTAATCGAACGACATCTCGCGGGGCAGTCATAAAATCACGGATGGCGAGATAACGGCTTGCCAACCAGGTTTGGGTTGATATGAAGGGGGATAAAGCAACTCGGGAAATAGGAGTAAGATATCCACCTAACGCCAGCAGGAGGATACCAACGACCAAAATCGCCAGTGCGGCGGTTTGAAAAGAACGAGGTAAATTCATTCAGAATTTGGATTAGACGTGGTGTGTGCTGCCGCGCTCTAACCCTACTAAAAACTGTTCTAGATGTTCGTAATCTTCCAAAATCATGCTGGCTCCGCGAACCACACAAGTCATGGGATCTTCTGCTACCCAAACCCGGACATGAAGTTCGTCGCTTAATCGACGATCTAGGCCGCGCAGTAACGCTCCACCACCAGCGAGTGTAACTCCAGATTCCATAAGGTCGGCGATGATCTCTGGAGGACATTCGTCCAGGGCATCCTTTATGATATCGATGACGGTCAAGACAGAACCCGAGATCGCTTCCCGGATTTCCACTGATGACACTTCAACGGCTTCGGGCAACCCGGTGACCAAATTTCGTCCACGTAAAGTCAGGGTCATCTCCTCAGGCAAGTGGTAAGCAGAACCAATCGTGATTTTTGACTGTTCTGCCATCCGTTCTCCGATTAACAGGTTGTATTTGTTGCGCATATATTGGACGATGTCCTCGTCCATCTCATCACCGGCGACACGTAAAGATCTTGAGATGACAACCCCACCCATGGAGAGGGCAGCTACTTCAGTGGTGCCGCCGCCAATATCGACGATCATGCTGCCACGGATCTCTGATACCGGCAATCCCGCTCCTAAGGCAGCTGCGACTGGTTCTTCAATTAATCCAACCTCGCGCGCGCCAGCTGACATGGCCGCATCATAAACAGCTCGTTTTTCTACTTCGGTGACTCCAGAGGGGATACCGACGATTACCCGGGGACGAGGGACAGGTACAATGCTTTGCTGGTGTGCTTTTCCGATGAAATATTCCAGCATCGCTTCAGTGATCTCGAATTCAGAGATCACGCCATCTCTGAGGGGACGCACTGCGATGATATTTGCCGGAGTCCTCCCGACCATCTCTTTGGCTTCTGCACCAATGGCTTTCGGCTCGCGAGATCGCTTATCTATGGCAACCCAGGAAGGCTCTCTGATCACGATGCCTTTACCGCGCACACTAACCAGAGTGTTGGCGGTGCCTAAGTCTATGCCAATGTCGAGTGAAAAAAACCCCAGCAGCCAGTTAAGTGGGTTGAAAGCCAAATTGGGGCTCCTTTGCGAATGGATTTGTAGGTGCCAATTTTATCCCTGTTTTAGATCGAGCTCCTCACACACCTGCAAATTCAGCGCGATTATACCATTGAACAGGTAATACCAAAGTTCTAGGTCAATCCACAGTGTTATTGATGGTTGCTGATGGATTTTACCAACATTTTGCCCGAATCAATGTATAATGAGCACCCCAAAAGTATTCACATAAGGAGGTGTCTCGATCAGCGAAATTAAAAGGAAGTAAATCGAGGGAAGACCAGCGCATGGACTCATGAAGTGAGAACCACTTGATTTGATGTTCAATAATAAATGAACAAACTGCGTCAATATCAGAGTGAAACCATTGAATGAGTTGACGAGGATGAGGGTTCCCGGTCGCAAGGCTGGGTTAATCCCAGAAAGAAGATCGGAGTTCTGGGAGAAAATCGAAAGATCAGCGGAAGCCCTCTGGGCAGGTCACAGCCCAATGCCTATCCCTCCAACAAAGAACCTTGTAACAAAGTCGGACGGGTGACCGGACGGACAAAACTGCAGGGAGTGACAGAAAACCTATTGACTCGAGGGTGCTGCGTATAGCCAGTCATCACAACCGCAACGAATGCCATCCATTCAGGCAGCAGCACCCAAACAGTATGTTTTTGGAGGGTATCCAATGTGTGGAATAGTAGGTTATATCGGACCTAAAGATGCTACACCGATCATCCTAAACGGGTTAAGACGCTTAGAGTACAGGGGTTATGACTCTGCTGGTATCGCTGTTATAGATGGGGGAAAAATTGAGGTTCGCCGGGATGCAGGCAAGTTAGACCGCCTGGCCGAACTGGTGAATGAAGTTCCTCTACACGGCCAAATTGGTATCGGGCATACACGCTGGGCGACCCATGGAGAGCCGAGTGTCAGAAATGCCCATCCTCATTTGGGCACCAGTGGTACTGTAGTGCTGGCTCATAACGGGATTGTTGAAAATTACATGGAGCTTCGTGAAGAACTGAGTGCAGAGGGGGTGGAGTTCAATTCTGATACGGATACTGAGGTGATAGTGCAGCTCGTGGACCGTTACCTTTCTCTGGAGATGAGTTTTGTTGAGGCAGCACAAAGAGCTTTTTCCCATCTGAAAGGTGCACACGGGATCGTTCTCCTTTCGACAAAAGAAACAGATAAGATCGTGACCGCACGGATCGGGAACGCCGGGGGTGTTGTAATCGGAGTGGGTCAGGGAGAGATGTTTGTCGCCTCGGACATGCCAGCTATCTTAGAGCATTCTCGCCAAATGGTGTTTCTTGAATCAGGACAAATAGGTGTTGTGAAACGAGATGGATTAACAGTAATGACATTAGATGGTAAACCGGTGGTCTTCGATGAGCACACTGTTGCCTGGGACCCTGTAGCAGCTGAAAAGGGTGAATACCGCCATTTTATGCACAAAGAAATCCACGAACAGGTCCGCTCACTGACAGATACCATCGGTGGGAGGGTAGATTTCGATGCTGGACGCATATACTTGCCGCAGCTCAACCTGACTCCAGATCTGGCCAAGCGGATTAATAAGGTCTTCATCACAGCTTGTGGGACTGCTTCCCACGCTGGTATGGTCGGTAAAATGCTCATTGAGCGTATTGCGCGTGTGCCAGTAGAGATGGACATCGCCTCGGAGTTCCGCTACAGAGATCCGATTCTAGATGAGAATACAGCTGTGCTGGCAATCAGCCAATCAGGTGAAACAGCGGATACTCTGGCTGCAATGGAAGAAGCCAGGCAAAAGAAGGCAACCTTGTGGTCAATCGTCAACGTAATCGGATCGCAAGCCATGCGGATCTCAGATGGATATATATCAATGCAAACCGGTCCTGAGATCGGAGTCGCTTCAACGAAGGCTTATACAGCACCGTTGGTGGATCTTTATATGCTGGCAGTACTGTTGGCAGACTTACGCGGCAGCTTGAATGAGAGCAATCGGCGTGAGTTGGTGGCTGACTTGCGATTGGTTCCTGATTTGGCCAGTCGATGCCTCGACTTGGAACCGGAAGTTGAGGAAGTGGCTTGGGCTTTGAAGGATTTTTCGCACTGTCTCTATTTAGGACGAGGAATCAATATGCCCACGGCCTACGAGGGGGCTTTGAAACTGAAGGAGATTTCATATATCCATGCTGAAGGCTACCCGGCAGGTGAGATGAAACACGGTCCGATCGCATTGATCGATGAGAATATGCCCATCGTCGTGATTGCACCTCGCGATCCCTGGTATGAGAAGATGTTAAGTCAGATCGAGCAAGCAAAAGCTCGTGGTGGGATTGTGGTCGCAGTGGCGACAGAGGGAGACGATGTGATCCCAACTATCGCTGATCATGTTCTCTGGGTGCCGCCGACCCCTTGGATGCTAAGTCCAGTTACCACTGTGATCCCCTTGCAGATTCTCGCCTATCATATCGCCGCATTGCGAGGCCTGGATGTGGACCAGCCTCGAAATTTGGCCAAATCGGTGACAGTTGAATAAAGATCTATGAATACCAACCTCGAGCGTTGGAATGGGCGCACCGGCTTATAATCCAACATGAAAACGGTGTTAGAAACTGTTAGGAATTAATCAATTTCACAAAAAAGGCTTATAATAGGTAGCACATTTTCAGGAACTCTATGGAAGATGATTCCATGGTGAAGGAAGAATTTTGAAGAAACGTATTCTATTCGCATTAGCAGTGACGCTGATTATCGGAGGGCTCTTTTTTTGGTTCGTTGATCTGGACCAGGTAATCGAGCAGCTGCGCCAGGCTGATTGGCGTCTCTTGGCGGCCGGGATTGGAGCACTTTTGGTCGCCTATGTGCTGATAGCTGTACGTTGGCGATACTTGTTAGGAAACAGACCTGGGTTTTTTTCATCGTTTCACTCAGTTAATATTTCCAACCTGGTTAACAGTTTAACCCCCATCCCGGAAATTGCTTTGAGAGTTTTGATTACCGGCCGTGGTTCAGGTATGTCGATACTTGGTGCTACCTCAGGCATGCTGGTTGAGCGTTCTTTGGAACAAGTCATGCGTGTTCTGGCGTTCCTCATCGCACTATTGACTGGTTATGTTATTGCCTTTAAAACAAGTTCCATGCTGGTCAATGGAAGTCTAATTCTAGTTTTCTTGGTATTGATGGTATTGATCATCCGTAATGCGGAACGTATTGTGTCATGGATACAAATCCAACTCACCCGTTACCCAAGGCTCGATCAACGTCGGGTTGAGAATGTACTTTCAGACCTGGTAGCTGGATTGCGAATGGCCGGTGGTCCTAAGTCGCTGACATACGGCTGGTTTATGTCGTTTGGAATATGGGGCGCTTTTTTCATCTTTGCTTATCTGGTGTTACTGGGTCTGAATATCCATCTCCCGGTAGAGCAGATGGTGGCGATCACCTTGTTGACTCTGGCTGTTGCCCCCCCGTCGGCACCAGGTATGCCGGGTTTGTACCAGGCGACCATCGTGGGAGCCTTATCCTTAATTGCTGGACTCGACCCGGTGCTGATGACAGCCTACGCGATCATGGTGCATATCCTGCAAGTGATCCCGCTGATTGTCCTTGGAATTTGGGGCGCACTGGGCACCAACCTTCATTTGGGGACTTTGTTCCAACAGCGCCAAACCGTCCCAGTGGAGGGAGATAAAAGATAGGTTGATCTTCAGATATTTGATTATTTATTCTGCACTTCATTGCCTTGTGAGGGGACAAACCTTTGCAGGGCCGTTTTGTTTAAATGGGATAGAATTAATCTCAAATTAAGTGAAGTGAGATGATAGTGGATTATAAACAGGACTTGGTCAGAATGTTAATCGCACGACTGGAGCGGATGTCTGCTGATTCATTTTGGGCACACCAGGCAAGCGGAGTGCGAGGCTCATTGCTGCGGTTGCTGGAGGCAGGGGAACTCGATTCAGAGCAGGGTACACCCTTGGTCGAGAGGGGATTTTATTTTTTAGAGAAAGCAGCCAAGGAGAAGTAAGTAATCAAGTATGGGGGATGGTGAGGAGCATAAACCCAAGATCATAATTGAAAGTATATTTAGATTACCATTTCCATTCAGAAGATAATTTTCCCGTTGCTTTAAGCCCGCGGAGCGCCACGAAGTGCAGTCGAAGTGTGGCAGTCCATCACTGGATTGAGCTAATTATCTGAAAGGTGTACTTCGACTACTTTCTGCTCTGCTCGGTATCCTTCCCGGTATGCAATTGAAGCGTAGTCGGAGCCGTGAACAATCGAGGCGCATTGTTTGGCAAAAATATGTCATCTATTGCTATCGATACGCACCCAACCACGAAATTGTTTATTCTGGTTTTGTCTTCGAGAAGAACAGAATTAATTTGTTTCTGTAGAGGAGATAATCTTTCCGACTATAAACATGCAATACCCGTCGGCCAGGTGAGCTTTGGATTCAATCTGGGTTACGGAATCACCAACAAGGATTTCGACCAGGTAAGTGTCCAGCCGGCATAATTCGGGGTGTTGAGGGCGGAGATCTGCGAAAGGACAATGCTCGAAAAATATCCTCGGCGCATCTGCATGCGCCTCCCAGCGAGCCTGGTAACCGAGAGTGTTGAGCTGCTCGATTGCTTGAACAAGACGTTGGGCAAGGGGGCCGCGCGAGGTAAGTTCACCTGCTAAATGGCTGGCAACACGCTGTAGATATGTTGCTTCTGCGTCTGGTGGGAGATCCTCAAGAGAAGTGGTCAGCAGGGCACTGGAAAGTAAATCGAAGTTGTCCTGTAGAGCCAAAGCCGAGAGACTGAATCGCCGGGCTGGACGCCCCCGGCGACCTCTGCGGTCCTGACCAGTGGTGATTACCAACCCTTCCTCAATCATATGGGAAAGGTGGTAGCGGACATCCGCCTGGGTGACTTGCAAGGCGCGGCTGAGTTCAGCTGCTGTTGCGCCAGGTTTATTTATGATTATGTCCAGCAGTCGCTGGCGGGTGGATTTCACAGTGGTTTGTTCTGGGAAAAGATCTTGGCTAATCTCACTGGTGGCAACTTCTCCATGTTCCTGATTATACCCTCATTTGTTATTAACGCAAATAATAGTTAGCGTTAATCAAGCTTTGACAGGCATGATTTATCCGGTATAATTAGCCATTGTGAAGTCAGAAGAGAACACCTTGACCTGGGAAGATTCCTACGCCATAGCCCAGGAATTATTATTGTCACATTCAGATATTAATCTAGAAGACGTTTCATTGATGATGATCTTTCACTGGACCTTGGATTTACCTGGTTTTGTGGATGATCCTGAGCTGGCAACTGATGCAATATTGGCAGGAATATTTCAAGAATGGTATGAGGAGGTAGCTTGGTGATGACAGAAGAAGTAAATATCCCTGGGTACGATATCCCTCCCGAAATGGAAGGCCAGGTAGCGATCACTGCGCTGGATAAAATTTATAATTGGAGCCGGCGAAATTCAATCTGGCCAATGATGTTTGGACTGGCCTGTTGCGGAATCGAAATGATCTGCGCCGCAACAAGTCGCTATGATTTCTCCCGGTTTGGGATGGAAGTGATGCGACCCAGCCCTCGCCAGAGCGATTTGATGATCGTGTCAGGGACGGTGACCAAGAAGATGATCCCGCAGATTGTACGTCTGTACAACCAGATGCCCGAACCGAAATATGTTTTAGCGATGGGTGCCTGCGCCTCTGGAGGCGGCCCATTTAAGGAAGGCTACAGTGTTGTAGATGGTGTTGACAAGTTTATCCCAGTTGATGTTTATGTCCCCGGTTGTCCTCCAACTCCACAGGCTTTAATCCACGGACTGATTTCCCTGCAGAAGAAAATTGATAAGCAATCGATCAAGAATGTGCGTTGGTACAGTAAAGATCCCATTGAACCGATCCCAATACCTTTGTTGGGACCCGATCTGATGGATCCCCGCGAATATGCATTGATTAAACAATACAGCACCGAGAAGCTGGCTGAGGATCAACAGGTCCCCGCAGCGGAAGAAGCCTAAATTGGAGTGAAGAAATGAGCGAAGAAGTCCTTGTTGAAGAGAAAACTGAATTAGAAGAACGTTTTCCGGAGATCAGCCGGGATGATCGTAAGGGGTATGAAGGATATATAGTCCCAATCGAGAAGCTAGTTGAGTTTGCCTCCGTTTTGCGGGATGAATTTGGCTATGATTTCTTGTCATCAGTAACCGGTGTGGATTATTTGCCGGAGGATCGGATGGAAGTGGTCTATCACGCTTATCAGACAACCGGAGGGCCTGGGTTATTCTATAAAGTTCAGGTGGATCGCGATGATCCGGTAGTACCATCACTCACTCCAGTCTTTCCCGGAGCAAATTTGCAAGAACGAGAAGCATGGGATTTGATGGGTATCCGCTTTGAGGATCATCCCAATTTGAAGCGAGTCTTGCTGTGGGAAGGATTCGAAGGCCATCCGCTGCGGAAAGATTGGCGGGAACCGTTTTACGAAGGCGATGGCAAGCCATATAAGAGCCGCTGGCCAGTTGGGGACGTGATCCGGGCGGAAGATAGTAATCCCTTTAATAAGAATGTAGATTATCCAGGAGGTTTCGATCCTGAGAAATGGACACCAGCGGACGAGACAGCCGTATATGCTGGTGTTGGTAGGTTTGATCATGCGGTGAGCGAGACTGCCTTGAGCAGCGACCAGATCATCGTGAACCTGGGTCCACAGCACCCATCAACACATGGTGTCTTCAGAATGGTGGTTCGCCTGGAAGGAGAGACGGTTGTCGCTCTCGAACCTGTCATGGGCTATCTGCACCGCAATCATGAGAAGATTGGGGAACGCAACACCTACTTAATGAACATACCGTTCACCGATCGGTTGGATTACTTCAACTCGATGAGCAATAACTTTGGGTACGTTTTAGCGGTTGAGAAGCTGATGGGAGTGAAACCACCGGAACGGGCTGAGTACATCCGGGTGATGATGGCAGAATTAACCCGTATCGTCAACCATCTGACAGCCATTGGTTTCCTGCTGAACGATCTGGGGGCATTCTTTACCCCATTGCTGTACGCTTTTAAAGAAAGAGAGTTAATCCTGGACATCTTCGAAGCGGTTAGCGGCTCGCGGATGATGTGTAATTATTACCGTTTTGCGGGCGTGGCACGTGATTTGCCAGAAGGTGTATTTGAGCAAGTAAAAAATCTGGTGCTGCATAGATTGCCTGGACAGGTGGACGATCTGGATACTTTCCTGACCGACAACGAGATTATCCGCGTTCGGACAATTGGCATTGGTGTACTTACTGCCGAAGAGGCGATTGCCTATTCAATAGTCGGACCTGTATTGCGAGCATCAGGCGTCCCTTATGATGTGCGGCGGGCTGACCCATATGGAATTTATGACCGTTTTGATTTCGACGTCGCGGTGCGCTACCATGGCGATATTTACGATCGATACTTGATTCGTTTGGATGAAATTCGCCAGAGTATTCGCATATTGGAGCAGGTGGTCCAGGATATACCTGAAGGACCGATCCAGGAAGGAAAACCTCAATACCAGGTTCGTGTACCCGCCGGAGAGGCTTATGGTCGAGTTGAAGGCCCCAAAGGCGAGTTGGGTTTCTACGTTGTTTCCAATGGTAAACCAAATCCCTGGCGTTATCACGTGCGGGCGCCATCCTTCATTAACTTATCTGCCCTGGGTGTGATGTGTAAGAATTATAAGATTGCCGATGTTGTCTCTATATTGGGCTCAATTGACATAGTGCTAGGTGAAACGGATCGTTAGTCTCCAGGTGATTTCGTACTGCTAACTATCCACAACGGAGTTTGATTATGGCTGGTATGTATGGTAAAGGACTTCTGAAGGGATTGGGTATCACATTTAAACACTTCGTGGACACCTATCTGGAAGATATCCGCTGGTTATTGCGCGGTAAACGCCGCTATTACACTGCGGAAGGGATTGATAGCCGAAAGAGCTTTGATACAAAGGGTATCTTTACTGTGCAATACCCAGAAGAGAAATTGCCAGTGCCGGAGGAATTTCGCTTTATTCCATTCCTGATTTACGAAGTAAATGACGATGGGGAACAACAAGATCGGTGCACTTCGTGCGGTATCTGTGCTAAAGTCTGCCCACCACAGTGTATCTGGATCGAACGGACCAATGATCCAGACACAGGCAGACCGGTTCCCGAACCTGCAGAATTTTACATCGATATAGACATTTGCATGAACTGCGGTTTGTGTGCTGAATACTGCCCATTTGATGCGATCAAGATGGATCACGATTACGAGATATCGGTATATGATCGCCTTGAGAAAAATATCTTTAATAAGGAGCGGCTCTCACGGCCGGTTTCGTATTACGCTTCGATTCGACCCACAAATTATGCGCGGGAGGAAGCGGCACGAGCCGAAGCTGAAGCTGCAAAAGCTGCCAAAAAAGCAGCCCGAGAAAAGCAATCAAAGAGTGGAAAGTAATAACAGAGACAGCGAGTCTCAATGATAATAATTTATTAGTTTTCAACGGTAGATTGGAT
>PVMS01078674.1_pt1 | contig 17910 bp, 21 predicted proteins | sample 1853461 | NCBI WGS metagenome assembly PVMS01 (sample SAMN08582032, study PRJNA380276) | Marine sediment metagenome, whole genome shotgun sequencing project. | isolation source: ocean sediment barecode stripped | collected 2017 | reverse complement strand
TGGAAAAGACTATTTTATGTCTTCGTCTTTTAAGCCATCTAAGGATAATCCCTATAACTTCGGCTCTTGTCGTGCCACTTATGCCATATCAAGGACCTCTACCTTTATAAAAATCTTTGGCATGGAATTCAACAATTGGTTTATTCGCTACTTTATTAAGGGCATCAAGCGCTTTTGACCATTCCCTTTTAGTTATATGCATTCTTTGGGCATCGGTTATGACACCAACCATAACTGCATATGGTTCTTTCTCAATATCACCAGTGCCACTTTCATCAATATAGCAAAACTTCATTATTAGCTTAAATCTTTAGAAATGCGATATATAATATATATATTATATAAAGCACTTTTAACTATTTCTTTTACTTCTTAACCTTCTTCCGCTTTTTGGGTGCGGTTTTGGGGACTTTGGGGGTGGTTGCTTTCTTTTTTGGCTTAACTTCCTTCACCAAATCATCTTCCTCAATCAGTATCATAATCTGGTAAAAGACAAAGTGCAGCCTGCCGGTAACATATTCCAGCACATCTTCAAGTTTCTGCAGCTCATACAGTAATTTTTTTACTGTCTTGAAATCCGGCTTTTCATCATCCGGCAGGGCGCTGATCTGGTAAAGCAACTCCTTAATGTGTCGGCTGGCAGCTGCATATCTATCGGTTAGAGCCTTAAATTCTTTGGCAAGATATTCTGATGTTTCCATTTTTCAACCCTTTAGCGGCTTACGGGTTATCACCCGTAACAGCCTTTTTATATCAGCTCCAGCAGACGGTGGCGGATATTGCGCAGTCTGGCGAGGGCTATTTCAATTTCTTCCTCAATCTTATCCAACTCGCGCAGCAGCTCTTTGCATGTATTGCTTTTCGGCACTTTATCTGTCAGGGGCAGTTTGGTGAAGCGGGGCAGCAACTCCCTCAAGTGCTGGCTGGCGGCTAGATATTTGTTTGTTAAGACCTTGTATTCGTTGAAAAGATATTCGTTTATTTTCATCTACTACCTCTTTATAAAAATTCTATTGGTTGCCAAAATAAGCCAGCGCCAGCTTTACCCTGTCCTCGAGGTTGAGTTTCCTGTCACGAGGCAGGCTGGCGAGGGCGCGGGTGGCTTCACCGGCGGAATAGCCCAGCGTGGTCAGGGCGGCCAGAACATCGGTGTTCTCCTGAGCCAGTTCAGCCATAGGGGCTGATATCAGGCCGGTGCCTATCTTGTCCTTGAGCTCCAGCACCAGACGGCTGGCCATCTTCTTGCCGATGCCCGGAATATCGGTCAGCATATCGGCGTTGCCGCTGGCTATAGCCATAACGAGCTGTTCGCTATCCATCGACGAGAGCATTACCAGCGCCATTCTGGGTCCTAGACCGGAGACGTTTATAAAGGTTTTGAATAACTCCAGCTCGCCGGTTGAGGAGAAGCCGTAAAGGGTAACGTTGTCCTCGCGAAGGTGCAGGTGTGTATACAGCTTTATATCACCGCCGATGCTGCCCAGTTGGCTGAGGGTGGTGGTCGGCATAAATACCTGAAAGCCTATACCGCCGACATTAACAATAGCCCAGTCTCCACCCAGCGATTCCAGTTTGCCTTCGAGGCCGGCTATCATTATATTTTCCCCTGCCGTGCCAGTATTCCCTGGAGGTGTACTTCTCTTAGATGACAAATAGCCACCGCCAGAGCATCGGCGGCGTCGTTTGGCTGGGGTGGTTGGGCTAATCCAAGCTGCAGGCGGACCATCTCCTGAATCTGCTCCTTGGAGCTGGCTCCGTAATTGGCAACGACCCTCTTGATTTGCGCCGGGCTGTACTCGTAGGTCGGTATTCCCTGCTGGCTGGCCGCCAGCATAGCCACCGCCTGAGCTTTACCTATCGCCAACGCCGTTTTTACATTCTTGGCGACAAAGGGTTGCTCTACAGCCACCACATCCGGCTGATAGCTGGTAATAATCTCGGAAAGCTTATTGAAGAAATGGCTGAGACGCTCTGCTACCGGATAACGCTGTGAGCAGGTCAGGGCGTTATAGCAGACCAGGGTCATATCATCCGCCTGGCTGTCTATAATACCGTAACCCATTACCAGTGTGCCAGGATCAATGCCTAAAATCCTCATAATGCGGTAGCTTACTCTTGAGCCTTATATTTTTCAAGCACTTCGTCGGGGAAATCGATATTGCTGCAGACGCTGCGGGTGTCATCCAGCTCCTCCAGCTTGTCCAGCAGCTTTAAAACCTGCATGGCGGCACGCTCGTCAAGCTGAACGGTTGTTTTTGGTATCTTTGCCAGTTCCGCCGAGCAAACGGTTATGCCATTTTGCTCCAGGGCCTTCCTGACCGTCTCCAACTCTTCGGGCTTTGTATAGATCTCCACATAGCCCGATTGAGGGATGACGTCTTCGGCGCCGGCGTCTATCGCCTGCCGAGACAGCTCATCAATATCATCATTAGCGGCCTCTACCGTAATCAATCCCTTCTGGCTAAAAAGCCAGGTGACGCTGCCGTTTTCACCCAGGTTACCCCCGCTGCGTGAAAATGTGCTCCTTACTTCCTGTACGGTGCGGTTGTGGTTATCGGTTAACGCCTCAACGATGATAGCTGCCCCGCCGGGCCCGTAACCCTCGAGGATCACTTCTGAGAGTGTAGCTCCATCAAGTGTACCCTCGCCCCGCTTTATTGCCCGCTCTACATTATCCGATGGCATATTGTTATCCTTGGCTTTCTGTATAGCCAGACGTAAATGGTAGTTTGTCTCTATGCTGCTCCCGTTCTCGCGGACGGCAAGAATTATCTCCCGGGTCAATTTGGTGAACAGCTTGCCCCGTTTGGCATCAGTCGCCCCCTTCTGGTGTTTTATTGAAGACCATTTGGAATGACCTGACATATTAATCCTCCCGGCAGGTGAATTTGCACCCTAATATTAACACGTATGTAGCACAAGTTGAAGGGCAAACCCGTAGTACAGCTGTTTACGGTAAATAAAAATCAGCTTTTTGTTTCACCGATGGCGCAGGCAACGGCATATTCCCGGCAGTGAGACAGGCTGATATCGAGGCTGGTCAAACCCATATTATTTGCCCGGTGTTGTGCATTGCCGTAGAGTTTGACACTCGGTTTACCGCTGGCATCAGAAAGTATCTCTATCTCCTTCAAACCTATACCCCTGGAGTTCAGCGTTTTTATTACCGCTTCCTTACCCGAGAACCTGGCTGCCAGTGAGGAGGGATTTTTGAAATAAAGCTCCAGCTCCTGCTCCGTATAAATCCGTTTAAGGAAATCCTGCCCCCAGCGGTCGATTGCCTTCTTAATGCGGGCTATCTCTATTATATCAACGCCTATATGCTGCATAGTCTGTATTATACCTTTTCGATTCTTACGCTGCATACCTTCAGCTCCGGTATTCTGGATACCGGGTCGAGAACCGGATTTGTCAGTATATTTGTCGGGCTTTCGGCGAAGTGGAATGTCATAAATACAACCCCCGGTGATGAAACATCGGTTATCTTAGCTTTGGCGGTTACATGCCCGCGCCGTGATGTTACCCTTACCCGGTCGCCGTCGTTTAATTTTAAACTTCTGGCGTCATCCGGGCTTATTTCTACTTCCTCTTCACTCTTGAACCTGTTAAGGCCGGCTACCTTGCGGCTCATTGTGCCGGTATGATATTGAAACAAGTTGCGCCCCGTTGTCAGCACCAGCGGGTAATCGCCGTCGGGCAGCTCTGCCGGCGGCTTGTACTCCAGGGGCATAAACCTGCCCTTGCCGCGGGTGAACTGCTGAGTATGCAGGATTCGTGTTCCAGGGTGCTTTTTGGTGGGGCAGGGCCATTGCAAGCCTCCCTTTTCGAGGCGTTCATAGGAAATGCCGCCATAGCTCGGCGTCAGTTCGGCAATCTCGTCCATAATCCGGGACGGGTTTTCAAAATCAAAGCCCCTGGCATTCATACGCTGCGCAATCTGGCAGGTGATCAGCCAGTCGGCTCTGGAGCTGCCAATCGGCTCGATTGCTTTTCTTACCCGCTGCACACGGCGCTCGGTATTGGTAAAGGTGCCGTCCTTTTCGGCAAACGAGGCTCCGGGCAGCACTATATGTGCCAGCTCGGCTGTTTCGTTGAGGAAAATATCCTGGGCGACAAAGAATTCAAGACTGGAAAGAGCCTTACGAACATGGCCGGCGTCAGGGTCGCTAAGTATAGGGTTTTCACCGATAAGATATAACGCCTTTATCTCACCCTGTAAAATGGCATCAATCATCTCGGTTATAGCCAGTCCGGAATCAGATGGCAGCTCAGTACCCCAACTAGCTTCAAACTTTTGCCTTATTGCCGGATCGGTTACCTTCTGGTAGCCGGAGCACACATCGGGCAAAGAACCCATATCGCAGGCGCCCTGCACGTTGTTTTGCCCCCGCAGCGGATTGACGCCGCTGCCGGGTTTGCCGATATTGCCGGTAAGCATTGCCAAATTGGCAATAGCCATAACGTTATCGGTGCCGTGGCTATGCTGGGTGATGCCCATGGAGTAAAGGATGGAAGCCGGGCTGTTTTGGGCATACATTCGGGCGGCTTCTGCTATCTGGTTCCGGGGTACACCGGTAATTTTTTCAGCAGAAGCAAGGTCAAAGTTTTCCAGTGACTGTTTAAAGGTATCAAAGTTTTCGCAGCGCTGCTGTATAAAAGTGGCATCTTGTAATCCCTCGTCCAGAATGACTTTCATCATCGCCATCAAAAGAGCGACATCACTGCCCGGTTTCTGCCTCAGCCATATATCGGCAAATCGCACCAACCCGATCTTGCGGGGATTGGCTACTATAAGCTTTGTGCCGCGGCGCACCGCTTTTTTCACATCAAAGCCGATAACCGGGTGCGTTTCCGTGGTGTTGCTGCCGATAGCCATTATGCAGGCGGCATCTAAGATGTCATTATTGGAATTTGTCATGGCGCCGCTGCCGAAGGTGGTGGCCAGACCGGCCACTGTGGGGGCATGTCACAAGCGGGCGCAGTGGTCTATGTTGTTTGTGTGCAGCACCGTCCGCGCAAACTTCTGGACGATATAATTTTCCTCGTTGGTGCACTTGGCAGATGCGATTACGGCTATCTGGTTACCTGAATACCCGGACAGCTTTTCAGCGACAGTATCCAGGGCTTCATCCCAGCTGGCTTCCTGGAAAACGTCGTTTTTTCTTATAAGAGGTTTCGCCAGGCGCTGTGATGAATGAACGAAATCGGCAATGCCGTAGCGTCCCTTGACGCACAACCGGCCGTTATTTGCCTGGCTGTTCCTACTGCCCTGAATAGAGACGATTTTATCATCACGGATGCCGAGATACATCATGCAGCCGACACCGCAGTAGGGGCAGGTGGTTTCTACCTCACAGGTCGGTATAATATTATTTTTAGGCACCAGTGCCGCCACCGGGCAGCGGACGACGCACTCGCCGCAGGATTTGCAGATTGATTCCATCAATGGCTTATCACCAAAGGTGCTTACCTTGCTGTCATAGCCGCGGTTTATTATCTCTATGGCATTGACTCCGGTTACCTCGTCACAGGTGCGGGTGCACCGCTGGCACAGAATACAATAATTGCGGTCGAGGGTGAAGAATGGATTGCTGTCGTCAACCGGGCGCTCGGTGGTAGTCCTGGGCAGTTGTCTCTCGGTAATCCCGAGGTAGGCAGCCACTTCCTGAAGTTCACACCTCTGGTTCTTGACGCAGGTCAGGCAGTCCATGGGGTGGTCGGCTATCAGGAGATCTATAACACTACGCCGTGCCTTGTTAACGGCATCCGTTTCGGTATTTATCACCATGCCGTCGCTGATAGTGGTAGTACAGGCGGTGGGCATATCACGCATACCCTTTATCTCAATAATGCACAGACGGCAGCCGCCGTGGGGCTCAAGGTCGGGATCGGCGCACAGGGTGGGAATATATATGCCGGCCTCCTGCGCAGCCTGAAGCACCGTCATACCGCTTGTGGAGGTAACTTGCCTGCCGTTTATAATCAGCTTTAACATCATTTTACCTATTTAATCTCCACGGCGCCGAGGCGGCATATATTGTAGCAGGCGCCGCATTTGGTACATTTAGTCTCATCGAGGATGACCGGTTTTTTCTTACCGGTGAGGGTTATAGCGTCAACCGGGCATTCCCTGACGCACAACCCACAGCCGGGGCACTTTTCACTTATAATAGAGTATGTTACCAGCTCCTTACAGGCAGCCGCCCGGCAGCGGCGCTCATTTATATGCTCATCGTATTCATCTCTGAAGTAGCGCAATGTTGTCAGCACCGGATTGGGTGCCGTCTGACCAAGCCCGCACAGGGAGCTTGCCTTTATTGAATGGGCTAAATCTTCAAGAAGTTTTATATCACCCGGTTTGCCCTTGCCGTTGCAGATGTTTTCCAGGATATCGAGCATCTGCTTGGTTCCAAGTCTGCATGGAACACATTTACCGCAGGATTCCGAACGCGTAAAAGATATGAAGAAACGGGCGACATCTACCATACAGGTATCCTCATCCATTACAACCATACCGCCGGAACCCATTATTGAACCGGCGCGGGCGAGTTCCTCATAATCAACCGGGAGATTAGCCATGCTTGCTGGCAGGCAGCCGCCGGAAGGACCACCTGTTTGTACCGCTTTAAACTTCTTGCCGTTGGGAACACCGCCGCCTATATCATGGATGATATCATGTAAAGTTGTGCCCATCGGCACCTCCACCAGGCCGCTGTTAGCAATATTGCCGGTAAGGGCAAAGACAGCCGTTCCACTGCTTTTTTCTGTGCCGAATTGGGAATACCACTTGCCGCCACGGTCGATAATAACCGGCACTGTAGCCAGTGTCTTAACATTATTTATGTTGGTCGGTTTTCCCCATAAGCCTGATTGAGCAGGGAAAGGGGGGCGGGGGCGTGGCATACCGCGACTGCCCTCAATGGATGCCATCAGCGCTGTCTCTTCACCGCAGACAAAAGCGCCGGCGCCTTTGTCGACATGGAGTTTGAAACTGAATTCAGAACTTAAAATATTTTCGCCAAGGAAACCTTTGGCTTCAGCCTCCTTTATAGCAAGCAGCACTCGCTTGACCGCCAGCGGATATTCCGCCCTGATATAAATATAGCCTTCAGTAGCACCGATGGCGTAAGCGGCAATAATCATACCCTCGATAACCGAATGGGGGTCTCCCTCCATCATACTGCGGTCCATAAAGGCACCGGGATCACCTTCATCGGCGTTACAGATTACATATTTCCGGTTACCCGGGGCATCGTGACAGAACTGCCACTTGGTAGCGGCTGGAAAACCGGCGCCACCGCGCCCCCTCAAACCAGAGAGCTTTATTTCATCAATAACCTGCTGCTGCGTCATTTTGAATAACACTTTGCGTAAAGCCTGATAGCCGCCGGCAGTGATATAATCTTTAATTCTCTCCGGGTTGATGTAGCCGCAGTTACGCAGCACAATGCGCTGCTGTTTCTTGTAGAAGTTTATGTCCTTGAAATAGGGCACTGTCTCACCGCTGGCCGTGTCTTTATAGAAAAGACGGCTTAGCGGCTTATTATCACGCAGGTGAGAGCTAATAATCTCGGGCACATCATCCAGGCTGACGAGGGCATAGAAGATGCCTTCGGGTTGTATAAAAACAATAGGACCTTGCTCGCAGAATCCGTGACAGCCGGTGAAATCCACTTTAACATCAGCTAACCCAGCCTTTGCTATCCCTTCCTCAAACGCCTGCCTGATCGCAAACGCCTTACCCGAAACACAGCCGGTGCCGTGGCACAGAAAGACAGTACGTTGCTTGCTTGATAACTTAGATGCTTTTTTCTGTATCATTGAAAAGCTCCGTGACCTTTTTAGCGGTCACTTTTCCATAGATATCGTCGTTGATTATCATTACCGGTGCCAGGGCACAGGCGCCGACACAGGCTACAGTTTCCAGGCTGTACTCTCTATCGGTGGTGGTTTCACCCGGTTTGATGCACAATCGTCTTTCAGTATCACGCAGGATTCCGGCGCCGCCGCGGACGTGGCAGGCTGTACCGCGACATACTTTGACCACCTTTTTACCTGAAGGAACCAGTTTGAACTGGGTATAAAATGTGCCGACACTATAAACAGTACTGCCGGATATATGCAGGAAATCGGCGATTGCCTGCATAGCCTCCCCGGGAAGGTAACCAAACTTATTCTGGGCATGTTGAAGTATGGGGATAAGGTTACTCCTGTCCCGGCTGAAATTTAATAAAATGCTTTCTATTTGCTCGTTGAGATTGGTTTGCACAGGACCCTCCAGGCAGGCTACTAAAAGAACTTTAAAGTATAGTATATTCATTTGTTGTATTCAAGTTGGTTGCACTGTAAAGGGTGGTATGCTATTATATTGCAGATATCAACCCATCGTGCAAACCCCATTTTATTCCATATTAAAGAAAATACAGAGCAAGAATGATGATAGGAAAAAATACAGCAGAAGCAAAGCTGAAAAATTTAAAAAGCCTCAAAAAACAGGCTCAAGCCGGCGGCGGCGCAAAACGTATTGAGCAGCAAAAAGCCATGGGCAAGCTAACCGCCAGGGAGAGGATTGACCTTCTTCTTGACCCGGGTAGCTTTGAAGAGCTGGGCACCCTTATTACCCACCGGTCTAATGATTTCGGGCTGGGTGATAAAAAGTTTCCGGGAGATGCCGTAGTTACCGGCAGCGGTAAAATAAATGACCGCTTGGTTTTCGTCTTTTCCCAGGATTTTACCGTTCTCGGCGGTTCAATATCCGAGGTAGTCGGCCAGAAGGTGCAGCAGATTATGGAGATGGCTCTTGATAATCTTGCTCCTGTAATTGCCATATTTGACTCCGGAGGGGCACGTATTCAGGAAGGTGTATGGAGTCTGCAAGCTGTCGGTGATATGCTGCTGCACAATACGCTGTGCTCAGGTGTCGTGCCGCAGATTTCGGTTATAGCAGGCCCCAGCGCCGGCGGTGCTGTTTACTGCCCGGCGATAACAGATTATATTTTCATGGTTAAGGGCATCAGCCAGATGTATATTACCGGGCCGGATGTAGTAAAAGCGGTCACCCATGAGAAGTTAACCCATCAGGAACTGGGGGGAGCTGAAGTCCATGCCACCAAGAGTGGCGTTGCCCATTTCGTTAATGACAGTGAAGAGGAATGCTTTGCGGAAGTACGCCGATTACTCGGTTTTTTCCCGCAGAGCTGGAAGGAAAAACCTCAATCAATAAAAACCAGAGATAACCCGCAGCGAACCGATAACAGCCTGCGTAAACTGGTTCCAGATGACCCTAAAAGGGCTTATGATATGAAAAGGTTGATCACCAGCCTCGTTGATGATGGTGATTTTATGGAAGTGCACAAAGAATTCGCTCAGAGTATAATTGTCGGCTTTGGACGTATGGATGGCAGATCGGTAGGTATTGTCGCCCAGCAGCCGTCCTTTATGGCCGGAGTTATTGATATTGATTCTTCGGATAAAGCGGCAAGATTCGTCCGCTTCTGCGATGCTTTCAATATCCCGCTGGTCAGCCTGGTTGATGTCCCCGGCTTTATGCCCGGTTCTGCTCAGGAACACGGCGGTATTATAAGACATGGCGCCAAGCTCATATATGCCTATGCCGAAGCAACGGTGCCCAAGATTACCGTTATCACACGTAAGGCTTATGGTGGCGCCTATATCGTTATGAGCTCAAAACACCTGCGGGGTGATATAAACTTTGCCTGGCCCGGGGCGGAAATTGCCGTTATGGGGGCAGAGGGAGCGGTTAATATAATTTCAAGGAAAGCCATTGCCGCATCAGATGATCCGGAGGAAACAAGGCAGCAACTGGTAAGTGAATATGAAGATAAGTTCAGCAATCCCTATTTTGCTGCCTCACGTGGTTATATTGACGATATTATAGACCCGGCAGAAACACGCCCCAAGCTGATAAGGGCGCTTGAAATACTGGAAAACAAGGTTGATACGAACCCGCAGCGAAAACATGGTAATATTCCGTTATAAATAAAAGCAAGGGGAAAGGATAACGATGGCGGAAAACGCAAACGAGCCTGGAAATGAAGGAACGCCACTGACAATACCAATGCCCGGTCTCATTATCCGTATTAATGTCAAAGTAGGAGACAAGGTGAAAGATGGCGATAATATAGCCGTTATGGAGGCGATGAAAATGGAAATAGACCTGCCCTCACCGGCTGATGGTACGGTTAAATCTATAAACTTTAAGGATGGCGACAATGTCGCCAGGGGTGACGTCCTGGTCGTTATTGGTGATTAATTGCATAAACCCTATTACGGAATAGATGTTAATAAAATAAATTCTGTCCTGTACGGATAACTCCTCTTTAAAGGAAGGATTATTATGGGAAAAAATCCAGTAAAAATTACAGATCTTACACTACGTGACGGGCACCAGTCTCTGCTGGCAACCCGGATGAGAACCGAGGATATGGTGCCTATCGCAGCCGAGATAAATAAGGCTGGCTTCTATTCTATGGAAGTCTGGGGTGGCGCCACCTTTGATGTACCCACCAGATTTTTAAATGAAGACCCGTGGGAAAGACTGCGCACCCTGAAAAAGCTGGCACCGGACACACCGCTGCAGATGCTGTTGCGGGGGCAGAACCTGGTAGGCTACCGTAACTATGCCGATGATGTGGTTGAAGCTTTTGTCAAGCATGCCGCCGAAACGGGTATTGATATCTTCAGGGTTTTCGATGCCCTGAATGACGGGCGCAACTACCAGACGGCGGTTAAGGCGATAAAAGAAGCCGGTAAACATGTCCAGCTAACAATATCCTATTCGCTTACCGAGAATAAAATGGGCGGACCGGTTTTCAACCTTGATTATTATCTGGAAAAGGCGACAACCTTTCAGGATATGGGGGCTGATAGCCTGTGCATAAAGGATATGGCCGGGTTAATATCTCCGGATGATGCCTATACCCTGATCAAGGCACTCAAGAAAGAATTAAAAATACCTATAAATTTACATAGCCATTATACAAGCGGCATGGCATCCATGAGTTTTCTAAAAGCTATTGAAGCCGGAGTGGATATTATCGATACATGCCTGGCTCCCTTTGCCCTGCGGACGTCGCATCCGGCTATAGAGCCCATCGTTGTCGCTCTTCAGGGTACGCCCAGAGATACTGAATTAGACTTGAATCAGCTTTTAAAACTGGGGCAATACTTTGAAACTATAGCCCCCAAATACAGGGATTTCCTGGCGACGACACGTATGGCGGTCATTGATACCGGGGTGCTTAAGCATCAGGTACCGGGGGGGATGATTTCCAATCTTATCGCCCAGTTAAAAGAGGCGGACGCCCTTGATAGGATAGACGAGGTTTACGCCGAACTGCCGAAGGTAAGGAAGGAACTTGGTTTTCCGCCGCTGGTTACGCCTACCAGCCAGATTGTAGGCATCCAGGCGGTGCAGAATGTTCTATTTGGCCGTTACAAGATAATATCTGCCCAGGTTAAGGATTATTTCTATGGGCTTTATGGCAGACCACCGGTTCCGGTTGACCCTGAAATTCAGAAGATAGTGCTTAAAGGCTATGAGCGGGGAGAGACACCCATTACCAAGCGGCCGGGAGATGTGCTTGAACCGGAAATGGACATTGCCATTGAAGCCACCAAAGATATTGCAAAAGACATCGGTGATGTGCTTATCTATGCCCTTTACCCGACCACGGGTATGCGTTTCCTCAGGTGGAAGTATGGGCTGGAGACGCCACCGCCGGAAACAAAAGCAAAAACAATGGAGGATATAAAGAGGGAAGACGAATTATTAGCCAAAGCCAAGGCAGACATAATGGCGGGGAAGGTGGCGGTGGCTGGACCGGTTAAAGAACCAGCTAAGGCTGAGAAAAAAACAGCAAAGCCATCGGCGGCTGAGGCAAAAATAGAAGGTACGCCTGTTAAAGCGTCTATGCCAGGACTTATAATCCGTTTTGATGTCAAAGTAGGTGATAAAGTAAAAGCCGGTGATAATATAGCCGTTATGGAGGCAATGAAAATGGCTATAGATGTGACGTCTACGATTGACGGAACGGTTAAATCTGTAAAATTCAAGAATGGTGATAGTGTTGCAAAGGACGATATACTGGCTATCATTGGTTAACCTGCAGTCTTCATACCACTTCTCTTTTTTATAGGCAGCCGTAAGGATCAATGATGCCTGCCCAACGCAGACAATCTCCAGAGAAGACTACTTTAAATAATTATGGGAAAAACATTAGCTGAAAAGATACTGAGCCGGAAATCACAGATTGATGTCTGTGCCGGAGATATTGTTGTTGCCAGTGTGGATCTGGCTTTTGTCCAGGATACCACCGGGCCGCTGACGGTAAGAGAATTCGAAGCCGCCGGTTTTGAATTATCGGCAAATGGGGGAAAGACGGTGCTCTTCCTTGATCACGCTGCCCCCAGCCCCAACCGCCAGCTGTCTACCGATCATATATTATTGCGCAGCTTTGCCCGGCGAACCGGCAGCCGGCTATTTGATGTCGGCGAGGGTGTCTGTCACCAGATAGTGGCTGAATCACTGGCGAAGCCGGGTGATGTCATAGTCGGCTCTGATTCACATACGGTAACTGCCGGCGGGCTGGGCGCCTTCGCCACCGGCATGGGATCTTCAGATATCGCCGTCGCCTTTGCTTTAGGCAAGACATGGTTTCGTGTGCCGGAAAGTATCAGGGTGCTGGTTAGCGGCGATTTACAGAAGGGAGTCTATGCCAAAGACTTAATACTTCACCTGATAGGATTAATCGGCGCTGATGGCGCCACTTACCAGTCTCTGGAATTCGGTGGCGAAACTATAGAAAAGATGTCCGTGCCCGGGCGGTTGACTATCGCCAATATGGCGATAGAAGCCGGTGCCAAAGTGGGGCTCTTCGCTGCTGATGAAATGATACATAAATACCTTATAGAGCAGGCACGCGGTGATGATTACCAGTCCATTTCGCCCGATAGCGACGCCAGTTATATAAAGACAATAGAAATCGACGCCGCCGGAATTGAGCCGACGGTGTCAAAACCGCATGCGGTGGATAACACGGCTCTGGCTAAAGAACTAAAAGGGACCAGGATTCAACAGGTTTTTATCGGCACATGCACCAACGGGAGGCTGGAAGACCTGGCGGTGGCAGCATCTATCCTGGAAGGGAAGAAAAGGCACCCCGAAACCAGGGTTATAATCGCACCGGCATCAAAAGAAGTATTGCTTCAGGCGATAACAGCCGGTTATATACAGACATTTATTGAGGCTGGAGCCGTCATATTACCGCCCGGTTGCGCTGCCTGCCTTGGTTTGCATCAGGGAGTGCTTGGTGAAGGCGAAGCCTGCCTTTCCACGGCCAACCGCAACTTCAAAGGGCGAATGGGTAATCCCGATGCTTTTATCTATCTGGGAAGCCCGGCTACGGCGGCTGCTACGGCAATTAGCGGTGAAATTACCGATCCCAGGGAGGTCTTATAGGTGCTTAAGGGAAGGGCTTTCAAGTTCGGCGACAGCATCTCTACCGACCATATCGTGCCGGGCAGGCTGGCTCATTTGCGCAGCAACCTGCCTGAACTGGCAAAACATGTGCTGGAAGATGCCGACCCCACCTTCGCTTCCAGGGTAAAAAGCGGTGATTTTATAGTCGCCGGCAATAACTTCGGGCTGGGTTCAAGCCGAGAACACGCCCCGCTGGTAATCAAGATGTCCGGTGTAAGTGCTATACTTGTAAAGTCGGTTGCCCGCATATTCTTCAGAAACGCCATAAATCTGGGTCTGCCGGTGCTGGTCTGCGATACCGATAAAATAAGCGACGGTGATGAGCTTGAGGTAGACCTTGAACAGGGCATTATAAATGATAAATCAAACGGCAATAAGCTTACCTTTAAGAGAATACCGAAAGCTATGCTCAGTATTCTGAACGAGGGCGGGCTTATACCGTATATTAAAAAGCATGGCGATTTTAAGCTATAGCTGGATTTTAGGTAGGAGTATTATTTGAAAAGATGCGATATAACGCTGATACCCGGTGATGGCATCGGGCCCGAGATAACCGAGGCAACGAAGCGGGTTCTGGAAGCCACCGGGGTTAGCTTTAACTGGGAGGTGGTTTATGCCGGCGCCGAAGTACAGGAAAAGTACGGCACACCATTGCCCGACCATGTTCTTGACTCCATAAGAAAAAACAAGGTGGCCATTAAAGGACCGGTTACCACGCCGATAGGCTCCGGCTTCAGGAGTGTCAATGTTGCCCTGCGCAAGAAGCTTGAACTTTATGCCTGTGTAAGGCCATGCAAAAGCTACCCTGGTGTGCCGACAATCTACAAGGATATTGACATTGTAGTTGTCAGGGAAAACACGGAAGGCCTGTATTCGGGTATTGAATTTGAGAAAGGCAGCCCACAGACAGCGGAGCTTATAAAACTGATAGAAAGAACAAACGGTTCTATTGTGAGACAAGACTCAGGTATAAGTATAAAGTCAATCTCGGAGATGGGCAGCCAGAGGATCGTGCGTTTCGCCTTTGAATATGCCCGCGCTGACAACAGAAAGAAGGTAACCGCCGTTCATAAAGCCAATATCATGAAGTTCTCGGACGGACTATTTCTGGAAACTGCACAAGAGATAGCCAAAGAATACCCCGATATAGAGTTTGAGGATAGAATCGTGGATAATATGACCATGCAGCTTGTAAAAAACCCGAATCAGTTTGATATTATCGTTACACCCAATCTCTATGGTGATATTATATCGGACCTGTGTGCCGGTCTGGTGGGTGGATTGGGGCTGGCACCGGGAGCCAATATCGGTTACGACTGTGCCCTCTTTGAACCGACCCACGGAAGCGCCCCCAAGTACAAGGGAATGAATAAGGTCAACCCGATGGCTATGATACTCTCCGGGGTGATAATGCTGCGCCATATCGGCGAAATGGAAAATGCCGACCGGCTGGAGAGGGCGATAGCTGCCGTTATCGCCGAAGGTAAAAATGTCACCTATGATCTGAAGCCTGAAGGGGAACAAGACCAGGCGGTGGGTACGTCACAGGTAGCCGATGCCATCATTGAAAAACTAAAGGGATAAAATCATGGCTCGTAAAATTAGTGTTATCGGCGCCGGCAATGTCGGCGCCAGCCTTGCCTGGTGCCTTACGCAAAAGGATTTCGCTGATATAGTCTTACTGGATATAATCGAGGGTTTACCTCAGGGTAAAGCCCTCGATATTTACCAATCCTCGCCAATCACGAGGGTCAGTTCAAAGTTAACCGGCACAAACGATTACCGGGACACCGCCGGCTCAGATGTGGTTATTATTACCTCCGGCATTGGCAGAAAGCCGGGCATGACCCGTGACGAACTGCTGGAGATAAATGTAAAAATCGTCTACGGGGTTGTGCAGAACGTAGCCGCTTACTCTCCTGATTGCATCATCATCATTGTTACCAATCCGGTGGATACTATGACCTGCCTGGCGCTCAAGGTCAGCGCTTTTACGCCGAACAGGGTGGTGGGATTGTCCGGTGTTTTGGACAGTGCCCGCTTTTCCAGCTTTATCGCTGCTGAACTCGATGTTCCACCCGGGGATGTTTCCTCATTCGTTCTGGGTGAGCATGGTAAAAATATGGTCGTCATTCCCCGTCTGGCAACTGTTAACGACAAGCCGATAACCGAATTGCTATCGGCGGAAGCTATCAATAGGCTGGTGGAGCGCACAGTAAACGGTGGCGCCGAGATTGTAGGCCTGCTTAAAGCCGGTAGCGCTTTCTATGCCCCCGCCGCCGCCGCCGCCCGCATGGCGGAGGCTATAATACAGGATAAAAAAGAAGTTTTGCCCTGCGCCGCCTGGCTGCAAGGTGAATACGGCATTAAAGACGCAGTCATCGGTGTGCCGGTTAAGCTGGGCAGGAACGGCATTGAAGAGATTGTAGAGTTTGATTTAACATCAGAAGAAAAAGAAGCACTGCAAAACTCCGCCGAAGCGGTGAGAAAGCTGGTAAAATCTATTAATCTACTCTAAGGTGACAAGGTGAAAGAAATAAAAGCACAGGATATTACAAGAGCTGTTGCCGGGTTATGCCAGAAAGCCAATTATGAGCTGGGTGATGATGTATTGACGGCGCTTAAAGAAGCCTACCAAAAAGAAGAATCGCCGCTGGCAAGGGATGCCCTGGATAAAATCATAGAAAACGCTAAAATTGCCAGCGAAGAAAGCCTTCCCCTGTGCCAGGACTGCGGAACGGCGATTGTATTTCTGGAAATCGGGCAGGATGTTCATATTAGCGGCGGCGATATTAACGAAGCCATAAGCGAAGGCGTATGCCAGGGTTATACCCGGGGTTACTTGCGTAAATCTATGGTGAGAAAACCCTTTTCTGCCCGGATAAATAGCGGTGATAATACCCCGCCGGTTGTTCATACCAGAATAGTTCCCGGCAGCAAGCTCAGGATAGTTGTTATGCCCAAGGGTGGCGGCGCCGAGAATATGAGCCGGCTGGTTATGCTGAAACCCGGCGCCGGCAGCGAGGGTATTATTGATGCGGTGGTAAAAACCGTTGATGCAGCCGGTGGCAGCCCCTGTCCGCCGTTAATCATCGGGCTGGGCGTCGGCGCTACGGCGGAGAGGGCAATGCTGCTGGCTAAAGAGGCGTTGCTGCGCAAGTTAGGCGAATCCAATCCGGATCCGGAGATTGCCCGGCTGGAAAAAGATATTCTGGATAAGGTTAATGGACTGGGTATCGGGGCGCTGGGACTGGGGGGTAGAATTACCGCAATGGCGGTGCATGCCGAGGTGTTACCAACCCATATCGCCAGCCTGCCGGTGGCTGTTAATCTGCAATGTCATAGCGCCCGCCACAAAGAGGCTGTACTGTAATGGATGCCATAAATATTACTTCCCCGTTTGAGGCTGAAGTAGTTGAAAAGCTAAGAGTCGGCACCAGGGTGCTTATCTCCGGGGTGGTATATACCGCCCGCGATGCCTCCCATAAGAGACTGGTGCAGGCAATAGATAAAGGCGAAGAATTACCCTTCAACATTAAAGGACAGACCCTGTATTATATGGGTCCTTCCCCGGCTCGCCCAGGGCAGATTATCGGTTCCGCCGGACCCACCACCAGCAGCCGCATGGACATCTACACCTCACCCCTGTTAGCCGTTGGATTAAGGGCTATGATAGGCAAGGGCAGCCGCTCGGAAGCAGTAAAAGAGGCTATTAAAAAACACCGGGCTGTCTATTTCGTTACCATCGGTGGCGCCGGCGCCCTGCTTTCAAAAGCTATAAAGCAGGCAAAGATTATCGCCTACCCCGACTTGGCTGCCGAGGCTATTATGCAACTTGAACTGGAGGGATTTTCGGCCATTGTCGCCAATGATATCTATGGCGGCGACCTTTTTATTCAGGGCAGAGCCGCCTACAGAAAAGGGGGGTATAGTGGATAAGAAAGTGGATTGCATTTTCTGCCACATCGTATCCGGTAAAATACCGGGCGATATAGTCTATCAGGATGAAGAAGTTATAGCCTTCCGTGATATAAATCCGCAGTCACCGGTGCACCTGCTTATCATTCCCAGAGAACACTTTACCTCTCTGGCTGATATAAACGATAAAGAAACCTGCCTGATAGGGCATATGGTTGGCGTTGCCAAGCAACTGGCGATAGATGAAGGCATATCCGGGAATGGTTACCGTCTGGTGATAAATTGCGGCAAGCAAGGCGGGCAGCTGGTGCCGCATCTCCACATGCATCTTATGGGCGGCAGGCAGTTATCGGGTCAACTCGGCTAGCATTAACCGGGTTTCTTTACTGCCAGGTAAAGAAGAAGGCCGGCGATGCTCTTGGCATCGCAGATAGTACCGGAGGAGATAAGCCAGGCAATTTTGTGCAAAGGCACCCGAACAAGCTCTATGT